>Ga0181565_10002047_pt1 | contig 15450 bp, 10 predicted proteins | sample 101ome_16_FD_129661 | JGI IMG/M metagenome (GOLD analysis project Ga0181565, IMG submission 129661) | Coastal salt marsh microbial communities from the Groves Creek Marsh, Skidaway Island, Georgia - 101401AT metaG (megahit assembly) | ecosystem: Environmental > Aquatic > Marine > Intertidal... | reverse complement strand
ATCGATATCCCTGGCTAAATCCTTCCAGTCTACCCAAGGGGTGTGTTCGGTTCCATGGATCTGCGAGAGACAGGCCAGCCCCATCGCAGCTCTGGCACGAGCGTCGCGGTAACGATGCCCTTCAAGCCCATCATCTTGTTTTGCGGAGGTGACATCCTCCAGGCAGCAGACCTGTCCAGGAGCCAACTCAAGGATCCATGAGTCTTGGTTCTGGGTCCACTGGACCAGGCTTCCTCCCTGCATCCAGTCGAAGCTTGGTGGCTGGGAGGTTTTTGGAAACCCAGAGGCCTTCAGAGTGATCTGCTGGGATTGCGCCACATCGGTGTTGATTAGAATCCATAAGCTACGATCCCCATTCTGGCTCACTCGATGGAATAGGCATGTTTGGGCGTTGGGCTGAGGGCTGAGTTTTAGGGAGGCTCCATCAAAGAAGCAGGGATGGTGATTGAGCAGACGACCCAAGCGGCCCATCGTGTGAACGATGTTTTCCTCAGCCCCCCAATTAAGCCCCGTACATTCATGGACAATGATTTTTTCGGCAGCCAGCCATTCGACGCCACAGGTAAAACCGAAGGCTCCCTGCACGCTGGTTAGCGCGCATAGTTGATTGCGTAGGAGTGACCAAATCTTCCCCTTGGCTGCTAGCCTTGAGTTGTCGTGGGTTTCACTGTAGTGAACCAAGGTGCCAACCCGGGGGCTTTGATGAAGGCAATGTTCAAGGTAGGCCTGCACTGAAGGGCCTTCATATTCCTGAAAAAGCTCAGAATAGGCCCATTGCATCCCACCCTCTGTGAGCAGCCTTTCGGTGGCTTCCCAGGCCCCACCCAGGCCTTCGAGTAGAAACAGGGTGTCGGGGAAGGATTCTCTGACCCGAGCGATGATGTATTGCCAGGCTGCCAGGGGTACCATGTAGCCAGCATCGCAGCGGAACCCATCGACTCCGCGTTCGCACCATGTCAGGAAAACCCCGGCCAGGTAGTCCCAGGTTTCTGGCTGGTCATGCTTTAATTCTACTAGATCTCCCCAAATATTCCCCCAGGCCCCTGGGCTGATGAAGGTTCCGTCACCCTCGCGGGCATACCATTCGGGATGGTTTTCATGAATGTTGGACCCCCAGCCGGTGTGATTGGCAACCAGATCAATAATCACTCGTGCTGAGCGGGCATGGATGGCCCGGGTCAGTTCCATGAATTGATCGATAGCTGTGGTCCGTTGGTCAAACGTTACCAGAGCAGGATCCACCGCCTCTAGATTTTGGGCGGCGTAGGGACTGCCAAATCGGCCAAACCGGGCGTAGGTGGTTGGGGTTGGGTTGATCGGTAACAGGTGAATGATGCGGCATCCCAGGGTATCAATGATGTGTGGGAGTTGCTCGATGAGGTCCCGAATTTTTCCTGAAGGCGGGATGACGGCGAAGCCATCGGCATCGAGGGTCGCCAATTCAGGACGCTCACGTTGAGACTGCGTTTCGGATCGATGTCGATGTGCCCCAAAGAGTCGGATCCAGGCACAGTAGATGGTATTGCCACTCCGGGTGGCGTTGGGATGGACGGCAATGCCCCCATTGGGACCATCGGGCCACTGCTGGGTGCCCCGGGCATCAGTGAGGTAAGCCTTGTATTCGAAAAAGCCAACCTCATTGAGTGGCAGATTGATGACCCACCGATCGGTTTCCCAAATCATGGGGATATCCTGCCAAGAGAATAAAGCGATGGCATTTTGTCCCGCCCGGCTTTGAATGATTTCCTTGCGTAGGGTCGAAGCTCTTCCAAGGTTGGTCCGGAGGAAGGCTTGGCAGGTATCTGGTGTCTGATCGGCGGATGAGGGGAAGAGTTCGACTCGGTGCCAGTCACCAGTGTGTGAGACCTTACGGTCACCGGGTGGTGGGGTCATCATGGCCATGGCGTGAAAAGGTTTGTCTCGAAGATTGCCTGGTGGTCGACGCTCAACAGCTTACCGCTGGCTGGAGCAGGACGATCTCACCAGGCTAGCATGTTGAGCAATTTGAAATCTTTGCTCAGGGGGCGAATCAGGCAAGCAGCGCCTTGAGCGTCCGGATATGCCTTGGGATGGCCTTCCAGGGATCTTCGGCTGCCTCATATTCCAGCACCACAAATCCCTGGTAATTGGCTTCTCTGAGGATCCTGACAAGGCGCACCAGATCCGAAGGCATCTTGGGCATTCCCCGCGGAGCTATTTCCACCTTAAGCTGAACGTTGACCGCAAACGGAGCGCATTTAACTAGGTCGCCGTATGGGTCTTCGGTATGGAAATTACCGGTATCCAAATTGATGCCTACCCAAGGACTATCAACGGCTTGGACAATTTCCAGCAGAGGATCCGCTTCCGCCACGATTCCCCCGTGATTCTCAATGCCTAAGAAGACGCCCCGAGCCCCGGCATAATCGCAGCATTGCTTGAGTCCCTCGATGCACCGTGCGACCGAGTTCTTCCAGCTTTCTCCTTGGGGTTTGTCGCCCGCAAAAACACGAACGTGAGGCGCTCCCATCTGAGCCGCATGATCAATCCATTGCTTGACGTGAAGGATTTGTTCCTCACGTTTGGGGCCGGGCATGTCGGTAAAACGATTGCCAACAGCCGTGCCACTGATGCTCAGGCCTCGCAGGAAAGCATGTCGCTTGAGATCGCTGCATAGTGTCGCATCAGTTTGAGGCGGAAAGTAGTAACTGGTCAGTTCAGCTCCGTCGCACCCAAGTTGTGAGCAGTAATCCAGGAAGTCATGCAGGCTGATTCGTTTGGCTGGGTCCACTGCTTGAGGCCTTTCATGCGACGCATGCTGGAAATGATCTCTCAGTGAGTAAGCGGCCAGTCCTAATTTGAAGTTGGCGTGATTCGGGCGCTCGAATGCTTCGATGGCTCCTGCTTGCTGCGGCGTGATCAGGCTTCCTACTGAACCTGCCATGGCCATCAAGGCCGTCTGCTGCATGAATTGTCGTCGTTGCATGGTTTGTATGGCTGAGGTGAAAGAAAGTTCAGGGAGTAAGGTGATGCCGATCAGCTTTAAAACTTCTCGAGACTAAGATTCGATGAATTGGCCAAAAGCCCTGAAGCGATCGTAACGGGCCTTCATACGATCAGAGACCCCCATGGACCCAAGCTGTTTGAGGGTTTGGCTGATGACTTGCCTCATGGACGTTGCCACAGCGCTCACATCGTTCTGAGCTCCACCCAGCGGCTCGGGAATAATCTGATCAACGAGCTTAAGTGACTTCAGTTGGTCTGCTGTGATGCGCAGGCACTCGGCAGCTTGGGGGACAGCTTCGCTGCTTTTCCAGAGGATTGCAGCACAACCCTCTGGGCTGATGACCGAATAATAGGCGTTCTCGAGAATCATGACTTTGTCGGCTACCCCGATACCAAGCGCACCACCTGAGCCACCCTCGCCAATGACAATGGCTAGAATCGGAACCTCCAAAAGCATCATCTCCCGCAAATTCACAGCGATGGCTTCGGCAATGTGTCTTTCTTCAGCGCCAATGCCAGGGTAGGCACCTGCGGTATCGATGAGAGTGACAATGGGTAGGCCGAACTTGTCGGCCATTTTCATCAGGCGCATGGCTTTGCGGTATCCCTCAGGATGGGCAGAACCAAAATTCCTCAGGATGTTTTCCTTGGTATCCCGGCCTTTCTGGGTGCCGATGACCATGACTTGACTGTCATCAATGCTAGCAAAGCCTCCAACCATGGCTCGGTCGTCGGCAAAAAGTCGATCACCATGAAGCTCGGTGAAGTGGTCAAAAACCTCTCGGATATAGTCAAGGGTGTATGGCCGCTTAGGATGTCTGGCGAGCATGACTCGCTGATGAGCAGTCAGGTTGGAAAAAATCGTTTCCCTGGTATCGCGAATCTTTTTTTCAATCAGGGCGATTTCTTCTTGGAAGCTCACCGAGAGTGACCCCGAGGCCTCATGGCTCTTCAGCTCATCGAGTTTCTTTTCAAGCTCGGCGATCGGTTTTTCAAATTCAAGCGTGTGCTTCATTACCGAGACCAATGTAAGGGGTGAATAGAAAAAAAGGTAGCAAAAAGGGCATCCGGCCAAGTGTGGCTCACTTAATACTTCAGGCGTCGTTGGCGTGCCTCCACTGGCCACTTCCCTGATGCCCTATGAGATTCAACCCGATACAGCTCCTGGTGCAGGGCTACCGTTGGGCAAACATGCCATGGAATAGCGTATATAACAGCTCCAACAGGTTTTTGATGAGCCTCTTCGGAAGAGACCACTAAATGCTCCTCACTATGGCCAAGAAAGCGATCAACCTTGAGGTTGAGGCAATGCAGTCTCGGGTGTGGCATTTCCGAAGCGACCGATTTGTGCCCCAAATCCAAGCATAGAATTCCTTCGGCAGGCTTGGAAACGACCCTTCCCATGAGGACACAGGCCCATTGAAACTCCAGGTCCGGAAAATGGCTTGCATACCCGGCATCCCACAGGACGGAGGTACCTGGGCTGCATATCGAGTCCGGGCGTGCAGCGTGCATGGGGAAGGTGGGGGTGCCGCCCGCGATAAGGGGCTGGGGCTTGTCTCGCAGCCTCGGAACCCCGGCCCACCAACTTTCTAATGACTGGACCCATTGTTGACAGGCCTTTTGACGCTCGCTTACCGATGGCTGATGCAGGTGTCCATCGTAAGCATGCCAGCCACCAAAACGCAGCTTCGGACAATGATCCAGAGCCTCGAGTAAGGAGACGACCTCTGGCCCTGGAGCAATGCCCGTGCGGTGCATGCCCACATCAAGATCGATCCAGATCGTGAGTGATTGATGGCGCTCTTGAGTCAATTGATCGAGCATCTGGAGGCTGGGCATGCAGTCTACCAGGGTGTGGGTCTGAACCGAATCATGCGCCGTTGCCAGGTCCAATAATCGGTGAGCCATCGAGGCGTGGGGCTGCATGGCGAGCAATAAATCGCTTGCACCCGCATTGGCTGCAATTTCTAGTTCGGCTAGCGTGGCCCCTTTGAAGCGCCTGATCCCATGCGCCACCATGCGCTCAATGATGGACTGACACTTGCTGGTCTTGACATGAGGCCACAGGCGACTCGGGTCCCCACCGACCATTTGGATCATGAGTCTCAGGTTGGCATCGATGCGATCGGGGTAAACCAACAGGGCGGGCGAGCTGATGGGATCAGCTTCCTCTAATGCATACCAATTTGTTGAGGATTCAGGGCTCATCCGCGGCAAGGTTGGGACGAGTCAGCGCCCTGCTGTAGCTCAGGGATGTAGTTCGAGGATGGCCTCGATTTCAACGCTGATATTGCCAGGCAATGATCCCATGCCGACCGCACTGCGGGCGCCTATACCGTTCTCATCACCGAAGATTTCTGCAAAAAGTTCGCTGCATCCATTGATGACGTAAGGGTGATCTCCGAATGTAGGGGTCGCATTGACCATACCGAGTACTTTGATGACCCTGGCCACTCGATCCAGGCTCCCCAGTTGCTCTCGTATCGTCGCCAGCATCGTCAATCCGACCTGTCTGGCCGCAAGTTTACCCTGTTCCTTGTCAATGTCTTCCCCAACCCGGCCCGTGAGAAGGGATCCATCCATCGTGACCGGTCCGTGGCCTGAGAGGTAGGCGAGGTTTGCCTGGAGAACAATGGGTTTGTAGACACCGGCAGGTGCGGGTGCAGGTGGGAGTGAAAGATTTAAGGACTTGAGCTTCTCTTCAGGGGTCATGGTATGGATGGGTTACTTGATTTTGACTGGCCACACTTCGTTGACGATAGGAGCTCCTTCAAGCGAGGAGGGATTGATTTCTAAATGATGTAGGTGGCGTCGATTGACCGAATAGACAATGTGCAATTGGCCATTTTGGGTCTGAATAATCGATGGATGGTCAAAATGCTGTGCCGGGTTTTTGTCTAAAATGGCCGCACCCTGCCAATGGACCCCGTCCTGGCTCAAGGCCAGGTGCATCCGGTCCGACTTAGAGGCACTGTGACTGTAGACCATCGCAAACCTTCCATCCTTTAGCTTGATGACATCCATGGAACTGCCAGGGTTTGGGAGGGTTCCGCGCTTCATGGAGCCCCACGTTTTGCCGCTATCGTGGCTCCAGATTTCCGTCATGTAGCCCTGCTTGCTTCGGCAAAGGATTTGTATGTGCTCATCATCGTGCAGTAAAATAGCCGGATCGGTTGCCCGGTATTCCCCTGGATAGTTTAGGGGTTTTGTTCGACTCCAGCCCCAGCGTTCTCTGAATGGCGTGGCCCATTCTAATTGCACCCTCCAACCTGCCTCTTCATTGCTTGAAGGACACAGGAATCTGCCATCGGGCATGAGCAGTGGCTTGTTTTTGGTGGCACCATGGATGCCTCGAGGCAGGGCATGATCCTTCATCCAGGAGTGCCCCCCATCGTAGGAGAACATGACACGCCCCTTCCATTCCTCACGCGTCCGTCCTACTTGAAAGAAGAGAGCTGTCTGGTTTCCTGGCCCTTTGAGTGGTACAGGGTTCCAGCAGGGTAGGTGTACCCCATTGCTGGCTGCCACATGTTCGATAACCTGCTTGGGTTGACTCCATTGTCCATCCTTGAAGAAGGACTGCTGAATGGTGTTGTTGACCTGGCCCTCACCACTTCCTGCGCTCCAGAAAAGAAAGATGCCTTGAGCGTTTGCCAATAAATTGGGGGCGTCATTGTAAGTAAAAGAGGGTGTCAGGACCCGGCGCTGCAGGTCCGCAGCCAGTGGGCTGGCCGTCCCAAACAGGGAGACGCTTACCCACACAGCCATCAGCATCAAGGGATGAGTCAAACCTCGCATGGTGAAGGTATAAGGATTCGAGGGTCTGGATTCAACTCAAACTCGACCCGGTAGGCTTGAAACCTCAACCTGCTTTGGGGAGTGAGGACTGTATCCTGCTGGATGACTTGTGCTTGTGTTTTGATTTGCAGGGTGCGAACTTTGGTCCATTCCCTATGAAAGCATCCAATCCATCCACCTCCAAGGCTGGGCGCGTCACGCGTCGAACCTTCCTCCGATCAGGAGCCATCGTGACCACAGTCATGGCGGCACCCGCGCTCTCTACCCGCCTCCAGGCCAACAAGAACAGTCAGTTGCAGATTTTTCAGATAGGGGTAGGCGGTATCGGGGGGCTCCAACGCAATAATCTCAAGAACCACAAGCGATCACGCTTCGTGGGTTTTTGCGATGTCGATCAACAGGAGCTGGACAAAATGGGTGCGGACTACCCGGATGCCTGGAAGTGTCACGATTACCGGGAAGCCTTTGCTAACCGTGCAGACGAATTTGATGCTGTCATCGTGGACACCCCTGATTTTCATCACGCTCCCATGATGCTGACAGCCATGGCGCATGGGAAACACATGTATGGACAAAAGCCACTCGTGCATCAGTTGGACGAATTACGCATGATTCGCGAGGGGCTTGCTGCGCGGCCGGACCTGGTGACGCAAATGGGGAATCAGCGGGCCTGCCTCACCGGGCGCATGCAAGCGGTCGAAATGCTCAGGCGTAACCAACTGGGGCGACCGGTTGAGGCCTATGTCTGGACGGGGGGGATCACCCGTGGACACTACTTTGCCGATCCATGGAGTGATATGCCCGAAGCTAAACCGGTTCCCAGCTACTTGAATTGGGACCTCTGGCGTGGCCCTATCGCCCGCGAAATGGGTTATCACGAGGACCTGGCCCCTCGGCGCTGGCGTGCCTTCTGGGAGACGGGCGGTGGCCAGCTTGCGGACTGGGGTTGTCACTTGCTTGATATCCTCTTTTTTGCCTATGACTTGGCTTCGCCCCAGTCTGTCATCACCCACACGCCACGGCCTTCCAATGACGGCCACTCTTCCCATAACCTGAGCACGTTGACTTTCCCGGGAGGTGGAGATCGTTTTGCCCGTGATACCTTTGTCGTTCACTACCATGACAGTGGCCTGTTGCCTTCTTTCAGTGCCCTTGGGTTGCCACCCACCAAGGTTGGGGCCAATCACACAATGATTGTCTGTGAGGAAGGGACACTGCTACTTCAGGCAAACGGCGGCATGACCGTCTTTCGCAAGGGCAAGGTGGTTGATAACGAGGCGAAACCTGAGGTAGCACCCAGACATCACTGGCAGGATTGGGCAGACAATTGTCTGGGAGACAAGAAGCCCCTGTGGACTCCATTCCAGATCGGTGTGCGAATCACTGAACCAGCATTGCTGGCTGTAAAAGCCACTCGTTATCCCGGGCAGGAACTCCTATGGGATGCCTCCCAGCATCGCTTCACCAATCATGATATGGCCAACGAGGCGGTCCTCAAGCGTTCCTACCGCCAAGGCTTTGCGCCTCCCGGACTCGGTTGATACACAGGTCACATCGTTCCTTTTGCAAGGCTCCTCTCCCGAGAGAGGGGCCTTTTTTTGAACCTTGGCCAAGCCAGAATTACGTTGACCCTGACCGGATCCACTAGACAAAATGATCTTAATCCCCATGAATTCACTCACTCGCAGAGGTGGTGTCGTCTACAGGGCAATTTTTGCGCCCGGGATGGTTTCCAGGCAGGGTTTCACCCTCATCGAACTGCTGGTGGTCATCGCCATCATTGCCATCCTGGCGGGCATGCTCTTGCCGGCTCTTTCCAAAGCCAAGACCAAGGCACAGGGCATATCGTGCATGAACAATCTCAAGCAATTGGGATTGGCTTGGTACATGTATCCGAGCGATTACGCTGATCGATTAGTACCCAATGGAACGGGCAGCCAAAAAGGTTGGGTGGAGGGTTGGCTTAAGACGTCGACTGACGCGACCAATACGACCTTACTGACGTCCCCAAGAGGCCTTCTTTGGGATTACAACCAGTCTCTCAAAATTTACAAGTGCCCTGCGGATAAAAGCACAACCCAGATTGGGCGAGAGGTCTATCCGCGGGTTCGAAGCATGTCGATGAACGGCTGCATCAATGGGGACAGTTGGTACACCGATGAGATTGACAAGGGCTTTTATACCTTTCGCAAGCAATCGGCCATCATCGCGCCCTCCAATAAGTATGTCTTCTTGGATGAACACCCCGATGCCATCGACGATGGCTACCATCTGACCTTTGTCAATCGGGTGCATCAGTGGGGCAACATGCCTGCCAATTACCACAATGGGGCTTGTGGCTTCTCATTTGCTGACGGACACTCGGAAATCAAGAAATGGCAGGATCCTGATACCCTTTCCAAGACTATTGTCACCAACCCACGTGGAACGCGCGATGTGCCTTGGATTCAGGTTCGGACGACCGAACCCAAGCGAAGCGACATCCCCTGGCCGCCGCAGCCCAGCAACTAGCCCTCATGATTCAAGCCCTAACGGGCAGGCCCCCATATCGTTTCCAAAAGCTCGTGAAGTGAGGGATCATGCAAGGCGAGTTCGGCCCTTACGAAGGGGTAGAAGTCATTGCGATAGAAGTAGGCTTCGGTTCCCTCTGCGAAGTACTCCTTATGGTTATTCAAGCCATAGTGCTCGACTTCAGCTCCAGTGTAGAGAAGCACCTTTTCATAGCTGCCTGAGGCCTTGGCTTGGTCAAAGGCCTTGATCACGGGTGGATGATCAAACCCCAGGATCTGATCATGGTAGGCGTGTGCCAGCTCGTGTAGGATCACCGCCGGATGCTTGAGTAGCTGGGATCGGGAGATGAGCTGTCGGGCTACGGGGATGTGGACTTTGCGGGTCAGCCTGGGATCATGCCTGTTGGCTAGCAACCACGATCGACTCGGGTGATACTGCATGGACTTGAGTCGGGGATGGTCCTCCTCAATCCATATCTCGAGTTGACGCATGCGCTCCAGAGGAGCATTGGGGACGAGGATGCTGATGCGGTGAAGGTGATCGGCGAGCATGCGCAATGCCCGGCGTCCCTCTGGATTCTCCTGAAGGGATGGCTCAATATGGACGGTCCAGCCTTCTATCTTCTCTTGCACAGGATCAAAGCGAGGCTGGAAGCGCTTTTCGGTATCCTCCGCAGGTGATTCCTGAGCCAGGGAAGCTCCCCACTGAAGGAGTAGGCCCAGAAAAAAGAATAAACCCCATGGGTTGACGTGCTTGGATATGGTTTTCATGAGGGTTGCTGGGTTCAGGGTGTCTTGCGGTAATCACCACGGGTGGTATCCCTTCTGAAATCCAATGGTGTGATGTGACTTTGGACTGGAGCCAGTGCTTTGCCGCGAAGTCGATCCACCTTTTCAGCCCATTCAAACCATTCGCTCGCCATAGCTTTCACCTTGTCGGGATATTGGTCTGATAGATCCTGCAGCTCCGTGCGATCAGCTTCCATATCATACAACTCCCAGGCTCCCTTTTTGGCACTGACGAGTTTCCAAGTGCCCTTGCGCAAGGCCCGATCGGTTCCAAAGTGAAAATACAGTGGATCGTGCTCAGGTCGCACCTGCCCATTGAAAATGGGAACCAGGGATTTCCCCATCAGGGGATCCACTTCACGCGTGCCGACTTTCTCCGGATAGGAGGCCCCTCCCAACTCAAGTGCCGTGGCCATGATGTCGATCAAATGAGCGGGTTGATCGGTGACTCGTGAACCATCTTCGAGTTGACGCCTGCCCTCACCTACATCCGATGAAAGCCCTTTGGGCCAATGCACGATCATAGGCGAGCTGATTCCGCCCTCATGCTGGTTTTGCTTGTAGAGGCGGAATGGGGTGTTCCCTGCAAGCGCCCAACTGGCATCGTAAGTCCAGTAGGAATTCGGATCCCAAGGTTTGAGAAAGCGTCCTCGAGTGCGTTCGAAAGGGCAGGCGCCATTATCCGAACAAAAAAGGATGAGTGTGTTATCGAAATCTCCTTGGGCTTTCAACTGATCGATCAATCTCCCGACGCTCTGGTCCAGGATGTCGACCATGGCAGCAAAAACCGCCATGCGGTCCGATTCCCATGATTGCTCTGATGCTGACAGGCTGGACCATGCAGGAACGTGATCAGGGCGCGGTGATAAAGCCCACCGAGAGGGCAACAGACCGGACTCAAGCTGACGCGTGTGGCGTTGACTTCGCAACACATCCCACCCCTTGTCATACTTGCCTTGATACCGCCTGACTGTTTCTTCTGGGGCCTGAAGGGGATAGTGGGGCGCGTTGTATGCCACGTAGAGGAAGAAAGGCTGCGTTGTGTCTGAGGCCTCTTTGAGAAACTCGATGGCGAAATCGGTCATGGCGTGGGTGGTGTAGAACGGTCGACCGTTGAGATGACTGGGTACTTTCCAAGGTTCCCCGTTGTAGCGAAAGGAGTCATCTCCATTGAAAAAGTTAACGGCTCCGGACAAGTGTCCCCAATAGCGATTGAAGCCAAAATCAGTGGGTTGGCCGCTCAGATGCCATTTCCCCGACATGGCTGTAAAATAACCAGCCTGGCCGAGGACCTCCGCAAGGGTAGTCGCCCGACTCAAACTCTCACCTCCTGCTTGATCGCAATACAAGCCCGTCAGTAATGAGACCCTTGAGGAGTGACACTTGGCCGTGTTGTAGAACTGAGTGAAACGCAAGCCGCTGCGTGCCAGTTGGTCAAGACGCGGGGTAGCGATCTCAGACCCGTAGCAGCCCAGATCGGAAAAGCCGAGGTCGTCGGCCATGATGAGAAGGATGTTGGGGCGGGGTGCTTCAGCCAGGGTTGCCACCACCAGCATTGTGCATCCCAACAACAGGCTCAGAAGGTGCATGGGAGGAATGATTGCGCAAGCGACTTGGAATACCAGTTCAAAATCAAGGCGAATCAATCAACGGGTGGCGTGTATTCTAAAATATTGATAGCTTTGTTCCAAGATCGGATCCCCCTCAAATCGGTAGATGCCATCCAGGGTTTTCGCTTCCAGAACCGGTGTCCAAAAATTGAGTTCAGGGCTTCCTTCCAGCAAGAAGCCAATGCCAGGCGGGGTGGTGATCTGCAGGATTGGTTGGGTTGCACTCCCATGCATTGCCTTCAACTCAAGACCGACGTCCAACTCGAAGGAGATCTCCATCCAAGGCGCATCCTGGCTCCCTTGGTTGAGCTGAAGGAAATAAATTTCCTTTGCCTCAACAGGTAAGATGAAACTTTCAAGGCCTCCAGAACCTAAGTGATGATCAAGATTTGCCGCTGGCTTGATTTGCGAGAAAGCCTCTCCCCAAGCTTTGTAGATCATCAGCCGGCTTTCTTGATGGTCAGATGTGACCTGCAGCTTGAGGTAACCATTGTAAGGAGGCTGATAGGCAACCCACGAAGTGCTGGCTGCTACGGATTGGTCATGGATGGGCTCACCCCTATCTCGAGTGTTTCCATAGGTGGTGATCAGGTAGGCTCCCCTTAGTGCGGTGATCATGTGATTGTCATGATCCAAGGACGGAGCGGTGGTGGGATTGGCTTGGATGGCCCGCATCAGTTCGACAAATTTGTCTTCCACCTTCAACCCGGTCTGATCGGGCTGTGCTGCCTGGCTGTGAAGGTGCAGGTGAAAATTGGGACTTCGCCAAATCAATCCATTTTCCTCAGCCTCCAGCCAATAACAGCCAGCATCCTCCCTGGTTAAGTCTGAGATATTGAGACTCAGGGAAGTCGCTCCCTCAACGCTGAGTCCATTGTGGAACCATTGATATTGCAGTGGGTTGCTGAGGCCTTCCCATTGGGCTTGTAAATTGAGTGACTCACCGATTGCCAGGGTCTCACTTTCTGATGGAAGTCTTAAATTAAAGCGCGAGGCATTCGATTCCAAATCCCAGCTAAGCATGATTGCGCCCGATTCTCCTGCGAACCCATCGATCAGAACGTGATATGTCTCTTGCTGATAGGCATCAAATTCAATCCTGCTTGTCGCATTGTGGGCACCGTCATCATCCCATGCCACAAGCTCAAGCTGGTCAAGCCTTTCACCCTGATAGACACCCATCCAGGTGTCGAATGCCGAACCTTCCAGGGAGAGTGTTGCCAGACCATCAGCATCTGGTCGCCATTTGAACCAGATCGAGTGGCCACCTTGCGACTGGTGGGGCTCATCGGCCTCAGGACGCATCCCTTGATTGTTGGTTAAGAGCTGCCCAGCGAGTCCATCAATCGTGGACGCGTTGGTAAAATCATCAGCCGCTGCCATCACCGGCCAATCGAGGGAGACCGTGATGGGGCTGGAAACCCATTCGATGCCTGGTCCCAGGACTGCAAGGGAGTAACTCCCCGCCGCGTGTCGAGGTGAACCTGCCTCAAGGGTTAATACTGGCTGGTTGGCCCCCACGATAGGTTGGCCATTGAGTAACCACTGAAAATGCGTGGCACCGGGAGCTCGTAAATCCAAATCGAGGGTCAATGAGCCAGTTTCTGGGAGGATGAGTGGACCCGGTGTGACCAGCGCTCGGGGAAGTATGGGGCCCTCATGATCCTGATTGGTTTCCTGAAACCAACGCATGAGGAGGTTACCGCGGTCTCCGTTGAATCCATCGATCGCAATGAGGTAATCCACCCCGGCCACTGCCTGAAAGGATACCTCGCTGGTGTAACGCCCAGCTGAATCGTCGTCAAAGCCAATCTGGGTGAGCTGATTGATAGCGGTCCCCGCATAAACTGCCAGCAGGGTATCAAAGGCTGATCCTTTGAGTGAGATCGTGGTGCTTCCACTTTGATTGGGCCTCCAGCGATACCAGATTGAATGCCCACCTGGCCTCTGGGCATGGAGTGGCTCTTCTGATTCGCGGCTCGCATCCCAATTGCTGGCCCGGATTGAGCCTTCCATGTGTTCAATTTCCGTTGGGGCTGCAAAACTGTCGCCCCCTTCTACCAAGGGCCAGTCCCATGTTAGCGTCATCGGCGATGAAACAGAAAGGCCCGCATCATTTTGAGCCCTCAGAGTGTATCGTCCTGCCTGGGTTAGATCTTGCTCAGGGGATACGGTCAGGGTCAGAGCCCTCTCTCCTGCCAAGGCTTGTTCATTCAGATACCACTGAAGGCGTAAAGGGGGTTTGCCCGTCAATCCCGGATCCAGGGTGATGGTTGAGGACTGGAGGAGACTTAGCGATTGTTCCTCACGGGTAAAAAAGGGTAGCGCGATTTCACTGACCACCACATCCACCTCCAAGGCATCGGAAATGGCAACGCCTCCCTGATCATCATGGATCCGCGCATAGAAATGGTAAGTTCCGGAGGTGTTGATTTCAAAATCCATGAGGAAGGGAGCTTCGCTCACGGTGGCAAGGAGTTCCTGGTTTTGAAGGAATTCCACCTGGACGACGGTGCCATCCTCATCCCACGCGTCAAAACTTGCTTGCCATTGCCCGGGTCCGGCCAGGGTTCCTTCAAAAGGGCTTGTGTCCCATTGGCCGGAGGGGAGAAGATTTGGGCTCGTACGGGTAGGGGATTGCTTGAGGGTAATCATGCGAGTCCCATCATCCAGCTGGGTCTGCCCCGTTAACATTAAACTTTCTGGGCTGGTGTATTCGATGGATTGAACGCTCTGGTGGGTCGTTCCTGGTTCACTGAAACGTGCCTCGTAGACCAGTTGTCCTGTCGCAGAAAATTTAAATGTTGCGATGTCACTGCCAGTTTGAGAACTGCTGCGGTCACCAAGCAGGTAAATGGCATTATCAGATCCGATGGCCAAATCTCCTATCTTGTCAGAAGCCCCTTGAAGCGATTGAGGGAGCAATTGAAACCAGGGGATCTCACCCTGTGTGCTTATTTTTGCCATCAGAATCTGGCTGCCCTGATCGCCCATGTGATACTGCCCAGTGAGAACCAGATTGTCGTTCTGATCCAAGGCGGATTGATTGTGGGAAAGCAGGCTTTGACCAGGTAGGGCAAGTATTTGACGCCATAATGACTGCCCATCTGGGGTGGTCATCCAAACCTCTATTTGCTGGGTCAATGGGTCATCGGATCGATGCCCAATCAGAAAAATATTTCCGCCGAGCGTTGGCCTGATTTGATCTAGCGCAAGGCCCTCCAGGTTTAACCCCTGGGGCTGATTCTGGTTAAACTGACCCTCATGCTGGTTCAAGATGAGGAGGGTCGAGTCATGATTGTCATTTATCTCAGATCGACCGGTAGCCCCTATGATGATTTGGTCCTCCCCGAGCAGGGCCAAACACATGTGATCCCAGGATGTCGCTTGAGAGGGGCCAAAATTCAACCATTCCAACCAGAGAGTTTGCCCGGTTTGGGGATCGATCTTGAGAAGGAAACTCTGACCAGCTTCCCCCTCAATGGCCTGCCCAAGCAAATACAGATGACCTTGACTATCCTGAGTGAAGCCCCACCACTGGAGTTGCTGAAGTTGGGCTTGGATCAGCTCGGTCGAGACGCCTCGCCACTGTTCCTCCCCGGAAGGTGAAGTGGCTACCCAAAATGGGAAGCGACTCTCGGTGAGATGGGCTCCATCGTTCGAGGGATGCTGCTCGACACAAATACCAGCAGCGACCACCAAGCCGGAGGGGAGAAGTATCGCTCCGTAAGCTTCTTCTCGGCTGGTGCTGCTGT
>Ga0181565_10002028_pt1 | contig 15519 bp, 8 predicted proteins | sample 101ome_16_FD_129661 | JGI IMG/M metagenome (GOLD analysis project Ga0181565, IMG submission 129661) | Coastal salt marsh microbial communities from the Groves Creek Marsh, Skidaway Island, Georgia - 101401AT metaG (megahit assembly) | ecosystem: Environmental > Aquatic > Marine > Intertidal zone... | reverse complement strand
TTCTCAAATCTGTTTTTTCTTGGGTTGAGCGAGTAAATTCGTAAAAATGCAAAGGGAACCCCTCTGTACACCCGTTGATACGAAGGGTACCCTCTGCTCACCGCCTTGCAAGGGCATCCAAATAATTGCGTATAGGCCGTAATCAGGGAAAATCTTCATCCAACGACAGGTTTGGCATTGAACGGGGAGAAGAATGAATGCTGAGGCCGCCTCGATTTTGAGAGGGTTTGTTCTTATTGCCATCATCATCATCGTGTTGGTGCTGCTTGCACGGAAATTCTTCAATTCAAAACGGTGGAAGGATTTCAGCAAAGGGAACAAGAAGGCCCCTGTCGTCGTTGAAGTCATTTTCCTACCCATATTCGTTTATGTGTTGATCAAATCCATTGGTGGTGGGCCCGTGGGCGTTGCATTCGCCCTCTTCATCACGCTCTCATTCCGCATTGTGCTGGTCATGATTTACGACAAGTTCAACCCGGATTGGGAAACAGACGGGACCGAAGTCGGTGTTCCTCTCCTCGAAGAGGCCTTGGACTTCCTGAACCGATATGACCCCGAGAAACTGCTCAATCAGATGTTAGCGGATATGGAGAAGCGATGGGGAAAAAAGGAAAGGAACGTGAACATTCGACCCTGTGACGCTGCCGACGTGCAAGCCATCCTTGAGCTGTACGGGCATGCCTCTGCTCTTCAACGTGAGAAAGGGATGGTTGTTTGGCCAGAAATTCCACAGTCACTTGTCGAACAGGAAATTGCAGAACAACGCCAATGGAAGATAATCATTGATGATCAAATCGCTTGTATCTGGGTCGTGGCGTTTGACGACCCCCTCATTTGGGGTAAGAAAAACGAAGATGCAGCCGTCTACATTCACCGAATCGCCACGGCACCTGATTTCCGAGGTCAAGGCTTGGTGGAATTTGTCGTCAAAGCCGTCGATGAAATGGCCTGCAAGATGCGTTTGGATTTCATGCGCTTGGACACGGTCGGCCAAAACCTAGGCCTCATCAATCACTACACCGAACACGGCTTCCGATTCCTCGGTACGTACAACCTGCCGTCAACCGAAGGTTTGCCCGGCCACTACAACGACGGCCCAGTACTTCTGTTTGAACGGGATGTCAATTGGCGACTTTTCGTCAACATGACAAGAGAGGAGTTGTTGAAATTGACGGTTAAGGAACTCAAAGCCATGCTGAAAGCAAAGGGCCTGCGATTCTCGGGGAAGAAATCAGTCCTTGTTGACCGTTTGTTGAAGGCGTCAGAGAACCGTAACAGGGCTTGATGCCACAAAACCAGTGCCCCGAACCGATTATGAACGGATGACGTCTGAACAGGCTTGAGGGGGAGCCATGAGCGACAACGAGCCGGCGCAAAACATCGCCCTCACCCCGGGCAAGCGCGTGCTTTTCCTCACCAAGGATTTGGACCTCATCAAGCAACAGCTCTACGACGGAGTCAACCTTCGGATGGAGGATTTGACCGTCGATGACCTCCTTGATGACATCAACACCGACGTCATGACACCGGCGTGGGTGTGTTTTGACCATGACCCTGCTGAGATCGCAAAGAATGCCTATGCGGGGCTCATGCACAACGGTTTGCGCGTGTTCAGAGAGAACGCACTCAACGACGGTAACTTCGAGGTCATCGTTTCAGGTCAACGCAAAGGAACAGGTTCCAGTCGAGAAACGGCTGCACAATGTGAGCGATGGGCGGGCATCAAAATCGTCATTGCAGCCTCGTTTGCTCCCATTCACGAACGCAACAACATCAACCTCGGCCAGTTGATGGGCGACCACGCCATGCTTGAACGCCTTCAAAACGGCGACACCATTCCCCTTTCTGAGTTCACAAGCAAGTACGACCCCGTGACTCAATTGATCGTTGAACGTGGCGGTCTGTTCCCGTTCGCCAAGGCCCTCAAAGCGGGTGAATTGAACCTCGCCCCGCTTAACACTCCTTCACGGCCCATGACCATGGCTGAACACATCATCAGTCGCAACCTTGTCAGTCAACCCGAGGGGCAGTGTGTCAAGCCCGGTGACCCGGTCATCGCTGAAGTTCAGGGTGGATATTCTCACGAATTCACCACGGCACAGGTGCACACCTTCCTTGCAAAAGAGTACGGAGATGACTATGCTTTACCCAATCCGGACAAGTTCGCGGTGTTCGAAGACCATCTTCTCTACGCCCAACACAACCCAAAGTTCGTGCCGTTCATGCACAAAGTCCAGACGCTACGTGACCTGCAAGTGGCTTTCCAGCAGCATACCGGCGTACGTGACTACTCTGCCGTTGACGGTGTCTCACCAGGTATCTGTCACCAAGTCGCCAGGGAAGAATTCATTGAAATCGGCGATTTCATCCAGGCCACCGATTCTCACACCTGCATGGGTGGCGCCTCAAATGCGCTCACATGGGGCGTCGGTGCCACCGAATACGCCAACCTCGTCAGTGCTGGATTCACCTTCGTCAAGGTGCCTGAATCCATACGATTTGAGCTGGTTAGCGAACTGCACCACGGATGCACGGCCAAAGACATCATTCTCGCTATTCTTGCCGACCATGCACGCAAAGAACTGACGCTGAACCGAAGCATGGAGTTCGGAGGTCCCGGCCTTGGCTCGTTGTCCATTGACGAGCGAGCCACGCTGTGCAACATGGCGACGGAATGTTCGGGCCGAACCGGTATTTGTGAAGCCGACGATTCGCTTATGTCATGGATGCTCAAAGCCCAGCCCCACCTCAACGAAGCGGAACAACGCGCCCGCATGGTGGCACCCGACGAGGGCGCCCACTACGACGGAGGTGTCCACACCATCGACCTGTCCACCATTGTCCCCATGGTAGCACATCCGGGCAATCCCGACGAAGGCATTCCAAGCGACCCCACCAACGGTGCCAACATCGCTGACATCGGCCAGGTGGCCGTCGATATTGCCTATGGCGGGTCCTGCACGGCCGGCAAAGAAGACGACATCGCTTACTATGCCGAAGTGTGCACGGCGGCGAAAGAAGCGGGTCTCAAGGTCAAGGAAGGCGTGGATTTCTACATCCAATACGGCTCAGGGCAAGTGAAGGATTTGGCCGTGCGAAAAGGCTGGCACGACCTGTTCATTGAGGTGGGGGTCAAACTCATCGATCCGGGTTGTGGTGCTTGCATTGGGGCCGGCCCTGGCGTTTCCATCACGCCCGAGCAAGTCACGGTGTCAGCCATCAACCGAAATTTCCAGGGACGTTCAGGACCCGGGAAGCTCTACCTTGCCAGCCCGTTAACGGTCGCTGCCTCAGCCTTCACCGGCCATATCAGCATTTGGCGCTCCGACCTTTTTGCTTGAACGGTTGGCTTGCAGCCGTCCAATTATGGCCGTTCTCCATCGCTGAAAGCCTGTTCTATTATTTACCCTCAAAGAACGGGGACGGTCATCTGTCGGCCCGATGTCATCAAGACGGAGGAGGACCGGGGGAGGTGAACGCCCATGGCAGGCACAGCGGAACGAATGGCGAAAAACCAGAAACAGGTTGCAATTTCAGAATTTTTTGAGAAGAACAAACACTTCCTCGGATTTGATTCGCTGACCCGATCCCTCATCACCGCGGTGAAAGAAGCCGTTGACAACTCCCTTGACGCATGCGAAGAGGCTCGCATCCTTCCAACCATCCGAGTCAAAGTTACAAAAATCGATGACAAGAAAGACATCATCGAACTGCAAACAGAAGACAACGGCCCTGGCATACCCAAGAAGAGTATCGAGAAGGTGTTCGGTCAGTTGCTGTTCGGTTCTCGCTTCCATGCCATTCGTCAATCCAGAGGTCAGCAAGGCATCGGTATCACGGGCGTGGTGATGTACAGTCAGCTCACCACAGGACGCAAAACGCATGTTCGGTCAAAGATTGCAACCGAAACGTCGGCTGCTGTGGTGGACATCGGCCTGGACACACGGAAAAACAAAGCCACGAAAACCAACGAAGACCGAGTGCTTTGGGAACTCCCTGATGGCAGGCTCAAAGAACACGGTTTGGAAATCACTTGTCGCATGAAAGCGAAATATCAGCGTGGTCGCCAAAGCGTCTACCAGTATCTTCGAATGACGAGCATCGTCAATCCGCACGCTGACATCACCTTCGAGGACCCCGACGGTGAGGTGCATCACTGGCCAAGAGTGACTGAGCGCCTCCCACGCAAGGTCGAGAGCATCAAACCTCACCCCCACGGCATCCATTTGGGCACCCTTCAGCGAATGTGCACAGAAGCCGTTGATAGCCGAATGACCTCGTTTCTCTACAAGAACTTCTCAGGCGTTTCCACCCGTGCGGCCAAGCAACTTCTTGAAGCCGCTGAAATTGATGAAAAAGCAAAACCAAAATCCATGAAACCCGAACAAATTCGGGCCCTGCTTGAAGCGTTTCAAGGTGAGCGGCTGCTCGATGACAAGCCCGTAAAACTGCTCAATCCACCCACAAATTGTCTTTCTCCGATCGAAGAATTGTTGATCAAAAAGGGCCTGTCAAAGACCATCGATTCACGATTCGTCACGACGATGACGCGGTCACCAACCGTGTCTCAAGGCAACCCCTTCCAGGTAGAAGTGGGTCTGATTTTCGGCGAAGGAATGGCGGCTGACAAACCCGTTGAGGTGCTGCGTTTCGCCAACCGAGTGCCGCTCATGTACCAGCAAGGCGGATGCTTGCTGACGAAATCCATTGAATCGGTGGACTGGCGTCAATACGGTTTGGACCAAGCAGGTGGACGAGGCGTTCCTAAAGGGCCAGCGGCCATTTTAGTCCACCTTGCCAGTACGAACGTGCAATTTACCTCTGAGGCCAAAGAGGCCCTTGCCGACAATGGAGAGGTGTTGGATGAGGTGCGCAAAGCCATGCTTGAAATGGGGCGTGGTTTGCGCAAGCACCTTGAGAAAAAGAAGAAAATGGCCAAGACGCAGGAAAAATTCGAACTGGTCAACGACATCATTCCAGCCATTGCGGAAAAATCAGCGGCCATCCTTGGCCGTCCGGTGCCGGACCTTTCAGGTTCCATCACCAAAATCATGGGTGCGGTCATTGCAGAAAGCAGCACTGCGTGGAACAAAGAAACCAAACAAACGGACGTCTCCATCACCCTGTTCAATTACACCTCAAGAGCCAGAGCCTACACCATCTTGGCTGCATGGCCGGAAAAAGAAGGGGCGACGATGGTCAACAACGAAATGGGTGGACGAAAGGAAGCCACGGGCGTGTGGGCTTGGAAATTAGAGACGCTTGAGCCCGGTCAAACATTCACCTTCACCTACCAGTTGGACGGGTTGGAACGAGGCGACTGGCCGGATACTGATATCTTCTATCGGGGCAGTCAGGAAGTGATTGGTGCGACAAAGATGGACGAAAAATTGCTTGAAGAAATTCGCAGACAGGAGGCGATGTTCGATGAGACGGAAGACGGTGAAGCCACCGAAGACGGAGGAGAACCGCATGAGACGCAAGAAGACACTGCTGAGGATGAGCCTCGTTCTTCCGGTCAACAAACCCTGATGGGATACGGGAGTGATGAATGATGTCGGCAAGTCATACACCAGAAGAAACCAAAGCCGCTCTGCACGAAGTGGTCACGGAAATGTACGATAAAATCGTCAAGGGCGAGGCCCCAACGATGACCCTTCCCGTTCGGACCAAGAACAACATCGGGTTTGACAGCAAGTTGGGCGTGTACAAATACGGCAAGAAAAGATCAACACGTGACGCGACAAGTCTGGGTTCTGCCAAGCAATTGCTGCGGGCCCTCCACGTGGTTGAATTCATTGAGGACATGATCAACGCAGGGAAGTCCTCAACGCTCAGAGAGATGTACTACATTTCCGAAAGTTGGGGGTTGGGCAAATTTTCGTCTCAAAACGAATCCAACAACTTGGCTGAAGACCTTGAAGTGGTCACAAAATGCATGCGTGAAGATTTCAAGTTAAGACCTGAGGAAGATGGCGCGAGAATAATTGGCAACTTGACCCTACGGGAACTCAACCGTCGCGGAGAATGGATGCGCATCAACGCAAGAGACGATGTTGGTGATTCTGGATACGGTGTCCCGTACAACGTTGAGGAAGAAAAAATCGAATTGGTGGAGCACGACCTCAATTTCATCATGGCCATCGAAACAGGTGGTATGTTTGACCGACTGATCGAAAACGGGTTTGACGAAGCCTATGGCTGTGGACTGGTCCATCTGAAGGGTCAGCCCGCCCGTTCGACACGCCGCATCTTGAAGCGGATGAGCGAGGAATGGGATTTGCCCGTTGTGGTCTTCCTCGACGGCGACCCCTGGTCGTTCCGAATTTTCGCCTCGATTGCCTACGGTGCCATCAAAACCGCCCACATTTCGGAGTACCTCGCCACGCCCACAGCCACATACTTGGGCATCACGGCCGACGATATTGAAGCCTACGATCTTCCCAACGACGACCTTTCCGCTCGGGACATTGATGCGCTCAAGGCTGAGCTTTCCGACCCAAGATTCGCCGACCCGTGGTGGCAAGAACAGATCAACATGATGCTCGAACTTGGCAAGAAGGCTGAGCAGCAATCACTGGCAAAATACGGCCTGGATTATGTCACTGACACCTACCTTCCTGAGAAACTCGCTGATTTGGGCTTGGCCTGATTTTAGCAGCGAGCCTTATGCAGGAAGAGGGTCTGGAACGCTTTGATGCAAGCCCCCGAACCTGCAAAGCGTTCGCCCTGGGCGCTCCGATTGGCCATATCCGGGGCCGTGATGATGGTACTGGGTGTCATCTTGGTCTCCAGCCAAGGCAGCGCAATCCCTGGTGCCATGGATCCTCGTGAACTGCACCACGGGGCCTACCAAGGGACAGGTACATTTGAGACCGGGGAGTTGAAGGACACCTGTTACCGATTCTATCAAACAAGCGATGCTCCGAAGATGACGGTCAAACTGTACCGAATGGAAGGGTTCTCCTTAGCGGATGAACCCCTTGACGAAAAGAAATGTCTGCAGGATTTTCAGGCCATGACGGCTGACAACACCCTCATGGTCGAACGAGCGGCTTGGACACTCAACGGATCCCATGATTATGCGCTCATCATCGAGTGCGAGGAGGACTGCTCCGAAACGACGGGATGGTTGATGTCCATCAACAACATGCAGAACACGCTCTTTGGTTCAACATGGTTGATTCTTGGCTTCTCCATTTGCTGTCTTGGCGTGATGACCACGCCAATTGCGCTCATCGTCTACTTTGCTTCCAAGCCAAGCAAAGCCCCCAAAGTCATGATGGTCGGCAGCGATGGCCAACTCATTCCCGTTACGGACCTCAATCCTGACCACCCCACGTTCTTCACGAAAACGGACGAGGTGATGCCCCAGCAAACGAATGTCGCTCCGCCTTTTGCAGATACAGTGGAACAACAACAGCCCGAGGATTACGTGGATGGACTGCCTGAGATCGCTGCGGGAACCATGTTGACCACGGAACAGGTGTACGCACTGATGCGCGGAGACGTGGAAGGGGCGCAAGAGCATGCCAGAACGGGGCGCTTCCAAACTTCCAATGTCGAAGACCTCGTGGAAGAGGCGGCCAGTGCTGCCGCTATCGCATCCTGGGACGAAGGGGTTCCGTTGGCGGACTCGCCCGTCCCACGGACCCAACCCGTGAAGAATTCACAACGGCCATCAACTCCAACACGGTCGGAAAAACCAAGCAACGCATGGAAGGATTGGGACGAGCAGTAACGAAACGGTGAGTTCATAGAGGGCGGGACACTACCCAACCTCGAGTTGAGAAGTATGACCGACGTTGACAAGGCCCTCTACCTGCTGCACAACAGCACTCGCCGGCAGATTCTGGAACGTCTCGCAAGAGAGCCTCACTATCCCATGCAACTGTCTGAACTGATAGGTGTGAGTCAACCTGCCATCGTGAAGCATCTCAAGGAATTGGAAGACGGCGGTATGGTCACCAAGTCAAAAGTGCCTTCTGAAAAAGGAGGTCCACCAAAAACCATCTACGCGGTGGACCGCGCGTTTTCAATCCATGTCGACATCGGACCAGATTTGTTCCGTTGTGAGCAGCGACACCTTCCCAAAGGCGGGCCAATGCGACTCTCAACCAACCTCCCTGACGCCTCTCTTCCTATTGCTGAACGATTGAGTGGTCGACGAAAAATAGCTGTTGCTGAGGGTTTAGCCCACATGCGCTCGTTAGCGACCATTCTCGAAGAATTGGATGCGCAGCGTGACGCGCTTATCTCGCTCCATCAGCACATTCGCCAGCGAGTTTCGTCCGCCGTTGAAGCCGACTTTGATTCCTATGAGGAGCGAAGCATCATCCAGAACATGGTGGAAGCAAACGGAGAACGCATTGACCTCAACGCTCTTGTCCAACGCGAATTGATGAGCGCCACGAATCCTCGAGACGTGATTCAAACCATCCGCTCGCAACTTGAGAAGCAAATCGCCCGGCGTTCAGGCCAAGTCATCGCTGCTCCGTTTGACACGGAACTCCGCTGGTACCTCGGTCCAGGATCTTCGTGATTCGCCTTCAGATGCCTTCTTCCTCAGCGAGGACAGACACCAAAGAGGATTGTTCAGCCAAGCGCTTGTTGACTTCATCACGGCGTCCCTTGCCGACAAGATACACCACGCCCAGCAAGGCGATGGTCAACACGATGACGGCAAACGGAAGGGCGGTTTTTCCAATCACTTCCTTCGCCATGTCGAGCACGGGACTCTCAGACTCAAGCGCTTCGCCAATGGCTTTCACATTGTCACGTTCATCGGATTCAACGATCTCGTTCATGGGGTCAACCACGACATAAACGCCCTTGCTACCGGCGGTCACGGGGTAGAGAAGATACAATTCAATCTCTTTGGCTTCTTCCGTGTCGTCGGGCGCAAGCAAGGCTCCAACCACCTGTCGCATCACAATGCGTTCCTCGTCACAACCGTTCTTACGAATCTCCTTGATGAGGTCTGCATCGTTCACCTCGTCGTACTCACAGAGCACGATCTCAATGTCCGTTGCGTGAACGTTTCCTGTGTTTTGCAGAATGATACCAACAGGAATGGTCGAGTCAACCTCGCCGTTGAGGTCTGGAGGCAGGATGATCTCCTTGATCTCAAGGTTCGGTGCGCGAAGTCGGAGGGTCACGATGAACTCGTTGGTATCATAGTTCTCTCCGTCCCATGCAGGCGAATCGTCGTGGTCTCCTTCGTTTTCCATGTTGCCGTGCATCGAGACGACCTTCAATCCGAGAGGACGGGTGTCCAACTTGGCATTGGTGCCAATGGAAACTGCTGCCACGACAGAATTCGTTTCGTATGGCGACATTTCTGGCAAGCGGTATTCGTAGATGGTCTTACCACCTGAAGAGCCTACTGCGATCTTGACACATTGGTCTTCGGGGAAGTCGGTCGCCGTTGCATCAAGTTCAACACAAGGCTCCTCAACCACCACATCAGCGCTGAGTTGTTTCAACATGAACCATTCAACGCTCCAACCGTCAAGCATGTTCATGCCTGGCAGCTCATTCCACAAGAGTGAGTCTCCGTCTTTCTGAGCGGTGTGGTTGTTCAACGAAGGCACATCAGGGACGTTACCGTTGTTGGTGACGTTGAACGTGAAGCGGACAATTCGGCCGGGTGCAGAGGTCTTGACGGCGTTGTCAACCGATGGGTCCATGCTAATCTGCATGTCGTGGAATTCATCCACGGTCACCAGCAAAACCACGGTATCTCGAATGCGAGTCTCTCGGCCGCTAGCGTCTGGATAGGTCTCTTCGGAGAAAGCCTGCAAGACCACCGTGTATTCGCCTGCTTGGACGCGGTCAGGCACGTTCATGGTAACTTCGAAGGCTTGGTAGGTATCGGGTGAAAGTTCCTGAAGCGTTTGTCGTGGAATATCGATGTCCCAAATGACATCCACGCCAAAGGCATCGGTGACTCGTGCGAGACGGAAGTCAAATCGGTCCGGACCGTTACCGTCGTTGGTCACGGTCATGGGCAGAATGACCTGCTGGCCGGGGTTAACGTTCAACTGGGTTCCCACATCTGGGTCAATACCTGCATCGAGAGCGTAGACGTGAATCACGTTGGTGGACAAAATGACCGAATCCGAAATTCGGGGGTAGCCATCGAGGTATCCCTTCAGCGTGATGGCGGGTCCGAGACCCGCAGTAGCGTTGTGCGGCGCACAGACATGAACGGTAACACGCTTGGTGATCTTCTCGGCAGTTCCGGGGATGGTCCACGCGATAGGGTCGCCAAGTCCGTCACCAGCGTCGCCGGGGCCGGTTGCGTTCGCAAAGTCAACGGTGACGACCCAGTTGTCCTGGCGCCATGCGTCCATAGCGACGCCGTCTGGTTTCACTTCAGGAGCACCTGGAGTGGCAAAGACAAGGTCACCGGAGTCGAAGTTCTTGGTAACATCAATCGCATACGAAGCACACTCGCCGGGTTTCACTTGAGAAGAACGGTCGTCGGCTGCAAACACGATGTTGCCCGTGGAGCGGATTGAGACGAACACGCCGAGTTCGAGAATGTCGTACGTTCCCTTCTCAACGGACTTGATGGGTTCGCCCTCTGACCAGCCCTTGACGTAAATCACGAAGGCCCCTGGGTCCTCAGAGGTCGGGACGAAGACTTCGAGGTTCTTCGTCACGGATTGACCGGGATCCAATTCCACACGGATGGGGAAGTTCACTTGCCATCCGAACGGTAGCAACCACTCTTGTTGACCTTCGAGACTGTTGGGGTCCCAGAAGACAAACGCATCGTGGACGTTTCCGGTGTTGGTGATGGTGATTGAGAAGATTGCCGTGTCACCCTGCTCAATATCGGCCATGCTGTGCGATGTGTCGAGGTTGATACCGTGCACAACGTCCATCAGCGTGAGCGTGATGATGTCGTTTTGGATGGCTGGGTCCTTGTAGGATTGAGCGGTGATCCGAATCTCTGCGAGTTCGTCGCCGTTCGCCTGGTAAATTGACGGTGCTTGAACGCGCATGTAGAAGCGAATATCTTCACCACCCTCAAGGAAAATCGGGGTGTCGGGGAAGATGCTTGAGTGGTTCGATGCAAAGTAGAGGTTAGCGGTCCAGTTCATTGGCACACCAGAGATGTTCAAACCGTAGGTGTCAGCCACCAAATCCTTCGGACCGGGTGTTGAGTTGTTCATGGTCAGGTTGTAGATGGTCTGTTGACCAGGTTCAATCACGTGATAGAAGGTCTCGCCCACGTCAAATTCAACGTCTACTTGTCCGGTAAGGACGTGCGAATAACAAATGGTGAAACGGTTGTTGTTTCCATTGTCGTCGCACGTGTTCGTGTCCGACCAAGCGATGTGCGCACCGCTTCCCAGGTCGTTGGCAAAGGCAGGAGGCATACCGATGCTCGGTTGCCGACCGCTGCTCGGGCCGAGTTTGTTGGAGTTCCACGATGTGACAGGAACAGCTTCCCACGGGTCGAGTGCAACTTCACCGTCTCCTGTGAGGTCGGTTTGGTTGAGGCGCACGTAGAGAACTTCCTCGCTGGCGGAAAGGTTGCCAGAGTCAACCCATGCGATGTGGATGTTGTTTTGGTCGTCGGTGAGCAAGGAGGGGAACACGGAGTTTCCTGCATACGGAGAGGCAGGTGGTAGCCCGTTCTTTCCTTCAACGTTGGAAATAGGTGTGTCGTTAATCTTCTTGATGGCGTAGGTGGACAGACCTTGATCCGCTCCATCCCAAGCACCTGCGCCTTGCAGTCGGAGTTTGGTGTAGTAAACCTCGTAGTTCACGTCCTTTTCAAAGCCATAATCTCGACCGTCCATCCAAGCAATGTGGGTGTTGCCCTGCATATCCACGCCGATGGATGGATGGAAGGAGTAGGCGTCGTCGATGGTCACGCGAGTGTCGTTCACGACGACCAAGTGACCTTCTGAGCCCAAACCGGTGTCTTCGTTGTAGGCGCCACCGCTTGCGGTGGTACCACGGATACCTGGCGTGAAACTTGGGTCGTTGTTCATCTTGCCGTAGGGGTCGAGAACGGACATGTAGATCTCACGAGAGTTGTTGGTGGAGATGTAGACCATGGCTTCAACGAGGAGGGACATTTGGTTGGTACCGGAGCCCGATGGGAATTCGTAGGCTTGGCCACCAGCATCGGTGTTGGCAAGGGTGTTGCCGGGACAGTTTCGTGTCTGCGTGGAGACGATGCCGTTTGGACACTGCACGAGGTCCATGAAGTGGGATTGGATGTTACCAGCGCCACCGTAACCCTGTCCGTAGAGACCGACAGGAATCACACCAGCCAACAAACAGTTGTCGTGGGCTTCTTGGATGGCGGCTTTGTCATCCGCTTGCTGAGAGGGGTCGCCGTCCTTTGGACCCTCATCGGAGACAGGGATCACGATCTTGGTGGCGTTGGGGTTCCAGCGGTGGTCAGATTGCGTAGGGGGGTTGCCTGGAACGTTGCCAGAGGAGTCCTTCCAAGAAAGACAAGCCCAGTTGGATCCCGGGCCCCAATCTTCGCCAGAGTAACCGGAGTAGGTGTTGCCGTTGTAAATGGTTCCCGGGAGTTTACGGATACCACCGGAGTCGTCACCAGGGGTCTGGCCAAGGGGTGTCGTACGAGGGCCTGTGTTCTTGTTGTAGCCCTGACAGTTTCCGGAGCTTGCAGCGCCGGGCAAGGTGTTCCCGAGGCCGTAGATGGTCTCGTACACCGTCATGTTGCCTTCTTCAAGCATCGGCTTGATGCCTTGGAAATACGGTCCTGAAGCAAAGTTTCCACCGTACACAACGGTGCAGATGTCGGCCCATTCGGAGTACATGGAACCGGAGGTGTCCACGATGAAGGCGAGTTCGACCTTGCCTCCACGGGTGTCGTCCCAAGCGATTTGGACGTAGTCGTTAGCGTCAACAACAACATCTGGGTGGCCTTTGTGGCCGATAATGGGGGTGAGCAAGGTGTCGTCAAACAACGTGACGGTCGCTCCCGATCCGATGTCTGGCTGGAGCATGGAATAGTAGATTTGAGGTTGGTTGAAGAAGCGACCAAGTTCGTCGTAGTTGTCTTCCCAAACGATGTGAACGTTGTTTTGGCTGTCAATATCAATGGCCGGCCAATCACGGTTTTGGGAGCGGCGCTCGATGATGGTGTCGTCAATGGCGGTGATGGTTCCGTCATCGGAAGCCATACCGTCCATCGGAGCTGCCCACGGTGAAAGCGCGGAGTACATGATGGCGTGTTGGCCTGCTTTGTCGGCCCAAACCACGTGAAGGCGATCGAATTCATCAACGGCGATGTCTGGGTGCCAAACCTTGTGAAGTCCTGAATTGGTGATTTGGGTAGCGTCGATCAATGTCTCGCCTCGGGGAGAGATCATGGAATAGTAGAGATGGAGGTGGTTTCGCGTCCACACAACGTGGACGTTGCCTGAGCTATCGGCCACGACGGCGGCTTGTGAGTCCGATGCTGTACCGCCATCGACGATTTGAATGGCTTCGGTGATCACAACGGTGCTTGCGCTCACGCTGACAGTTGCGATCAACAACGATGAGAGGACGGAAAGCACCATGAGGGATGCTAGGCTGACGGATTTCGTTTTCTGGTTCATAGGTATACCCCGGACTTCACTAGATTTAGGAAAGAATCCTCATACTTAACCGCGCTCCCTATCGGTCATACTGCAACGGAGGCAGATGGCGACCTATGTCGCAGTTTAACTAACCTGTTTGAACCCTTCTTCAAGCCCACTCGGTGGGGTCAAAACCTGAGCCAAACGACATCTTTTCATCGAATTCAATCTTTGGGGCTGGGCCGGTCGTTTGCTCGTCGGATTGAACGGGTTGAGCTTTGGATTTCGCCCAGTCGTCAACAGGACCTGATTCGCCCACACCAGGTCCGTAGGAATATTTGATCTCATGAATCAAAGCAAGTTTGGCAAGCCACAGACGACGAAGGCTGTTCATGAATTCATGCTTGGAAAGGCCGTCAAACCAGATAGGGAGGCTGACGTTAAAGGCTTGGAGAGGTCCGGGTTTTTTGTCGCCATCGTGACCCATATGGATGACCCAATCAACACCGGTCCGAATCAATTGCAGCCGGCTTTCGTGAATCCACTCCGCCCAATCGCTGTCTTCGTCTTTCATGTGCGCAATCATCTCTTTTTGTTGGCCTTGGTCCACGCGCGTCATGCTTGAAACCGCCACCAAATCACGCTCTTTAGGCACGACGATGGCAAACATGTGTCCTTGCTTTCCGCTCGGGTATCGCACGAGAAAATGGGCGTGGGCGCGCGGGTCGGGTTGGGCTCTTGCAGACAGGCGCTCTTCGGTCAGCCACTGCTTGAGTTGGTCTACCACTTCGTCGGGCTTCATGGTTGAGCGAAGTGCTCATCCTGTTTGAAGTCGTCCCTTTTTTCGCCCATGATATCAGAGAAGAGGGTCATCAGGCGCTCTTTATGGGCCTGAATCATCGTTCTTCGGCGCCATGCCTTCTGTGAATCAACCCAAACATCCCATGCCCCTGCAAAGGATTTCCCACTCGCCCAAAACATCACGAAACAGCCCACGTACACCGCCAACAAGGAGCCCGTGAGCGACCCTGTGATGCCTTCGAGCCAGTTGTGTTCAAGGCCCAACGACGCCCCAACAGCGGCTCGCTTCCACCAAAGTCCAGCAGTCCACAACGCAGCAACCACAGGCCACACCAGCAACGAGCCGAAAAAGGCCGCAAGAAATTGATAGCTGGTCCGGGCATCCAGCCCTTCATCAGTAGAATCACCGAGCAGTCGCCCGAGAAGAATTTGCAGACCAAGAGATGTCAAGAAAAAGGGAAAGAGCGCAACGAAGATGGCGATGCGAAGCAGGGCCAGCGGAGCATGGAGGACATGGGCACGCCGCAAACCTTTGCCGAGGGCATCGATGTCTCGTCCGTCCAAACCGTGAGATTCCAACAATTCCGCAGCCTCCGTCGCGTGTTCGAACCGTTCGTCATCAAACGGTTCCGGAGGGAAAGCGCTGACGTGCCCCGGCCATTCTTCACGGACGGTACGAGCGGCATGCACTTCCTCTTGCCAAGTTGCCAAGGTCGTCCCGGAAGCCCGTGCTTTCAAATGGGCCACAAGATGAAGGGCTCGATGTTCTTTCCACGACGACGTGTTTGGTGTCATCGTGGGAAGTCGCGCCTGTAGTTGGTCACGTATGGAATGCACCGTTTCCACCGGCGGTTCAACCCAACCACCCTGGCCAACTGCATCGACCATCGCACTGGGTATGGTGGATTCTTCCAGCGTAATGGGGTCACCAAACTCGATGTACTGATCCGTTCGAAACCATTCTCTTCGTCGGAAATGCAAGCCAACGGGTACCAGTTGAGGAAGCGGTAAGTCGTGGGCTTTCGCCAAAGCGGCCGCAGCGAGAACGGTCCGTACTGGCCCTGTTTTGAAGCGAATCATGTGAGAATTGTCGTGGCTTGTTCCCTCTGGAAACAGGACGCAACCAAAACCATGAGCGATGCCGCTGGACAACGCC
>Ga0181565_10002027_pt1 | contig 15519 bp, 14 predicted proteins | sample 101ome_16_FD_129661 | JGI IMG/M metagenome (GOLD analysis project Ga0181565, IMG submission 129661) | Coastal salt marsh microbial communities from the Groves Creek Marsh, Skidaway Island, Georgia - 101401AT metaG (megahit assembly) | ecosystem: Environmental > Aquatic > Marine > Intertidal... | reverse complement strand
TCTGGCGGCGCGGGTGACGTCCGGGTTAGAACCGCATGTCCCGCTTGCTGCATGGGTTACGGCGAAGCAGGCGCAGATGCGCTCTGCCAAACGTTTTGGCGGGATGTTTTGCCAGATTTTTGGATGCGATCCGGCGCAAGCCCAACGATTAGCGTGGGCCTTTCTAGCCGCGTTAAGTGGTGCCCAGCAACGCGCCATTAATGGGGCTGATGGGGCCGCAATACCTGAAACCTTGCAAAAACTAGGTAGGATCATGTCCCCTAAACATGTATTTTTGAACATGGTATTACCCTTGGCACCCAGCGTGCTGAAATAAGGCCTGAAAGGCTGGCTCGGCGATCCAGTCCAAATGAATATCGATATAAAAATTTATCTACCGTTTATTCTGAGTGCAATTTAGAGGGTTGCTGTCCGCAAAGTCTGGCTGTTTGTATTTTTCGGATTTTTATTTGTCTGGCCGAGCGCGCGACAACTCCAAACTCACAGTGTCCGGGACAAATGTTATGATCTTGGCCTTCCAAGAATGACATGGTTTATGTGTTTCGGTAATTTTTTGTCGAAAAGGTTAAACGGATCAATCACAACCCTACTACGGATAGTCTTGACCAAAACCCCCAAATCCAATGATCTAAACTCATCCCACGCTGTGTTGATAAAAAGCACATCTACATTTGTTGAAGCTTGATATGCATCTTCACAAAACACTACATCAATCAATTCTGGCAGGGACTTCACAACAGGGTCATAAACTTGGATATCAGATCCTTGAACGCCCTGTCTCAAAATATTTTCCAAAAACGCAACGGAAGGTGAATTCTTAATCGAATGCGTGTTTTCTTTATACGATAGACCGAGTACTCCAATTTTTGGGGAGTTTAAGTCACCGGCGTAGCTTTCAAATTGTTCAACTAACCAAGTTTTACGGTAACTGGAGTGAGACATATAAGACTCGACAACTGCAGTGTCTGCACCGTGTTTTATGCCCAAGGATTGCACTGTTCTTAAGTCGCGTTCAATATTTCCACCAGATAGGCCAAGGCCTGTCTCAATGTAAGCGTATTTGCCGATTCTTCGATCCAACCTTAACGATGGTATAATTTCCCACCAGTCTGCACCAATCCTCTCACAAATATCCGCTAAGGTATTTGCTGTGCTAACACTGGCGGCAAGAAACAAATTAATCGCTGTTTTGCACAATTCTGCGCTTTCAAACCTCATTGGCAGAATTGGGCAATCATAAGCCTCAAGATGGTGGAACAACCTTGAATCGACAGTGCTAGGGTCAGCACAACCAATAATGAAGCGTTCGGGGTGCGTTGCACGCTCAACTGCGCGGCCAAAGATGAGTGTTTCCACTTGGTAATATGTGTTGGTATGTTGTTGCTGAATTTGTCGGGTGAAACCTGGTGGGACTTGGCACAGGACAACAATCAGCGTTTCTTCTTTTACCGTTTCCAGCACTAGATGAATAATGGACTTAATTGGGTCAAGATTGCTATTTGCGTTTGCATCGGTTGGAACATCAATCGAAATATAAATGATATCACAATTTCGTAAATCAGTCGGATCAGCGCTATAAGATATCTTATCTTTGTTCTTCTTTAGTAGGTCTGTTAGTCCATCTTCATTAATATCAACTTGTCCATTCGACATCGCGTCAACAGTCTCTGGATTTTCATCAAAACCAAGAACATAAAAACCACGCTCAGCCGCCGCCGCTAAGCTGTTCACCCCCAGATGGGTCAGTCCAGCAAAACCTATAACTAACTCATCCATGCTATCGCCTATTCTGAGTGCATAATCTGCTTTTCAAGCGCACTCAATTTGATGAAAAGTTCATGATCCCAACTCAGATCTGTGTCATTTCTTGCCAGGATCAATGATTTGAAATGGTCATATTCGATTTTCCAAGTTGGGTCAGGGCTAACTCGTGTTTCTTGGTGTTCAATTGGCCGTCCTGACGGCAGAACACGTTCACGGTGTGTAAAAGTTGATGGCCCCCATTTGCAGAGTGATTCAATATGCGCGGAACCTTTCTCTGCGAGCACATCACAGGTGAAATGATTGCGCCACATCAGCATTGTCATTTCTAGCTCAAGGGAAATCTTATGGTCTTGATACCCTATAATGACATGATCCGGCGCCCTGTTTTCAAAACGATTGGCTGATATGATTTTCCACTTGGTGTGATCAAGAGCGTCATTAAACCAAAACTGGCAGGTATCGAGGAGATGAGACCCTAAATCAGGCAATACTCCGCCACCTCGGTCACGCCATTCACTCTCTCTCACCAGACGCGCTGTTCCATTTCCATAAAACATCCGGCATCGATAAATACGCCCTAATTTGCCAGATTTAATGAGGTCACGCATTTTAACGAAATGTGGCTCAAAACGGTGGTTATAAGCAGTATAGCAAACCGCTTTATTGACCCGAGCTAATTCCTGCAAAGCGGCAAAATCATGTTCATTTGGAACCCAGAACGGTTTTTCAAGCATAAGATGCTTGCCGTGACTTAAACAATATCGGGCAAATTCACTTTTGGGTTCGTCTGGGATACAGCCTAACACTGCATCATATTGATCCAAGGGAACGTCAGTGATGTCATTGAACTCAGCCCCTTCGTCATTAGGATCAACAAAAGCGACAAAATCATCACCGCAGATTTTTTCGCGCTTAATTCCCTGAACACCGCGACCGGCAATTATCGTTCTTACTTTATTCACTGCCTTCGGCCCATGACAGTCAGCCCGACTGCATTTCTTGTTTAACATCTTTTAATTTTGTCAAAATTAAATCGGGTGTGATTGGCTCATTACCATCGATTTCACATTCGCAGGCCGCTGCTAAGCTACCGATGAAGCAGGCTAATGGCAGTGAACCCGTTACCTTCATCGTTAAAGTAGCATATGCCAATAGAGCATCCCCTGAACCAACGGCATCTTTCACGTTGCTGGTGAAACTATCGATCGAATGATAGATGTTCTCGCTAAGGAAAAACAATCCTCTTGGCCCCAGCTTTAAAATTACGTTTTTGCTTCTTGATGCATCTTTGATCTGGCGAGCTAGGTTTCCTATGTTGCAATCCTGGTCAGCTACCGCAAATCTTGCTTCACGCTCATTGGGAGTCACTAGGTCGAAATCTTTAAATTCAGTTATGTTTCCCCATCTGGAGGCCAGCTGGCTATCTGCAATTTTCATGATATTTTTAGGTGCCGCTTCTACTAAGTAGGGGATAGTGCCTTTATTGAAAATACCATGGCGAAAATCACTAAAAATCAAGCAATCGCTGTCTTCACGGGCAATGTGATCTTTAAAGCGTTCAAGGATTTCAGGTGATATGGAGGCGTTATCTAGCGTATCAAGTTTTAGCAACCGATGGCTTCCGCATATAATAGCGTTTTTATTGGTTGTTGGACGTTTATTATCTACAATGACGTTTAGCTTGATGCCCTGCTCTTGAAGGTGGTTTGAGGCAAATCGACCCAGCTCATCATCGCCCATCATAGTGGTGAAGGTTACATCAGCGCCGGCCGCTTTTAGGTGAAGCGAAACAATGCCGGCACCACCGACATAATTCTCCTGACTATTAAAAAGAACACTGAAGGTTGGCGTTTTGGTGTTGCCGCCAATCAAGCTAGTTCTTGTATAGCTATCAACAATTGTATCGCCAACGACATGAACTTTAATTCCATTAAGTTGCGTGATGGTCTTCTTAATTTCGTCAAAATCAAGTTCCATCTGGTTCATCATGGACTTAAACTTATCGATACGCAGATCTGGCATCGCTGCGTTGATTAGGTTTGTTGATGAATAGACTACATCGCCTGGGGTAAAAATGGTCTCACCACCATAAGATTTTACCACTGCAATTTCTTCAATGGTTGCCTTGGGAAGGTTGTCTGAATATTCAAACCCTTTGGCAAACAAGTCGGGTTGAATGGTCTCAATGTTTTCAAGTGGCGTTTCATTATGATCGATCAATACGTAATCAACCATATCAAAGGCTGCAAGGCTGAGTGCTCGTAGATCTTCAGGGACATGTGGTCGGTACGGCCCCTTTTTGATCCAGCGATCACAAGTGATGCTCACCACAAGTATATCAGCCTTGGATTTTGCGTAGGCAAGGTGACGAATATGGCCGGGGTGAACAACATCGAACACACCATGGCACATGACAATGGTCTTTTTGCGGCCATAAGGTCCTACTTCTTTAATCAGGTTATCAATATTAGTGATTTTTTTCTGGTAATTTTTTCGAAGCTCATCAACCATCGTGTATTCCTATTCTCCGCCAAGATAATGGAACCATTTTTGAGTTGCCACTTCTATGCTTTTTTCATCCCAAAGAGGTGCGTCTTTCCAATGATCAATTTCCTTCATCATATTATTTACACCATCTTCGAATGATACCGTCGGAGTCCAATTCAATTCGGCTAATGCTTTATCAATATTGGCGTGGGTCGAGTCAGGTTCGCCAGGTCTTTTAGGTATATAGACCACTTCGTTTTGGCCAATCAGGCCAACAAGCCGATTGATGCTTTGTGGGTCCGCATTGCCAATGTTGTAACGCTGACCTTCGGTATCAGCAAGCGCAGCGGCGAGGAATGCATTCGCTACATCGGTGACGTAAATAAAATCTCTCGTCTGCTCACCATCGCCAACAACGGTAAATGGTTTATTGGCTAATTTTTGCCGAAAAAACACCCCAAAAACAGCGCCATAAGCACCTGTAGTGCGAACGCGTGTGCCGTATGCATTAAAAATGCAGATTGCGTTGGCTTTCAACCCGTAAACTCTATGCCAATGAAAAACTGCCTGCTCACCAAGGTGTTTTGACAGAGCATACGGGTATTGAGGGTTTATCAGATGGTTTTCATCAGTTGGGGTATCGGCCAATCCGTAGCAAGATGACGAAGATGCATAAACAAGTTTGGATACCCCCGCATAACGGCACGCTTCGAGCACTTTTACAGTGCCTTGAACGTTTGTTTCCATATAGTCAATGGGGCGCTCAATTGAAGGAACGATGTCTCCAATACCTGCAAGGTGAAAACAATAATCGACACTTTCAAAAACAGGGTTGGATGGTTCGATTGTGTTAATATCAATGTTGTGAAAATGGACACGGTCATTTCCCTTATGGTGGGCAATGTTGGCTTCGTGACCGCCAGACAGATCATCGATAATGCGAACTGAATGCCCATTACTCACCAAAATATCAACAAGGTGACTGCCAATAAATCCAGCGCCGCCGGTTACAAGACTAACCGTCATTTAACTCGCCTGTTGATTGAGCAGTCGTTTGACGTTGAAATAAATGTCATCATCAAAGCTGTTGGGTATTTTGTCTTCTTTAAAGGCTTTACATAGATCACGCACAGCCGTTTGAATGGACCGCGATGGTTTATACCCCAGCATTTTAGTGATTTTATCAGAATTAATGTGGTAAGACCGATTATCATTACTCTCGGTTCTAACAATTTCGATAGGTGCTTTTTCAGGAAATTCCTCTTCTACAACTGTTTTTACGATTTCTGCTATGCCAATGATAGACATGTTTTCATAACCGATGTTGAAGGTTTCATTAGCCACTTTTTCAGTTGGTGCATCCATCAATAACATAACAGCATCGCAATAATCTTCTACATGTAGGTTAGGCCGCAATTGGTCACCGCCAAAAACTGTAATTTTGTTTTTGTTGATGGCATGGTTGGTCAAAATATTGACCGATAGATCAAGCCGTAGCCTTGGCGCATAACCGCAAACAGTGGCGGGCCTAAAAATAACACCAATGAAATTGCTATTAGTATGCTTTTTCAGTAACGGCTCACACATTCCCTTATACTTGTTGTAGAGAGTTAAGGGAACGAGTGGATGATCTTCGGTTACGTCTTTTTGGTCAGAAACACCATAGACAGAACTTGAGGATGCGTAGATAAAGCGTCTGCAACCTGCGTTTTTAGCGGCAATCACCATCGGTTCAAACGCATCCAAATTAACACTTGTTGAAAGATCCTCATCCAACTCAAAGCTAGCGTCATTTGAAATGCAGGCAAGACTGATAAACATGTCATGGTTAGTAGCGGAACGCTCAATCAAGTCAGCATCCCGAATGTCACCTTTGATTAATGTCAAATTTTCATGGGGTTGAAAGAAAGCAGAGCCAAAATACATGATGTCATAAACTGTGACCTTATGCCCCTCAGCAAGTAGCTTGGGAACCAAAAGGCTACCGCAATAACCTGCTCCACCTGTAACGAATACGTTCATTTGATGCTCCAAATTTAATAAGGTTTAAACGATGCTGAAACCAGATGCGATTGCATCGTCGTAAAACATCTGAACGGTTTCTCTTGAGAAATTATCCAGGTTTTTGCCAAAGGATTTTTGGGCTTTACTGATCATGTCTGGCGCAACAGTAATGATCTGGCAACCGGCCTGATCAGCCTCAATAATGTTGTAAGCTTCGCGCGTACTAGCCCAGAGGATCTCAACACCTGGCTTTGACTTCGCGTATTCAACCGCCTTGCGAATTGGCAGAACGGGATCACGCCCACTATCAGCGATTCGACCAGCAAAAATTGACACAATCGCTGAGGCATTGGGATCAATTGCATCAATCACCTCTTGAATCTGTGCGTCAGAGAAAATAGCAGTAACGTTCACAATTACGCCCTCTGAGGAGAGCTGACTGATTATCGATTTGGTGCTTACGCCCTTGGTGTTAATAACAGGAATTTTGACGCTAACATTATTGCCCCAACTGGCAATTTTTTTTGCCTGCACCAGCATTTCATCGATGTCATCCGTGAATACTTCAAAACTGATTGGCTTTTCGCCGACTATCTTAATCGCTTCTTTCGCGAAAACTTCGTAATCAGTAACGCCCGCTTTGCGCATCAAGGTTGGATTTGTGGTAAACCCTTTGATAAAGGGATTAGCACTAAATAGTTTGATGCTCTCAATGTCAGCACCGTCGGAAAAGATTTTAATTTTTAAATTTTTTAACATTTCAGAGGCCGGCCAAAAGTTGGGAAAATTCGAACAAGTCATAGCAAACAAAATCATATTTTACTATTTTAGTTTCACTATAATTTTTATCAATAAAAACGCTTGTACAACCAGCTGACTTTGACGCTAGCATATCACTCTGACGGTCACCAACCATGTAGCTTCTGGACAGGTCAATATTGAATTCGTCACGCGCTTGAAACAGCATCCCTGGGTTTGGTTTACGGCACAAACAGCCTTCATGCTGAGAGTGCGGACAAACATAAATTTTTTCAATTGGAAGATGAGCAAGCCGGTTGTGCATGGCATTTACTTCTGCTGGGTCAACCTGTTTATTGTTGATATCCGGCTGGTTCGTGACAACCAGTACGAGATAACCAAACGCTCTAATTCTCATGATGGCATCTTCGGCCCCAGGCAGGATGACGAAATCCTCAGCCTTTCGGGGTGCGTACGGCTTGCCACCCCAAACCGTTACTTGGTTAATGACCCCATCACGGTCAAGAAATACGGCCTTATTTACCACTTTGTCTGATTAATTTGCAGGCTTGGATGAGACACAAGGCAATGCCAGACAACAGCCTGAAATGCTTCGGAATGAGGCGTAACCAGCTTGTCGTTAACAAGCGGGACATGAACGCAGATGTTCGCTTGCTGGTACGTAAAGCCGTCGGCTCTCCCAACAATGCCAAAGACACTGGCAGACCTTTCCTTTGCCAACCGAATTGAGCTTATCAAATTTGCGCTGATGTTCCTATCGGCGTTACCGCCCCCTACCGAAAGGATAAAAAGCGCATCCTTTTCATTGAGTTTGCTCACCTTTAACCATTCTGCGAAAACAGTCTCCCAGCCTTCATCATTAGTTCGAGCAGTCAACTCGGACGCGTTATCGGTTGGGGCGTAGGACTCAATTCCACATAGCTTCCTGAAATCGTTGACTGCGTGCCCAGCGTTGCCAGCGCTACCCCCAACACCAAGGAAAAACAAACGGCCACCATTGATACGAAGTGTGGCCAATTCATTAGCAATAGCATCTATCTTGTCTTTATCAATCTGATCGGCAATGGATTGAACTTCAGCAAAATACTGCTCAACAAATGACACCGTGTTAGGCCCCGTAGAATTCATTGATCTTCTCCGCGACGTAGGTAATTTGACCATCGGTTAAATGCTGGTGATGAGGTAATGCAAGAACTTCATCACAGATTCTCTCAGCAACAGGAAAATCACCACGTTTGTAGTTGTATATCTTTGCAGCTTCATGAAGATGCAATGCGGTCCCGTAATAGATCATGCTATCAACACCTTGTTCCGTTAGGTGTTCTTTAAGCTCATCACGCCTTTCAGCACGGGAAATAAACATTACATATGAGTCGACATAACCCTCGTCGGTTCGTTCAACTGGTAGTTTCAACTTATCAGTTTTGATCAATTGGCGGTAAAGGTTTGCGTTGTGCCGGCGCCGCGCAATGACCTCGTTCAGCTTGGCTAGACGAAATTTCAAGATTTCTGCATGTATCACATCAAGTCTGGAATTGACTCCATAAATAACTACGTTGTCACGCGAAGCCATGCCATGATTACGATATAGTCGAACGCGCTCAGCAATAGCATCGTCATCGGTCAACAACAGGCCGCCATCGCCCGCTGCATTAAGCACTTTTAGTGGGTGGCAAGAAATGCACCCAGATTGACCAATGGTTCCACCATGTTTGCCTTTGTAGTAACTGCCCATGGCTTGCGCAGAGTCTTCAATCACTAATAAGCCATGTTTATTAGCAATATCTTGAATGCGATCCATGTCGCACATCATCCCAGCCCAATGCACAGGCATTATCGCTTTGGTGCGAGAGGTAATTTTCTGTTCAATCTTAGAAGGGTCTATCAGGCTGTCTTCACCAACATCACAATATACCGGAGTTGCCCCAACATGATGGATAGCACCAGTTGTTGCAATAAATGAAATGGGGGGGTGAATGACTTCATCACCTTTCCCAATTCCTGCAGCCCATAGGCCCATCATGATTCCATCAGTGCCAGAGTTTAGGCCAATACAATGCTTTGCACCAGTATAGTCAGCGGCCATGGTTTCGAATTCATCGAGTTCAGGGGTTAACACCAAAGAGCCGGTAGACATGACTGTTTCAATACAAGCCATTAGCTCATCTTTTTCTTCCTCAAAACGCTGTTTTAAATCAATAAATGGAACACGCATGATGATTCCTTTTGAAAAATATTCAGAACGGACCAGTAAAGGTTGGATCAGGGACATCAACCGGTAATTTACCAATATTAGTTGAGAGCCTTTCTAAGGCTTTGTTAGTTACGCCATCATCGGCGCCAACCATAGCGCACACTTTACTCACAATTTTTTTAGCATCGGGGTAAAGTCCTGGTATGAAACCTCTGGAACTTGGGACTGGGTGGTCTGGTAGAGCGATTCTTGAAGGCGGACATTTCATATTTGACCCAGCTTGCTCCATAACTTGGGCAATGATTTCTCCGCCAATTCCATGAGTTTTATGACCGGTATCAACTGTTAATAAACGGCCAGTTTTTTTGAAAGACTCCACAATAGGGTTGGTATCAAGTGGGTTGAGAACTCTTAAGTCAAACAGATCCGTTTTAATGCCAACGGTGACGAGGGCATCCGTTGCTTTCACAGCCTCGATTGTCGATAGTGACGTCGCGACAATGGTGGCGTCATCACCGCCACTAATCAATTTGGGCGTAGTTATGTTTTCAGTAAAATATCCTTCGTCAACGTGACCTTTGATATAGTGACACCAGCGGTGCTCGATGATGACCACGGGGCTATCATCCTCAATGGCGGCAATCAGCATCCCTTTGGTGTCTTGGGGAAAAACTGGCATTATCACCCGTAGTCCTGGGATGCATGCGAACAGGCTCTCTAGACTTTGGGAATGTTGTGGCCCTTGTCCCCAGCCACGACCAATTATTAGGCGGATGACAAGTGGGGATTTGTGTTGACCATTGCTGGCATAATGCATTTTAGCCGCATTGTTGATGATTTGTTCCATCGCGAGAAGCGCGAATTCAACCCGGTGGAATGAAATCACCGGCCTTTTGCCAAGCATTGCTGCGCCAATAGCAACACCGCAGAGACCATTTTCCGCAACTGGCATCTCGATAACTCTGTCACGACCATAGATCGGCACCATGCCTTTGGTGGTTCCATAAACCGCCGATGGATCATCAACGCCCTCAGCGAAAAGAAGAACATTTTTATCACGCGCCCCCATTACTTGCAGGGCTTCATTAATGGCTTGCGCCGTGGACAGAATGCGCTCGTTGTTTGTCTTACTACTAGTCATGTCTATGCATACATATAAAGTTTAGCCATTTCGGGGCTTGGTAATGGGGCTTTAATGGCCTCTTCAAAATAAGTGGCGACTTCTGCACGAATGCGCATAGCAATGGCGTCAAGCTCGCCTTGGTCAAGAACGCCGACGTCGATCACTATTTGAGAGGCAATTTTTACAGGATCTTGTTGCATCCACCGCTCCGCTTCCTTGCTATTGCGATAGCCAAGATGATCGTCAAAATTGACCCCGCAATGCTCTCGCCAACGGTATGTATCCATTACAACTAAACTTGGCTCGTTATGGGCACGAGCGTTTTCAACGATGTTTTTAAACGCGGCTGCAATTTCAAAAACGTTATTACCATTCAGGTGGACCGTTTTCAGCCCATGGGCTTCACCAATCTTACCAAGATTACGGTTTGGTTGACGCTCGCTCAAGTGCGTGTAGACAGAGTAGAGATTGTTCTCGCAAACAAAAATCACGGGTAATTGCTGGACAGAGGCAAAATTCGCGCTTTCGTGAAACACACCTTCTTCCATTGAAGCATCACCAAAAAATGCGTAACTGACATTTTGATTGCCATCCAGCTTATCAGCTAAAGCAGAGCCGACTGCCAGTGGGATTGAACTGGACACTATGGGAACACTGGCAACAACACCAACGCTATCGTCCATCAAGTGCATTGACCCCCCGCGGCCATCAAGGCAACCGCCTACCTTGCCGTGTAATTCTAGCACCATTCGGCGCACATCGCCGCCTTTGGCAAGGTAATGGGCATGGCAACGGTGAGTTGTAAAAATGCGATCATTGCGAGTTAAGTGAGTGCATGCGCCAACAGCAGCGGCCTCTTGCCCAATTGACAGATGCACCGGGCATCGCATGTGCTGTTCCTCGCCAGGTTTGCCGTATTTATTAACAACCTCTTCTTCCACAACGCGAATGAGAATTAAATTTCGAACTATGGAAATAATTTCATCATGTTTGTAATGTTCAAGAATGTTCATAAAAAGCCTTTATCTTCTCAACCATGTAATTCATGTGGGTTTCATCTAGAAACTGATGAACAGGTAGCGTGATCAGATGATCTGCCTGATAGGTTGCTACCGGAAGTGCGTTGGGATCAAATTTGCACCCTGATTTAGCAGCCTCTTGTTGATGCAATGCAAGTGGATAGTGAATTTTAGCTTCAATTTCATTGTTATGAAGATATGAGATCAGCTGATCTCGACGCTCACAAAGAACCATATAAAGAGCAAAAGTTTCAGTGTAGCCGTTCAGCCGCTCAGGTACAGTCACGCCGTTAATTTGGCTCAGACCAGCATCCAGAATAAGAGCGTTCCTATTGCGTTGTTCAATTGTGCTCTGAAGTCGATCAAGGCCGTGGCTAAGTACAATACATTGGAGTGGTTGCATTCGAAGATTAACCCCCCAAAACTCGATATGATTACGGTCCACCATTCCATGGTTCCGATATTTTCGCATCCAGATCGCAAGTTCATCATTATTAGTAGCCACGACACCACCATCACCCATTGCATTCAATGATTTTAGCGGATGCATGCTATAAGCATTGACAAGCCCAAAAGTGCCAGGGGACTTTCCATTAATGGACGCTCCAATACCCATACAGGCATCTTCTATAACAATCAGATTATGGGATTGACAGATCGCTGTAATTTTGTCCATCTCTGGCGAGGCGCCTCCCCAATGCACAGGAATAACAGCCTTTGTTTTTGGCGTAATCGCATCCTCAATCCGGCTCGGGTCGATCTGATAGCGGCTGTCACAGTCGATTAAAATTGGTGTAGCACCAACTGCAACTATGGCACCAACTGTGGCATAAAATGTATTGGTTACAGTTATGACCTCGTCACCCACGCCGATATCTGCGGCTTTAAGTGATAATATTAACGCATCTGTGCCATTATTTACTGCAATGCAGTGTTTGGCTCCCACTGCTTTGGCGAATTTTTCTTCAAAAGCTTCGACGTAGCGTCCAAGGGTGAATTCACTTGACGCAGCTAGTTCTCTCCAGTCAATGATGATTGGGTCAATATCTCGAAATTCTTGTGGCAGATAGTTATAGTGAACTCTCATCTACTCGACTGTTCTACCTGTAATCGGGAAAGGCCAAAACGGCTTTTGGTCGCTAGCACAAAATCTAATGCCAAACACTAAAACAAATATCGCAGTTATTGTGCAAAATTACAATAAGATATCTTTTAACAGCCGGTAAGCATCTCGTGACTTCGATAAACAATGAATTCATTTGTTGCTGTGGTTAAACGAAAGGCCGCAGGACAAAAGTGGGGAGGCTCTATTTATGCATTCATTAGCGTATACGACCGTAAAACTGCCATTGAAAATAATGTTAAGATGAACTTTTTAATTAAAAAAATTAATTCCAGCTTGAGACGCTATAGCATCTTCCAGCTGAGTCGTAGTTTAAGGCTCAATGTTTTCGTTCCTTAAACCGAGCTCGTGAGGGCTTGGAGAGTTAAGACATTAGAGCATCTCTATGTTAAATCCCAATATCGTCCAAAAATAGTCTCCCTGATAGTCAGCTTTTTTGAACAGTTTTATCCAATCGGCAGGTTTCTTGTATGTTTGGGCCGTTAGCACCCATTCTTCAAAGAGTTGCAATTCAGACCTATTTGAAAACGCGTCAACTTGAACAAATATATTCATCTTGTTTTTCGTGACCCGCGTCAATTCCCTCAGAGCTTCAACACACTCATCCTCTGAAACGTTATGGATTGAGTTGATAGCAACGCTGGCGTCAAAATAATTGTCTGGGTATGGCAGGGAAACACAAGAACCGAGATCAATATAGCTTCCCATCTCACCCCACGCCTTTGCTTTGGCATATGAGGAAACGTCAATTCCTCTAACGGCAATGCCCGGGCAAATGGATGCAAGGTCATGCATCAAAAATCCTTTTGCACACCCAACATCCAAGAAATTGCTTTTGGCGGACAAATTATATCTTTCAATCAGCCGCTTTGCGACGCTTACCCATCGGCCGTCATAGTAATAGCCTCCATAACCTTGCTCTCGGGTTCCATCAAAATATTCCTGCCCAAATTTCAACGCTTGCAATTTATTTTGCGCTTTGTTTTTACTTCTGAGGCTGGTGTCTCGAAACAATTTTTCCGGTGTTTGTAGAAGGTTATATTTTCTCATTTGCTTTCGCCGATCAAATAATCCTCCACCGTTGAAAAATTGATGTCAGGCAAGAGTCGTAACAACGCGCTATTATCGAAGGCTCGGTAGCCATCGTGGGGCATCGGACCGTCACGCTGGCTGATCAAAACTTTGCATTTTGCGTTACTCACACCAACCATCGAATTCGCAATATCATGGAAGCTACGAACCTCTCCGGTAACAGCATTTAAGCCCCCCAAGTGTTGGTTTTTTATCATCGCTGTGGCAACAGCGGCAACATCTTTTATATGAATATGATCACGCATTTCCTCACCCTTGCCAAAAAGGATGATATCTTCACCTGCGCTAATTTTACGCAAAAATGAGTTTGGCCCATAGCCGTTGTGTGGGTCGTCTTTGCCAAATATTAAAGTTGGGCGGAGGTGGCCTGCAATACTTCCAAAAGTCTGGTCGACCAACCTTTCCCGCATACAGTGCATGATTCCATGTGCACTGGTTGGTGCCATAGATGAATTTTCATTGATAGGTTCTTTCGAATCAGAATAAACTGCGTCAGAGCTAATGTTCAAAACATAAGACAGATCTAAGATCCGTAATGAGTTAAGCACGTTGTTTATCATTGTGACATTTTCAAATATATCATCTAGGTTCCTAGCAGGGGCACGTGCAAAAGCGAGAACCACGATATCCCCGTCATTGACCAGGTGCTGAATTTTTTCACAAGAGCTTTTATCAAGAAGGTCAACTTCGGTTCGGCTCAATTCTAAAACATTTTGCTTATCGGTTTTTAAAGCCTGCGCGATAGCGTGGCCGACAAATCCAGCTGCCCCGAAAACTACAATATTTGGTCTCAAAGTTTTCTCCATATGTTTGATTTTAAATTTCTAAACCAATAATGCGGCCAGGCGCTGAAAACCTCGCCAGAGGTGCAAACAGCGTTTAATTTTATTTTTTTATCACTTCCGTAATCTAAAACACCGACGTTATTTTTCAAATTTATTTGTATAGCTCTCTTTTATGTAAAAAAATCATTAACACACGTTTCACGGCCTTTTGCATTTTGCCGGCTAAAAATTTTTGCTTCAACAAAGTTAGTCAAGACCAACAGAAAGATGGACTTGCGTTCTGGAATCAAACAATTACCTAGATTTGATTTTAACTCTTAGCGTAGGTGCACGTGGCCAAACACTCTGGCTGAGTGATTTGTTAGGTTTCTGCGCATTGTCAGTCTCAAATGGATGTCGACATAAATTTATCTACCGTTTTTTGACACGCGGGTGGTATCATTTCACTGTTTGATTGTGTTAGAGAACCCCATGCCGAATGCGTCCCCATCCAGATCCAAATCCAAACCAAAGTCTGGGTCTAAATCTCAGTTAAATTCATCCTCGTCATCTGTTGGTGTTGTGATGCGTGATACACCGATCATTTTCGCTTGTGAAATTATAGGTGACGGCGCGGGAAGAGAAATTTTCGGCGATGAGGTGTCGCATTTACTTGCGGATGCCCGGTTAGCTTGGGCCCATCTTGACGCCAATCATGCCGACACAGCCACTTGGCTGGCCTCACAAATCAGTGATCTTGATGACATCGTCATTGAGGCGTTGCTTGCCGAAGAAACGCGGCCGCGTTTTGTGCCGGTGAATGATGGCGTTTTGCTGATTTTGCGGGGGGTTAATCTCAACGCTAACGCTGATCCCGAAGATATGGTGTCGATCCGCATGTTTGTGGATTCGCGCCGCATTGTGAGTTTGCAAAAACGGCCATTGCGCGCGGTTGCCGATATACAAACCAAGCTGGCAAAGGGCAGTGGGCCAAAAAATAGCAGTGATCTGATTGCCTTATTGATGGGGTTGCTGTTTGCCCGTATGGGGCCTGTGGCCTCTGAGTTAAGCGGTGTGATGGATAGTATCGAGGAACATATTTTGGACGGTGCTGATACATTGGACCGCGAAAAAGTGCTGGAAATTCGTAAAAAGGCCATTGCGCTGAAACGCTATATCCACCCTCAGCG
>Ga0181565_10002023_pt1 | contig 15529 bp, 15 predicted proteins | sample 101ome_16_FD_129661 | JGI IMG/M metagenome (GOLD analysis project Ga0181565, IMG submission 129661) | Coastal salt marsh microbial communities from the Groves Creek Marsh, Skidaway Island, Georgia - 101401AT metaG (megahit assembly) | ecosystem: Environmental > Aquatic > Marine > Intertidal... | reverse complement strand
TGCAAACGATTTCTGACCAATACCAACTCACCGACCATGTTCATAATGTCATCGAGGCGCTGGGTATCAACACGGACAGTGGTTTCTGCCGGTGGTGACTTGGCGGCCGCTGCGGCCGCGGCTGGCTTGGCAGGTTCAGATTTAGCGGCGGGTTTTGCCGCGGGTTTCGCAGCTGGCTTAGCAGCAGGTTTGGCAGCCGGTTGCTGCGCAGGTTTAGCGGCTGGTGGCTTAGCTGCCGGCTCAGGTGCGGCAGGTTTTGCCTCGTCTGCAGCGGCAGCCCCTGCTACCTTACCAACATCAAACTTTCCTTTGCCATGCAGTTCATCGAGCAGCGATTCAAATTCATCTTCACTGATTTCATCGCCTTTGGCTTCAGCTTTGGCTGCCGGCTTTTCAACAGAAGCCGGGGCCGGGGATTGGAATTTGCCTTGACCGTGTAATTCATCCAGCAGGCTTTCAAATTCTTCTTCGGTGATTTCATCCGGGTCAGCCGGCGCTGCAGGTTTTGCAGGCTGAGGATCAGCAGACACATTAGTCGGATTGAATTTGCCTTCACCATGCAATTGATCGAGCAGGCTTTCAAATTCATCTTCGGTAATCTCGTCAGCGGATTTAGCCTCGGCTGAGGGCGCATCAGAACCGGCTGCAGATAACAGTTCATCTAAAGCGGCATCAGCTTCAGATGAAATTTCGCCCGCTTCAGGCTCTTCAACTTCAGCAACCGTTTCTTCAACAACTTCTTCGACTTCTTCTCCGGTGGGCACCGCCAGCTTTTTCAAAGCCTCAATCAGAGACTGGTCGACATGATCAGGCTCAATGCCTTCTTTAATGCCTGCAAACATCGCATTGACCGAATCGGTCGCCTGTAAGACAGCATCCATTAATTCGGCATCAACCTGACGCTGCCCCTGCCGCAGAACGTTAAAAACATCTTCGGCTTTGTGACAAACTTCTACCAGTGCATCAATACCTAGAAAACCGGCACCACCTTTTACTGTATGAAATCCCCTAAAGACAGCATTGAGCAAATCAGGATCATCCGGCGTCTGTTCGAGATCGACCAGTTGTTCATTCAACTGTTCAAGTATCTCGCCACCTTCCACCAGGAAGTCCTGAAGAATTTCATCATTCAGGTCAAGAGCCATGTCCTGTTCCTCATTACCTTAAATTCAGTTCGTTAAAAACCCAGACTAGAAAGCAAATCATCAACATCATCCTGACTACTCATGACATCCGACTGGGTAACACCCGGCACAGCGGGTCCGTCTTCCTTTGCCATCTTTTGCTTTCTAAGCTGTTCGTCGTTGTGACTGTTGTGTGAATGACCCGCTAAAATCACCAGGTCAACCAATTTGCTTTCCATGTCTTTGACCAGCGCAATCACCTTTTTGATGATCTGACCGGTAATATCCTGAAAGCCCTGAGCCATCAGAATCTCGTTCATTGTATCGTGCAGCTTGTTACCATCCTGTTGCGACCGCTGTAAGAAATCCTTTAGCCCGACACATAAACCGGCAAAATTTTCATAAGCCAGTTTACGTTGCATGAATTCATCCCACTGCTGCCCAAGCTGTCCGGAATCCTCTTTAATGCGCCTTGATACATTAAGCATTTCCTCGATCGCATTAATCGTCTGGTGCGTAGCACTTTCCGTCGTACTGATCACATATTGCAATCGTTCGGCTGCATCCGGCATGTCCACCTGTACCAGTTCAGCGACTTCCTGATCATGGGCAAAATTCTTGATGGCTTCATGCAACTCTCTGGTCAATTTACCGATCTGCATGAAAAGCTCATCCTGACAGCCAATGCCTTCTGTCAATTCCGCTAATGTCGCGGCGACCTGTTGCTCATTATCAGCTTCCAGTTCAACAACCAGCCTACGGGCCAACTCGAGTCGTTGTGCCTTTTCCATTATCAACTTCAGATAAACGAGTTAACCGTTTACCCGCTCGAATATCTTGTTAATCTTTTCTTCCAGAGTACCGGCCGTAAATGGCTTGACCACATAGCCGTTAACACCCGCCTGAGCAGCTTCGATAATCTGTTCACGCTTGGATTCAGCCGTTACCATCAGGACCGGAATTGACGCCAGTTGCGGATCCGCACGCACAGCCTTGAGTAAATCAATACCCGTCATGCCCGGCATATTCCAGTCAGTAACAAGAAAATCAAAATTTCCAGATTTCAGTTTGGGCAAAGCTGTATTGCCATCATCGGCTTCATCGATATTTTTAAAACCGAGATCCGACAGCAGGTTTTTTACGATTCTGCGCATAGTCGAAAAATCATCGACCACCAGAATTTTCATATTTTTGTCCAACACAACCTCCGGACTTTCAAAATATTTTCAAAAGTTGATATGTCTATCGACACATTGAATAAAAGGTTTAATTAAAAAGCACTTAAACCGGTTTTTTCAAATCTGCTTCAGCTTCACATAGCCTAGCAGTTTTAAACAATTAAACATTGTTTCAGGTCACTTGAGTAACAACTAGGCATCATGCGAGCCATCATTGTCCGGTAACCATTGCCCTAAACGCGATCTTAAACGCATCGCTGCCTGGCTATGAATCTGACAGACTCTGGACTCACTGACGCCTAGCACATGTCCAATTTCCTTAAGATTCAATTCTTCATCGTAATACAGTGCAATAACCAGCCTTTCGCGTTCCGGCAAATTGGAGATAGCGTTTGCCAGAGCTGATTGAAAATCAGCCTGCTCCAGATCGACATCGGGAGCTGAGCGATCGCTTTCTACGGCAAGATGATCTTCCGCGTGACCATTGCCGTCACCCATTGCCGACAATTCTTCGAAACTGAAAATACGCGCGCCGCTGGAATCCTGCAAAATATGATGATACTCGTCCAGAGTAATATCCAGAGCCTGCGCGACTTCTGAATCCTGTGCATCACGCCCTTCACGGTTTTCTATTTCCCGAATCGCCTCAGCGACCATACGGGATTTTCGATGAACAGAACGCGGCGTCCAGTCACTGCGACGAACTTCGTCGATCATCGCACCGCGAATCCTGATGCCGGCATAGGTTTCAAAACTTGCACCTTGCTGGGCATTATAATTTTTACCCGCTTCCAGTAGCCCCATCATTCCGGCCTGAATCAAATCTTCAGCTTGCACACTAGATGGCAGTCGATTCATCAAATGATAAGCAATGCGCTTCACCAATCCGGCATGTTCATTAACCAGATGGTTATACATCACTGATTCATCGTGTTGATAACCCATAGCGCGATTCAAACTTAATACTCCCCGAAGGCACTCGAATATTCGACCAAACGTTCAACAAAAAACTGCATCTGCCCGTTAGCGCCCTGCGGAGCAGGCCAGCTTTCAATTTTGCGGGCCAGATTTTTAAATGCCTGCGCAGATTTACTGCGGGGAAAAGCCGTGACAACCGGTTTCTGTGACTTGATTGCTTTTTTCAGGTTTTCATCAAAAGGCACAGCACCAAAATAACTTAATGTCACATCCAGATAACGGTCTGTAACAGCCAGCATCTTGTTGTATAAGTCACGCCCTTCCTGCGGGGTCTGTACCATATTGGCAACAATCCGGAAACGGCTGCGGCCATATTCCTTGTTAAGCAATTTCATGATCGCATAAGCATCTGTGATTGACGCCGGTTCATCACAAACCACAATCAACACTTCCTGAGATGCACGGGTAAAACTGATAACCGTATCCGAGATACCGGCTGCCGTATCAACAATCAAGGTATCCAGATCAGATCCCAGCTCACTGAAAGCCTGAATGATACCGGCATGTTCGGCATGACTTAATTCAGCCATATGCTGAATACCGGAGGCACCGGGAATCAGTTTTATGCCCATGGGACCTTCAACCAGAATCTCATCCAGCGCTTTTTCACCCCGTAACACATGCGACAAGTCGAATTTGGGATGAATACCTAAAACCACATCAATATTGGCAAGACCCAGGTCAGCATCCAGTACGGTCACCTGCTTGCCATTTTCAGCGAGCGCCACCGCCAGATTGACGGAGATGTTGGTTTTACCAACACCACCTTTGCCACCACTGACAGCTATCACCTGCACGGGTTTTGGTAAATTCATGTTTCGCAATCCTGCTGCTTGATCTGTATACATTTCTATAAGTGTAAGACTAATCCAAGGTTAAGACTCTATCAAATAGAATCCTCGCTACCTTAATGACTTAGACGACATTCAGGCATGCATAGGGTTAATTGAGGCGACTGAAGAACGCGCCTGCCCCAAGGCATAAGCCAAATAACCGTCACCATGCATATCCGACATCTCTTCAGCCAGTTGTGCCGCAATATTAACCAGCGGATTAGCCCGCGCAACATGCATATCCTCGGGAACACGCTGACCATCCGTGTAATAAGCTACCGGCAAGCCGCTTTCAATCACAACCGAAAGAATGCCGCCAAGCGAAGCAGCCTCGTCGGTTTTAGTCATTAAGCAGGCATCCGGCTTGATTGCCGAGTAAGCATGCATTGCCCGACGCAAGGCTGATAATTCCGTTGTCGCAGACAACGCTAACAGACGTCTGACCTTGCGGCCGGCTTGCGCAAGCATCTCCAGTTGATCCTGCAGGCGGGTATCCTGATGACTCATACCGGCGGTATCGATAAGAATAAATTTTTTGTCCGCAAATGCCGACAGGGTTTCACGTAATTCTTCTGCGTTGGAAGCAGAACGAACCGGCACATTCAGAATACGGCCATAAGTATGCAATTGTTCACGCGCACCGATACGATAATTATCCGTACTGATAAGCGCTACATGGCGGTTACCATGACGCAGGCAATATCTTGCCGCAAGCTTGGCAATGGATGTCGTTTTACCTACACCGGTTGGACCGACTACCGCAACAACACCACCATTTTCGGTCAAGTCATCGCCGGTTACTTCAAATTCACTGGACAGGAAAAACATGGCTTTTTGCCATTGCTGCTGAAAACTACCCTCATGTCCGACAGCTTTGATCAGACGTTCCGCAATATCCGGAGACAAACCCATAGCCATAAACTGGCGAAACAGCTCTTTACTTTGGGGATTACGTTCACCCATGGCGTTCCAGTTAACACCGGATAATTCATTTTCAATCATACGACGCAAGGCCTGCATTTCCCGACGCATCGCTTCCATCGCATCGTCATTTTCAGCATGCTGCTGTGCTTTCAGGCTCGTGCGTGCTTTTACGTCTGCGTGTTTTTCGGTGTATATATCTTCGGTAACAGACGTTTGCGTCCGTGAAGTTTCCAGGTTTTCCTGTTGTGCCTGCAGGCGACTATATTGTTCCTCATCAAAATCAATCGCTGCAATCAGCTCCACCCCGCCATTTTCATGAGGTTTATTCGATAAAATAACCGCATCATCGCCAATCTCTTTTTTAACTGCGGCAAGGGCACGGCGCATATCAGGCGCAATAAAACGTTTAATTTTCATAAGTGACTATCCTCAAGTTAGCCACCGGAACCTGCATCTCCAATTGTTGCAACAACCCTGATCTTGCGGTTATCAGGAATCTCATTGTACGAGAGCACGTGAATCCCCTGCGCACTATGTCTGGCAAAGCGTGACATCCAGGGCCTGATGCCCGCTGCCACTAGCAGGAGTGTCTCCTGCCCCGCCATTTCCTGTTGGCTTGATGTTTCTATCAATGCCTGTTGCAAACGTTCTGCAAGCCCCGGTTCGAATCCAAAACCTTCTCCACCAGAAGCTTGCAATGACTTCTGCAATAACTGTTCCAAATTTGCATCCAGCACCACAACTGGAATTTCATCAACGTTTCCAACAAGTTGCTGCACAATCGAACGCGATAACGAAACCCTGACAGCCGCCAGTAAACTGGCAGGATCCTGGGTATGGGCGGCATGGTCCGCCAAAGTTTCGGCGATAGTGCGAATATCCTTAATCGAAACGTTTTCCGCTAATAACGATTGAAGCACTTTAAGCACCTGACTCAGGGAGAGTCTGTTAGGCACCAGATCCTCAACCAGCTTGGGATAGGTTTTACCGAGACTATCCAGCAATTGCTGTACTTCCTCATGCCCTAACAACTCACTGGCGTGGCTTTTGATGATTTCACTCAAATGGGTCGCGACCACCGTTCCAGCATCAACAACGGTATAACCCTGAGCCTGGGCATTATCTCTTTGTGAAGGCTCTATCCAGACAGCATCCAGTCCAAAAGCCGGATCTTTGGTCGCTATACCCTGAACCTGACCAAAAACCTTACCCGGATTAATCGCCAGATCACGATCAGGATGGATATTGGCTTCACCCATGGTGACGCCATTAAGAATAATACGATAGTCATTCGGAGCCAGATCAAGATTATCGCGGATATGCACAGACTGAATCAAAAAACCCATTTCCTGGGAAAGTTTGCGACGAATCCCCTTGATACGATTCATCAATTGACCACCCTGCTGCTTATCCACCATAGGAATCAATCTGTATCCGACTTCGAGCCCGATAATATCGACAGGCTGAACATCATCCCAGCTCAGCTCTTTGACTTCCGGTGTTTGAGCTTGCTGTTGAGCGGCAATTTCGGCATCTTCAGGTTGCATACGATCAACCTGGGCTTGCTGTTGTTGCTTCTGATTTAAGAAATAGGCACCAACCAGACTCACTGCAGCCATTAACAAAAACGGCACATTTGGCATACCGGGTATCACTCCCATCATTAGCAGGATTGAACCGGCAATCCATAAAGGCTTGGGATTACCCAGCATCTGCTGACTAATCTGGGCACCCACATCATTGTCAGAGTCTTTGACTTTAGTGACGATAATGGCTGCAGCGACAGACAGTAACAAAGCCGGAATCTGCGCAACCAGACCATCACCGATCGTCAGCAATACATAACGTTCCAGCGCTGTAGAAAAACTCAGATCATGTTGCAGCATGCCGATTAACAAACCGCCAATGATATTGATCGCCATAATGATCATGCCGGCAACAGCATCACCTCGGACAAATTTAGAGGCACCGTCCATCGAACCATAAAAATCGGATTCTCTGGCCAGCTCCGAGCGTCTCGCTTTGGCTTCCTCCTGAGTAAGAAAACCGCTGTTCAAGTCGGCATCAATCGCCATCTGTTTACCCGGCATGGCATCCAGAGTAAAACGCGCACTGACTTCGGCGACGCGACCGGCACCTTTGGTAATCACAATAAAATTGATCACCATCAGAATGGCAAACACCACCAGACCTACAGCAAAGTTACCGCCAATAACAAATTCACCAAAGGCCTCAATCACTTTTCCAGCCGCATCACCCCCGGTATGCCCTTCGAGCAACACAATACGGGTAGAAGCTACATTTAATGCCAGTCGCAACAAGGTGGAAATCAGGATAACCGTTGGAAATGCCGCAAACTCCAGTGGTTTCATGGTATATATCACAACAATGATGATTACCAGGGACATGGTGATATTGAAAGTAAAAAACAAATCCAGCAAAAAAGCCGGCAACGGAATAATGATCATCGCCAGCAACATCAGCATCAGCACAGGCCCGCCTAGCCCCTGCCAGCCTCCTGAACGAAAATTACGAATTAACTGATCAAAATCCATGCACCAATACCTGCAAATTTATCTTTCATTGTCATCAGGATGTTTGCCATCAGCGTCAAAGCGCATTTCATCCGGGATATCCCACTGTTTCACGACCCGCTCATCATCACGTTTACCATAGGGATTAGCCTCAAGCTGGTAAACATAAGCCAGTAAACGCGCCACAGCCAGATAAAGTGTCTGAGGAATCGGCTGATCGATATCCGTCGTGAAGTAAATCGCACGGGCAAGCATCGGCGCTTCGACAATCGTAACCTGATTATTTTCGCCAATCTCACGAATATGCAAAGCAATCTGGTCGACACCTTTGGCTACGACAATAGGTGCTGCCATTTGCGCCTCATCATATCTGACCGCAACAGCAAAATGCGTAGGGTTGGTGATAATCACATCCGCATTAGGTACTTCCTGCATCATACGTCTCTGCGCCTGCTGGAATTGTACCTGCCTGACACGACGTTTGGTTTCATCAGACCCTTCTGTCTGTTTGCGCTCGTCCTTGACTTCCTGCTTGGTCATTTTGCTTTCATTTTTGTGCTTGATCAGCTGATAAGGCACATCAATTAGAGCAACAATAATCAACGTAGCGGTAACCAATATTGAAAACCAGCCAAGCATATCCAGCATCTTGGCCATTGCAGCATTAACATCGATCTCTGCCAGATGAATAAAATCCGCCAGATATACCATCAATAACAAGGTAGTCGCCCAACCTACCAGCGTCGCTTTAAGCACCGATTTCAAAAGATTCACCATGCCTTCAGTGCCAAACATTCTTTTAAGCCCCTTAATCGGACTCATATTGGAAAACTTCGGTTTGAGCTTTTGTTTACTGAAAACAAAACCGCCAACCAACGTATTGCCCCAGAAAGCAGCTATCAGCATGACGATGAAATAAGGTATCAACAGCCAGAAAGTATCATCATAAGCCCGGTTAAGATGCTCAAAGACTTTATCAGGTGTTTCGGTATCGGCTTTGGTTAACTGAAAACTATCGACAAAAATAGCCTCAAATCCACTTGTAAAATAGCCGCCCAGGATAAAAATTGTAATCACACCAATCATGGTCGTCACCATGACTTTCAGCTCTTGCGAACGGGGCACCTGCCCCTTTTTCTGCATATCCGCAAGGCGTTTACTGGTTGCTTCTTCTGATTTTTCCTGCCCGTCCGCGTTCTCTTTAGCCATGACTAACCTCTTATAAAGACCACATCACGAATAAACAGCAGGATTTCATTAATCTCTTCGATAAATACTTCAAACACAACCGGCAAGGTCAACCAGATCAAAACCAGACCGGCAATTAACGTGATCGGAAAGCCAATAGCAAAAATATGCATTTGAGGTGCCGCACGTTGTACAACACCCATTGAAATATCCAGCAATAAAATCGAGCCGATAATGGGCAATGACATCAAGACACCAATTTCATACATACGTGTTGCCCAGCCGATCACCTCCCAGGCGGTATTGCGCGTTACTCCGTCAATCGCGACAGGAAAAACGTTGAAGCTATCAATCAGTAACTCAATCATCACCAAATGAATATCCAGCGCGAGAACCACTAACATGCCTAAAGTAAAATACAGCGTCGTTACGATAGGAACCTGAATACCGTTGATCGGATCTGCCATCTTGGCCATACCGAGCTTCATTGAATAACCGATCAGTTCTCCGGCAACGGCTAACGAACCAAAAGCAAATTGCAACATAAAGCCCATCAGCACGCCGACAGCAATCTGTTGAAACAATATCAGTAAAGCCTCGGCGGAAAAAACACCCACGACAGGCGGATTATTCAAAGAAGGAAAAACAATCCAGGTGATACTCACTGCCAACAATATTTTTACTTTGGTGCTGATCTGTTTGTTATAAAACAGCGGCATAGTCAGGAAAAGAGAACTAATTCTGACAAAAGGCCAGAATACAGAAGCCAGAAAAGCAGAAATTTGTGCTTCTGTAATAGACATAACCTGCAGACCTAACCAATCATATAAGGAATGTTTTCCAGCAACATTCTGGTGTAATCGACCAGTTTAGTGATCATCCAGTGCCCTGCCAGAGTCAACACTGCGCCCACAACCACCAGCTTAGGCACAAAAGTCAAAGTCATTTCGTTAATTGAAGTCGCTGCCTGAAAAACAGCAATAACCAGACCAACCAGCAATGACACACCCAGCAAAGGCACTGTCAGAAACATACTGACCATCATTGCCTGCCGGCCGATTTCCATGACTGCATCAACATCCATTATCCTGCTCCTAAATGTAAAAACTTGATGCCAGGGTGCCCATGAGTAATGACCAACCATCAACAAGAATAAACAACATGATTTTAAAAGGCAGGGAAATAATCATTGGTGACAACATCATCATACCCATAGACATCAAAATACTGGCTACCACCAGATCCACAATCAAAAAGGGAATGAACAAAATAAATCCGATTTGAAAACCGGTCTTGATTTCACTGGTTGCAAAAGCCGGCATTAAGACCGAAAAAGGAACATCATCCACATTATCGTAAGCTTCCCGCCCGGAAATACGCGTGAACATTGCCAGATCGTTTTCTCTGGTCTGTGCCAGCATAAATTCACGAAAGGGTTTAATAGCTCTTTCAAGCGCAACAGGTTGAGTAATTTCTTCATTGCTGTAAGGCACCCAGGCAGTTTCATAGACCTCAGTGAACACTGGCGACATAATAAAAAAGGTCAGAAAAACGGCTAATCCAAGTAACACCTGATTAGGTGGCGCACTATGCGTACCGATAGCCTGTCTGAGAATATGAAAAACGATCAAAATTCTCGCCAAAGAAGTCATCATGATCATAATGCCCGGCAACAAAGTCAGCAGGGTCATCAGAATCAGAATCTGAATCGTCAGTGTATAGGACTGACCCCCATCTTCTGTAGGAGCCGAGGTCACAATATCAAATGCCGGCGCACCCGTAGCCATTAACGGCATCAATAAAAAGAGCAAAATCAGCAAAATGCGCATCATGCAGATACCTCCGCATCATCCTTGACTGAAGCAGTCATATCTTCACTGGCCTGTTGTAAAGTTTTTGAAAAATTTCCGGCTTTATTACTATCAAAGACATGCAGGGTATTCACCTGACCGGCAGCAACGCCGACCAATAGTCGGGTACCCTCAACTTCGAGTAATACGGCTTTTTCACGGGAGCCCAGAGACACGCCACCAAGAATCTGAATATCAGAACGGTTTAATGAAACAAAATTACCGTAACGCCGATAAAGCCAGGCCAAGGCAAATATCAAAGCCAGAATCATCAGCAAACCGAGTGTCACACTTGCCAGTTCTTCAGCGCCAACCGGATTAACTGGTTTAGCCGGCACTTTAGCGGCCCCGGCATTTTCCTCAGCCGATGCCCAGACAGGAAGCATCAGAAATGCGACCATCAACTGCTGCAGCACCTTCATCAGGCCAGTCTCTTGACCCTGTCAGCCGGACTGACAATATCCGTCAATCGAATACCAAATTTTTCATTAACGACCACAACTTCACCTTTGGCAATCAGAGTACCATTAACCAGCACATCCATAGGTTCACCGGCAAGCCGGTCAAGCTCTACGACCGAGCCCTGATTCAATTGCAGCAAATTCCGGATATTCAGATTGGTTCGTCCAATCTCCATCGAAATCGTTACCGGCACATCCAGAATCGCATCCATTTTGACATCACCCGTGGTCATCCGGGTTTCATCAACCAGCTCATCCAGATCAGGCTGCGCGGCACCACCAGCGCCGTCTGATTCAGTCTGTTCAGCCATCGCGGCCGCCCAGTCATCACCAAAATCATCTTCAATATCATCACTCATATTTATTTCCTCAGCCTTTAGTTCTCGCCGGCAGTGTCTTTACGCAATTGCTGATCGGCTTCAATAAGCTCGCGAACACCGGCAGGACGCGACTGATTGATTATGCGGTTGATTTTGACCGCATAATTACCATCGGAGACACCAAAATTTCCTTCATACAGCGGCATTCCAGCCACATAAACCGTTGTAGGATCATCTTCAAGGGCAATCACATCGCCCGGTTTCAAGTTAGCCAGTTCATTAACTGTCAGGGTTGTTTCACCGAGAATAGCGGCGACTTCTACCACGGCATTTTGAATTTCACTGCGCATCGCTTTTTCCCAGCGCTCATCTTTTTCGCCCTGATCGCTTTGTACACCGGCATCCAGCAAATCCCTGATAGGTTCCAGCATTGAGTACGGCAAACAAATATGCATATTGCCGCCACCGTTTTCCAGATCAACGCTAAAGGTTGTTACCACGACAACTTCTGATGGACTAACGATATTCGCGAACTGCGGATTAACCTCGGAATTAAGATATTCATAATTGAGATTCAGCACCGGTTTCCAGGCAAGACGCTGATCATCAAATAACAACTGCAATAGCAATTGAATCACTCGCTGTTCAGTTGGGGTAAAGTCCCGACCTTCAATTTTGGTATGAAAGCGTCCGGTGCCACCAAAGTAATTATCCACCACACTGAAAACCAGCTTCGGATCAAGAACCACCAAACCCTTGCCACGCAATGGACTGACTTTGATGATATTGAGACTGGTAGGCACAAACAGCGAATGTACAAATTCTGAAAACTTCTGCATCTGTACACCGGACACGGCAATATCCGCTGAGCGACGAAGCATATTAAACAATGAGGTTCTGAAATAACGGGCAAAACGCTCGTTAATCATCTCAAGTGTCGGCAAACGCCCGCGGACAATACGATCCTGACTGGCAAAATCATATTGGCGCGCAACACCTTCTTCTAACGGCTCGTCAGTTTCGGTTTCGACATCACCGCCATCAACTCCGTGAAGCAGCGCATCAATTTCGTCCTGTGAGAGTAAGTCTGTCGCACCCATAATTAAGGTCTACTGCAATATAAATTTAGTGAAGTAAATATTTTCAAGCTTTTCGGCCAGAACTTTATCTGCTTCGTTAGGGCTTGAGGCAATCACCTCAACAAGGCGGTCACGTAAATTCTTCTGGATCTGCTCCCGACCTTTTCGGTCAACAAACAAGGCTGACTTTTCAGTGCTCAGATAATCGACAATATGATGTCGGATCATTGGATCATTCAAAGCCAGATAGTCGGCCATTGCCGGGCTTTGAGTAAACAGCGTCAGATTCACCTGCGCATTTTTAAAAGAGGTTCCCGGTGTCAAAGTGATAATCAGGCCCGGCTGTTTTGGTTTAGGGATCGCATAATAGGTAGGAACCAGATCTTCTTCAGGTGCAGCAACCTCTTCTGCTGTTTCCTGACCGTCTGCAGCATCATCACCGCTTAATAAAAAGAAAGCCGCCGCACCGCCAATAACCAGCAAAAGTACGACAGCGGCGATAATAATAATCAGCTTTTTGTTGCCGCCTTCGGCCTCTTCATTTTCAGCAGTGTCCTGTTGTTCAGCCATACAAATTCTCCAAACGCTGTAAGTTATTTAGCAACGCTTATGCCAAAATAAATAAATTAAAAATAGATATATAAATCAATAATTTAAAAAATAAAGAAATATATTTTTTGTAAAAATCAGCTAAATACCTGTTTTAAAAATCGATGAGTCATTTTTCTGACGGCATAAAAATCCCGCTAAGCCATGATGCATTTGCGGCAAAACGCTGCAAATTAACCACAACCATATCAGAACTATGAAAACTGCCAACTGAAAATAAACCTGTCAGTTATGCGCCGACACTACCAGCCTGACCAGCTCGGCCAATGAACCTGCTTCCATTTTTTCCATCACTTTGGCACGATGGGCTTCTACGGTTTTCGCTGATACATTAAGCAAATTAGCGATTTCTTTATTAGACTTGCCATCAGTGACCATTTCCATGACTTCGGACTCGCGCGGTGTTAACTGTGAAAGGCGCTGAGCAATCTCCGCCTTGAAACTCTGATTATCCCGCCTCTCATTGTCTATCAGCAGCGCATTGCGAATTGATTCAAGCAACTGTTCATCATTAAAAGGTTTTTCGATGAAATCAATAGCACCCACTTTCATTGCCCTGACTGCCATAGTGACATCACCATGACCGGTAATCATGATAACCGGAACATTGACCTGCTGTTTTTGCAAATATCCCTGTAATTCGAGGCCACTCATACCCGGCATACGCACATCAAGTAATACACAGCCCGCCCGCCCCGGGTAATAGGATTTCAGGAACTCATCCGCTGACGCAAAAGTTTCCACTTTCAGACCGACAGACTCGATCAACCAGGTCAACGACTCCCGCATGGCTTCATCATCATCCACCACAAATACCGTTGGCGAATTTTTCACTTCCTGATTCACGCTAAAACCTCCGTAACTAAATTATCCGGGACCTGTTCAATATCCGCTAATTTGCATAAGTTTATCTTCGCTCGCGGGAAGATAGACGGTAAAACAGGTGCCCCGACCAGGTTGACTTGCAACCGAAATATGACCTTTGTGATCCTCAATAATAGTTTGACTGATAGCCAAACCCATGCCCATACCTGAGTCCTTGGTCGTATAAAAAGGATGAAAGAGTTTATTACGAGTCTCTTCGTTCATACCCGGGCCATTATCAGATATGGCGATAAACAATCGACCATCTTCTGCATAGCCGGTTTCAATGACTATTTTCCTTTCTTCTGCAACGTATTCTACGAGTACATCCATGGCATTTTTCACAATGTTAAGCACGACCTGCTCAATCTGTACAAAATCCACCAGAATCGGCATCGACATATCGGCAAGTTGCATGTCAAATTCAATAGCTTCTCTGCGCGCTTCAAATTCAACAAAAGACACAACTTCGGTGACCAGTTGATTCAAGTCTCCCTGGTCTCTAATTGCCGGTTGATTGGCAAGCATACCGCGCATACGTTTGATAATTTCACTGGCACGATGGGCCTGCGAAGCTATCTTATCCAAAGCCTCAACAATGGGCAGGGTATCTTCGGGATTATTCTTCAAACGACGCATACTGCCACGGGCGAAATTGGTAATAGCCGATAAAGGCTGATTCAACTCATGCGCTATACCGGCCGCCATTTCACCCATTGTTGACAATCGACATACCTGAACCAGTTCAGTTTGATGTTGACGGGATTCTGCCTCCGCCTTGCGCGTTTCAGTGACGTCTTTACCATAAATATTGACATAATTACCTTCCCGGATGGGAACCAGCAACAATGAATAAAAGCGCTGTCCGTCGGAAACTTCGTAGTCCTTTTCTATATTTTCCGTTAATACCCTTTCAATTTGCATATGCCAGTAGACAGGCATGGTCTGTAGAAAACCGACACCCCAGTAATCAAGCAAAGGTTTACTCGGAGGGTTGGCGTAAATAATCACACCACGTTGATTAACACGTAAAACCGGCATCGGACTTTCACTGGGAAATGCAGCCAGGTTGCGAATCTCCTGCTCTTGCTGTTTACGCATCGACATATCATGCAAATAAACCGTAAACAGAAAATGATCTTTCAATAGTAGCGGTTTAATCGCAATTTCTACCGGCAACGTACTGCCATCGTGGCGCATGGCAATAATTTCCGTACGTAACTGACTTTCCGGGCGATCTTCCAGACTCAGACAGTCATGCAAACTATTCCAGAAGTCCTGACGTGACAGTTTGCTGATGATCAAGGGCTCAATAAACTGACCAATCGCAAACTTTGCCTGATAACCAAATATTTTTTCAGCGGTAGGATTAAAATCGATAATTTTACCGGTTTCATCGACGGTAATAATCGAATCAAGAGAGGTGTCCATGATTGCGGCTTTCAAGGCTTCCGTCTCACGAATCTCGTCCTCATGACGCACACGCATTTCATCTCGTGCGGCCAATACCAGCTCACTGAAATCCCGTATCCATTCCTCGAGTACAAACAGACGGTTACCCGGGCGCACCTTGAGTTCTGACATGCC
>Ga0181565_10002015_pt1 | contig 15553 bp, 8 predicted proteins | sample 101ome_16_FD_129661 | JGI IMG/M metagenome (GOLD analysis project Ga0181565, IMG submission 129661) | Coastal salt marsh microbial communities from the Groves Creek Marsh, Skidaway Island, Georgia - 101401AT metaG (megahit assembly) | ecosystem: Environmental > Aquatic > Marine > Intertidal zone... | reverse complement strand
TTCAACCGGCTCGTCATCAACAATCGGCAAGGAAATTGGTATTCTTACTGGAACAGCATTCATCATCCTCGGCATCATCCTGTGGTGGAATTTCCGCAGTGTTCGAGATACGGCGTATGTGTTGTTTTTGACAATCATCGCCATCGTCGCAACCTACGGTTTGTCCGGATGGTTGCAGTTTGTCGGTATCAACATGACATTCAATGCTGCGATGAACTCAATTCCAGTTCTTTTGCTCGCCATTGGTGTAGATTACGGACTGCATGTGGTGAAAAGAATACGAGAATATCTTGTGGAGGAGGACAGTAAACATCCGAACAATCGCTCTACGCTTCGAGATTTTGAACCCGAAATTCGTCAAAAAGCGGTTTTGCATGGAACGCTCCTTACCTCACTCGCCCTCCTAATCGCTATCAGCACCGACGTCATTGGTTTCTTGTCTTTCCGTCTTTCAAGTCTCGTCTTTTTGAAAGTGTTTGGAACAGTGATTGCTATTGGCCTTATCTTCACCTACTTACTCAGCATATCATTACTCCCTGCACTTCTTTTATTGATTCCGACGAAGAAATTACCAATCGAAAAATCAGGAGATTTCAAGGTTGGAAAAATCTCTCAAAAGATTGGTAATCTAGCACAAAAGCCTGTGACGGTATTTGCCTTGGTCATTCTCCTTCTGCTTCCGATGTACGTTGGTTTTCAAAAATTAGAGGTTGGTTTTGAACAGCGTGACCAATTCGATTCCTCCATTCCAATCGTCGCTGATTTCATCCTGCTTAGCGATGAGTACGGCTCAAGTCGGTCTCCAATTTATGTCGTTGTTGATGGGGATATTTTCTCATCTAAGGGGCGTGAGGTATGGAACGAAACAGTACTTGCCTTGCAGGGAATACCTGCCGTTACAGGGGTGCCAACTGGATTATGGGGTATTCTAGAACAAGCAGCAACAACAAATCAAGAGGTTGCCGAACTGGTCGCAGGTACTGATACCGACGATGAAGCAGCGTGGTTAGCCCTCGAAAATTGGCTTCTTGATACCGAGGATGGTCGAAATCTCACAAAGGCAGTCCTTGCTTCCCATGGGGAGCAGACAATCGTATCATTCCAAGCAAACACACTCGATTGGCAAGCTACTGTGGACTTAACAGAACAAATTGAAGCAACATTGTCTGGTGTTGAAAAAGACCAGGAAGCCGTGGAATTACGAATAAGTGGAAGGTCACTTATCAACGCCCAAACCACATCGGATGTTGCAGAAGCATCGATCGTATCCACCACTGTTGTGGCCGCGGTCATCCTCCTCATGCTGGTTGGCATTCAGACAACACGAACTAAGGATATCAAACAAGGACTTACCAGAGGGGTCATCGCTTGGATTCCACTGATGATGGTGGTTGTGTGGGTGTACGGCCTTATGGGCTTTACCGGCTACCAAATCAACCCACAAACCGTGACGATTGGGGCTCTTGCCTTGGGTCTCGGTGTTGACTATGCGGTTCACTTTACAACTCGGTTGGAGGAAGAAGCTGAACATGCCCCACAGGCTGAAATTTCGGAATGGGTTGCTCGCAGTTCAGCCACAACGGGACGAGCCATGGGCGGTGCTGCTTTGACAACTGCAGGCGGTTTTGCAGTGCTCAATCTTTCTGCATTGCTACCGCTTCGATTGTTTGGTCAAGCATTTGTCGTCGCGATTGGTTTAGCCCTCTTGTCCAGCCTTCTCATTCTTCCTGCCCTCTACGCTCCTCTCCTGAAGCGCTATCATGCAACTGCAGCACACACAGAGGGAGAAGAATGAATCTACGTGTTTGGAGTATATTCCTTTGTATTACCATTCCTGCATTGTTATCAGGCTGTATCGAAGAAGAAGTTCCTGCGACTGAAAGCATACCATACTACGTTGGATTCGAAGCAGAAACGCTCGGGCGTGATGTTGATTTGAAATCAACAATCAATTTTAATCGTGATATCGATGGTCCAAAATTAGTGTTGTGGGTCGCAAGCGGTTGTTCTGGATGCCATGATTGGACACACCTTCTAAGCGAACAAAAAGAAAATAATTCGGATTTTGAGGATGTGAATATCGTTTTTATTCACAGGTATGGCTCGCTCGAGGGTACATCATCTGTAATGGATAGGTATGGTTCAAATGAGAGCGACACATACGCACCTTGGCCAATTTTACTTCCAAACCAAGAAACTGTTGTTTTTGATGAAAAGACCAAAGAGCAATCATCCTTTTCAATTTATGAAGCCTTCAGTCAACCAGTAACACCTACACTCCAAGTCATCGACTCAGATGGGGTTCTCCTTTGGCAATCCAAATCGTATTGGTCAAACGAAACAGTTTTGCAAGATGCAATGAATATTTACAACAAGGTGAGAGCATGAGTATTGAAGAAATCCTTTTCTGGTTTGCTAGCGTGTACATTATGCCTTTTTGGGTCGCCATGTGGTTTTTTCCTAAGCATGATATTACAGAAAAATTGTTGCATAATCCTCTCATCTGCATCGCCCCACTCCTCGGGGCATACACCATTCTTGTTCTCCCTGAACTACCCGAACTCATCATCACATTTTCATCCCAAATGGTGACACCTGAAGTCGTGAAGGAATTGTTTGAAAATGAAGCCACTATTTACCTTGGATGGATTCATTTTCTCGCTTTGGATTTGCTGGCAGCCCGGTGGCTTTGGAATCAATTCCGAACTTCAGACTTACAGGTGTATGTAACATTTCCAATTCTCTTCCTTTGCATGATGGTAGCACCATTCGGCGTTCTTCTAGGTATGGCCACACTCAAAACTAAGGGCGAACTGGAAATGATGGTAAACGAGCCATCACTCGATTGAACACGGCTCAAGCGTAGTTTGTCCACCCATGTACGGTCGTAGCACATCGGGTATATTCACGCGACCATCTGCGAGTTGATGTTGTTCCATGATCGCAACAAGGGCACGAGAGGTGGCAACTGCGGTAGAATTGAGCGTGTGGACAACGGGTTGATTTGGATGACCAGGTGTTCCGTATCGAATGTCGAGTCGATTTGCTTGATAATCCGTGCAATTTGAACACGATACGACCTCTTTGTATTGATTCGCGCCTGGAATCCAAGCCTCGATATCGTACTTTTTGGAGGCAACTGTGCCCATGTCTCCGCTGCAAATGTTGACCACTTCAAAATGAACATCCAAAGAATTCCAGAGGTCAACGCAGTTTTCCAATAATTCTTCGTGAAGATTCCAAGACTCATCAGGCTTGGAGATGACGATTTGCTCGACCTTCGTAAATTGGTGGACTCGCCAAATTCCAGCATCGGTGATGCCATGGCTGCCGACCTCTCTACGGAAGCATGATGAAACCCCGACCAAACGAAGCGGGAGCATCTCTTCAGGAATGGTTTCCTGCATGTACATGGCAGTGAGCGGGTGTTCAGAGGTTGCTATCATGAAATATTTGTCAGGTTCAATGCCATACATCACCGTTTCAAAATCGCCGAGGTCGGTGACGCCTTCGTAGGCTTGCCGATTCATCATAACAGGGGGTTGAACAAATGTAAAGCCACGATTGCGCAAAAATTCTACTGCGTAATTTTGTAGTGCAAATTCCATCCGAGCTAAATCACCCTTGAGGAAGTAGAAGCGACTACCAGTAATCTTCGCAGCACGCTTCAAATCAACCCAACGATTCATTTCGATGAGCTCATTGTGGGTTCGAACGTCAAAATCAAAATCTGGTTTTGTTCCGTGAACAGCTTGCGTTGTGTTTCCAGTTTCATCATCTGATATGGGTACATCATCATGGAGGAGGTTTGGAATCCGCATTCGTAATCGGTCTCTTTTTTTGAGTGCTTCAGCAGTCTGCTGTTCCATGCTTGAAATTTCATCGCCGAGTTGAGCTACTTGTGCTAAGATAGATTGTGCCCTTTGCTCATCTTTGTCCTTTTTCGCTTGAGCAATTCCGCGGGCTGCCTCATTTTTCTCACGTCGCAGTTGGTCAGTTGCGTGAAGGAGGCTACGCCATTCTTGGTCGGCTTGAATAACATCATCAATTGGACCATGTGGCAATTTCCTTTTATCAAAATCTGCTCGTATGAGGTCTGATGATTCTCTAAACATTTCAATATCGAGCATAAAATCACCACGTGATGCCGAATTTCAAGATTTCTTCTCCAACAAGAATCATTCCACCGATGACATAACCAAGAATTGCACCACCATTGAGGAGAGGAAGACCTGCCTGGGCCTTCCCTCGTGCGACATACGTCATGAGGGCGAAGTATCCAACAAGACCACCGAAGAGGGTAGACATCGCAACCAAGAACGCATCGTTGTAGGAAACACCGATATCGAGGAGCCATTGTAATGCAGAAAGAACGAGCATACCAGGGAAGATGACATCGCCAAGGCCCATGAACATCGCTTCTTTTTGTGGTTTACGTGGGCGTTGAACATAGCCGCTTTCGCTTTTTTCAGCGGATGATAACTTTGGAGGTGCGCCTTCATCTTTGAAACTGTAGCCTTTTTCCTGTGGGGCTACGAGCATGATTGGGAGTTTGAGGTCGAGTACAGTTTCTGCAAGGTCAAGCATATGCTTCGATTTGTACACAGCCCATGCGTCATAAATTGCTGCAAGAATCATGAACACGATAGCTAATGTTGGAACAAATGTTACCCCGAGCATGACACAAACGCCTGCTCCGAGGATGACGCCGGTAGAATTGACCACATACCATTCTCTATGCACAATCAGGAGCACCATCATGCCTGCAGCGAGCAATAACCCTATCATGGTCGGCCAAAATAAGAATTGCAACCCCATGAGTGGAAACATCTCATTGGTTATTTCACCTTCACGAATAATCGTGGAGTGTTCAGATAATTCGCTCCATGTTGAATCAATGAGAAGCATGGTCGTCGTGTTTGCTTCATGGAGGAAGAGGGCATAATCAACATCTGTATCCAATTCAAAGACTGCTCTTTCAACCAATGATGTTGTGTACAACCAATGTGCACCTTGTTCGGAGACAATCAGAAGGTCAGTAAATCCATCTTCATTAAGGTCCGTGAGTTTGACAGATTGGATTGATTTTGCAAATTTTTGTAAGCCAAAACGTTGCTCTTCTGAGACTTGTCCTTTTCCGTACACTGACTCATTATTTTGTGCTTCAAGGTCGATATTCAAACCATGCACGTCACCATTTGCATCACCAAGAAGTACAAACAGAGGTCCTTGGGAGAAATTTTCAGACAACGTGCTCACTGATTCATATGGTGAAACACCGATATCGATGCCCGTGAATGAATCTTCGGGATAGATTTCATACAACATTGATACATTTTCTACGGCACTCACTGGTTGAGATGTTTGAACAACATCGTTGAATTCTTCAAGTTCGAGAATAGCCATTCCAGATGGAACAGCAATCAAGGCTAGGTTTTCGTCAATCAATTCTGCTCGAAGCAATTGTCCGTCGGATTGGTCGAGCGAAAGTGCAGAAGGGATTTGCCACATGGCTTGAGGTCCAAACATTTGATTGGGGCTATCTGTAAATGTGTTCATTCGATACATTTCGTTCGCATTGTTGACAATATACACCGCATCATCGGTTCTAAAAGCAATCGAGCAACCAGTTTTGATTTCAGTCATCGGGATTGGTGTACCATCCGTGTCAAATTCGAAGCACAAAAATTGTTCAATCAATGTACCGTCATGTACATCGATGACCCAAATGAACTGACCTGATGTGATTGTAAGTTCATCGCCGTTTTGGGACATGACGAGATTGGGGTTTCTGTCGCCGTAGAGATGTGGAGTTGTCACTTCCCAAAGCGGAGTGGCTGGGTCGGCGATGTTGAATGCTTGAATCGAATTGTTGTAGATATCGAATTCAGAAAGAAATGGTGTTGAAGTGATGAGAATTTCGTTATTGACAATACCAAGAACCTCTGCATTCGAGTCAAAATCTTGTTCTTCAACGAATGGATCTGTATCAAAATCGAGGACGAACATGTGCATGAGAGGAATCGTTGTGTAAAGGAGAGCTATGGCCATCACGCTAAACATTCCGTATTTGATAAGCCATTCTTTCTTTTTCTTCGCGAGGTACAATACAGCTGCGGTAAAGACAAAGATGGCGACGAGTTGAATCAAGACATTGCTCACTTCTCGAGCGCCCGATTTTCCAAATGCATGCAATTCGCTGACATCGTAATAGGGTCGAATGTAAATGCCGAGAAAAATTGTGACGATGAACATGAAAGCCATGCCGACCATGCCGGTCCATTGTTCCTTTAAGAGGTCAAAAAGCGATTCACCTTTCCGAAGTTCTTCCTCAACCTCGGTGAATGCTTGACTTTGTGGCCTATTTTTCCACGAAGTCTCCTCGCTCATGCATTACCGAGAGATTTCCCACATATCAGTTTGATGTCAATTGTTCGGAAACATTCAGCAAAGAACATTTGAAATCAATCTGACTGCATTGATTTCATGGACCGCTCAATCGAAGATCGAGCGTGGCTCGAATCGCTCAAGTCCAAAGGTATGAATCTCGGTCTTGAGCGAACAAAAGAATACGTTGACAGGCTCGATATTCCTTGGCCGAAACATGTCTTTCACATCGCAGGTAGTAATGGCAAAGGTACGGCATGTGCTCAAATGGTAGCGTGCCTTAAAGGCCAAGGAATGAACACACTCTTGTTCTCATCACCGCACCTTATTCGCATCGAAGAGCGAACGAGATACAACGGCAAGCCGATATCATCATCTCTTTATTCTCAGGCATTACGACATCTTCGACAACGTCTACAAGACGCAGACGAAAAGGTGACTTTTTTTGAAGCGACATATCTCGTAACCCTTGAATGTCTTCGTATTCTCGATGTTGACGCATTGATTTTAGAAACAGGTCTTGGTGGACGACTTGATGCTACTCGCACTGCTCCAGCAACGTGCAGTTTAGTCACGAGCATTAGCCTTGAACATACAGATGTTCTCGGTCATCGCATCGAGGATATCGCGAAAGAAAAAGCAGGCATTGCTCGACCGGATTGTCCAATTTTTGTAAAAAACCCTTATTCTCAAGCCATTCAAGACGTATTTGAGGACGTCGCATCGAATCCAACTATCATTGGTATTGATGAGCATGAAGGCCCCTCTCACCTCCATTTTATTGACACGGCATCTTCCATCGATTACATTGATGAGGCTCAAATGTTGGTTCACCAAGCGCTTCATTCGTACCTTGGCATTGCATGTAGTGGCAGTGTTCATCAGGTCGCATGGCCGGGACGACAACACTTGTTGGAGCATCGAGGTATCGATTTCTTTCTCGAGGGAGCACACAATCCTAGTGGTATGCAACGTGCACTCGAATCTATGACGACCAACTGGCCATCAAACTGGAGCCTCATGTTTGGCACATCGCCTCAGCAATCGATGGAAGATATGATTGAACCACTACGACAATGGCTTACAAGAACGCCACCCCTTCACATCATTCTCACGTCCCCACAAAAGGGGAGGTACCCAGGAGTACGACCCTCAGAATTGCGGGAATATTTCAAATCCTACAATGTCCCAATCATCGAATATGACCAACCCGAAGAGGCGATTGAGCACATCATTCACAACTGTACATCTCCGCATCGAGTGCTTGTCATTGGTTCACTCTATCTTCAGGGTAATGTGCTTGAAGCATTGGGCTATGATTCAGATGAACATTTGAGTTTGTTCGATGAGTGAAAAATTTCAATCGAAGCAATCAAACATGAATGGTTGTTCTGCCACGATGATAGACGATGAAGGAGAAGCATCTAGCGATTCGCATACAACAATGTCTCGCATTAGCTGAGGCGTCGAATTGCCCCCGACGAAAATTTGGGGCACTGCTTGTTGACCCTGAGCGAAATGTTGTCCTTATGGATGGTTACAATGGCGGCCCCAGAGGTGGAGGAACCCTTTGCGGTGGCGATGAATGCCTCCGTGATACGATGAATGTAGCCTCAGGTACCCGAGTTGAAATTGGTTGCCATCACGCAGAAATGAATTTGATTTGTAACTCTGCAGCAAACGGCGTCAAGACGAATCATGCCTGGCTCATCGTTACAGGGGAACCGTGCATGATGTGTGCAAAACTGATTCATCACGCAGGAATTTCTCGAGTTGTCATCGTTGACGGTGGTTTTGGTGGCCAAAATGGTATAGATTATCTCGAAGACCACGGTATTGAAATTCAACGAACAACAGGTCCACAGGACCCTCGTTTTTCCAAGACCTAACCTTTCCAAGGGTAAGCATATGACCATATGACAAGGTCATTGATGATGACCTGGATGGCGAGAAAAATAGTTCCAAGAAGCATCCAACCGGAGCGGGCTATATCCTGTTCGTACGCTGAATACGCTAGGAATATGAACAGAATATTGCCAATCGATGCAAGAGCGAGGATACCGATGACGAGAACAGGTGTCCAAGAATAAGTCTGCAGTTCGTGGAATCGTGTGCTTTCCAACCATAACATCGAAGGGACGAGAAACAACATGTAGGCCAAGAACATTCGTTGGACACCTTTGCCATCGTTATCACTCCAAGGGAATTGTAATGATTGCAGTTCTGCGATTGAAAGAGAGTACATTGAATTCCACCAAAAAACAAGGAAACCAATGGCCGCTAGAAACATAAAAGGAACAATGATTTTTTGTAACGACTTTGACACGCCACCCCATAACTGGTCAGGATGTTCCATTTTAGAAACGCCCCAAACATATGAGGAAAGCACCAAAATCCCTCCAATGATGACCGTCGTTCGAACGAAATCTCTAGAAATTTCCATGACCACGAGGATTATTTCGTCAATATCAATGTATGTACACGACCGAGATCAATTACCCCAGAATCGTCTTGTTCTTGCATATTCGACCTCAGCATGATGAATTGCTTGTAGTAGGCCTTCTTCATCCCCTCGTCGAACTTTTCGTAGAATCCGTATCGCTGTCGCCTCACCAATACCTCTTCCCATGAGACAAAGAATGGCTTCATGCCCTCGATTTGCTACAATATCGGCATTCTTCATCATCCTGTCCTGTTCAGCAGTATCTTCGGAACCGACCCATTTTTCGAGCATATCGAGCATACCCTCCCTTGCACATGCAAGCATCCGACCTCCACAACTTAAGCAAGTTTCTACATTGTCGATAGAGGTGTATCTTGCCACCCTGAATCGCTTGGTTTTTTGGCACTTAAGACAGCAAAGAGCGGCCCGTTCATTGCTCAGTCTTGATTTGAGTTGGCTACGCAATTCAGCATTATCCCAATTTGGTAACGTCATGTCCTCTCTTGTCCGACTCGAAATACCCAATGGGCCCGAAGCTGTGAGATGACAATCAATTGTACCATTTTGCAATGCTTCGAGCACATCTCTCGCACCGTGAACATCCATTCGCTCAAAAAAGAGTTTACTCAAGACCTCTTCCATAACAACCGTTCCACGATATTTCTTCAGCAAGGCTTGGAGGTTAATCTTCCGTGGGTCGACACCTTCTCGTAAGATACCGAATAATTTTGCCACTTGTGCAAATCTCCAACGAACTTGCGTAGAATTTGGTAGTGTAACGCTGAGGATGTTCTCCAGAGCATCTGGGGGCGTTTCTAAAAGCCATTTTTGAAGGTCTTCGACTTGTACAGCAGACCCAACGGATAAAGAAATACGAGTTGGTTCACATTCAACCCTTCCCCATTGACCAGTTATTGTTGATGACATAACTAAAAGAAATTGGCCCAACGCTTCGTTGATTTTTGAGCCTTGACAGCAATTCACAACCAAAGCATCACTTCGTTCTTCGATGGTGATTGTAAAATCACTTGGCAGATGCTCAGCATCTTCAACGTGTTTGACGACTTGTTCAAGCAACATGTTTTGTCCAACAGTATTGATGGGTACTTCTTGCAAGGTGAACGCTCCAGTGTTCCTGTGTCCAAACTTGTCGATTGATGGTGGTGGAGTGAATGGATAATCCAAATCGATTGAATCGGCTAAAAGTCGACGGAATCGACCAACTTTTTGTGCAATATCTTGTGGCACCGGAGGAATTTCACCCACCCATACTGGTGCTTTCCCGTGTGATTTAATGGGTGCGACAAGCAATTCGCTTTGGTCAGGGTCCGCATCGACGATAATCCATGTTCGGCCAGCAATGACAAATTGACGTGTTACACCATCTTCATCTTCCCCAGATTGATTCAATGACAAAACGAACGCTTCGTCAACCTTTCCCAAACTTTTCCGTGTGACAGCATCACGAACAGTGTACATTCGTTTATTTGGAATCATCGAGAGATTATTCCTTACCCAATCAAATGTTTTTCCAGCAGTACTGAACCATCCTTTTGAAAGGTGCTGAGGAATGGGCAAATTAAATTCTTTAATTTCCCTCGGTATGTCTTCTTCATCTGTTGTGTATGAAGGCAGTTGTTTAAGCACTTCATTTTCATCAATATTAATTTCAGCACATGCTTTTCGAATCAATGCCTTCGGCCATCGATACCATGGCAGGAGATGAGGTTCTGATGAAAATCGAAGAATCCAGTGTTCATCAAGGACCGACAGAATCCGTTCGGTATCTTCTCTTGACCATCCATCAAATTGGGGCGATAAACCGATGATTTTCGTTGCATCATCGATGGCCATTGCCCCATTTGCATGGGCCATCAAGACCAATTGATTCAATGCTACAGTCATCGGCCGACGACGAAGTTCAACCGGTTCTATGTCTCCATTCATAGCGAGCATGGATATGATACTTGATTCCGCAAGATGGTCTACATCCCAGGAAAAAACAAATCCGTTTCCAATACCGCCAACCTTGTGGTCTGCTCGCCCAATTCTTTGTAGCATTCTATCTGATGATTTTGGAGAATGAAGTTGAAGAACGGTCTTTATCGTACCCACATCAATTCCAAGTTCTAATGATGACGTACACACGAGAGCAGATAATTTTCCACTCCGCAAATCATTCTCCATTTGCTCCCGCACATCCTTTGCTAAAGAACCATGATGCACCCCAATGTCAAAATCAGGGGCAAGCGTTGACAAATGTCCTGCAAGGGTTTCGGCTTCATTCCTGCTGTTGACGAACACGAGGCAAGGGGGCTCTCGCTTGATCACATCGAGTACTTCTGTGTAAGTTGACCATTGCCTTGGTTTCATGGCATGTTTTACAGCGCCTTGTTCAGAATCTTCAGTAATTTCAGATGCACAGACCTCGATGTTGGTCTCCCTGTTACCCGTGTGAATAATCGGTTGACAATCTCGGTGGGAAAGCCACGCCGCAACTTGTTCAGGGTTCCCGACGGTTGCTGACAAACCAAGTCGCTGAATCTGCCGCTCAACGAGGGTGTCGAGTCGTTCAAGGCCAATTCGTAGTTGCCATCCACGTTCACTTGATGCAATATCGTGAACTTCATCACATACGACCGTTTGAACATCCTTCAGCATCTCTCGTAGTCGTTTTCCACTCAGCATCAGTTGAAAGGTTTCAGGGGTTGTAATGAGCATATCTGGGGGATTTCTCACCTGTTTTTGCCGTTCGCTTTGCGATGTATCACCGTGGCGGGTGCCAACCCGTAAGCCAACTTCTTCTGCAATTTGACTCAATCGAAAATCGACGTCCCGATTTAAGGCCCTTAACGGCGTAATGTAGAGAATTGAAAGACCAGACCATTGTTCATCGAGGCATCGATGGAACAATGGCAATATTCCAGCCAACGTCTTCCCAGAACCTGTAGGGGCGATGAGAATTCTGTCTTTGCCAGATACGATATCCTCAACAGAAGCAGCCTGTATTGGTGTCGGAACCCAATCCCTTTGATGGAGGACATTGCGAAGTTTTTCGTGTAGGTGGGAAAAATCAACAGACATACTCTCCCCACCCCGTTTGAATTATCCGTGGGCAACCCTTCTTGAGGATTTGTGTAAGGGTGAAGTCATGATAATGAATCAATCTTCGTCATCTTCATCATCGTCTTCTTCGTCATCTTCGACGCCATCATCGGATTCAAAGACATCTTCATCCCATTCAACATCTTCTTCATCAAATGCACCTCCACCATAGTCGATGCTTGTCCTCGATGCAATGCTGACGACTGCGAAAATTGTGATGATTGAAATAAAGACAAATATCCAAGCTAACGGATTTTCACGCGGTGAATCAAACCAACCAAAATACTGGGCGTAGGCGATATCAATCGAATGTTCGGCTGAATTATCAAAGTCATTCACTTCGGGAATGAGATTATCATAGTCAACAACCACACGCACTCTGGTTACACCATCTTCGGTTGTCCAACGTGTTTCAACGTCAATCATTTCTCCCTTTTCGATACCATTGATGGTTACAGTGTCGAATGGTTCAGCATCGTCACCAGAGTAAAATCCAACCTTGAATAAAGACGTAGTATTTCCGCCATTGTTCACAATTGTTGTTCGAACAGTGATGTCCGAACCAGGCGAAACGTGGTCATCGGAGACCGAAATAGAATGAATTCTCAATTCAGGCCCAACAGCTCCGAGTTGAATCCATTGTCGTTCAAAGTCAGTATCATCTGCAGCGAGTTCAGGAATTGGACTTGCTTCAGAATTTGACACAACTGGGAATTGATTACCTGCAGCATCCCATCCAGTGATGTAGAAGCCAACGAAATCTCCAGCACGTGGAGTGATTCTTCCACCATCAGTCAAATCAACAATCGCCGTCCAAGTGACGATTTGGTCTTCCTGTTGCATGCCGAGTAAGGTCGAACCAGCACCGATGGTGATCGTTCGTGTTGAATCCCGCATCACCCAATGAACGGTTTGTTTCGAGCCTGTGAGGTCTGCATCTTCTGTTCCTTGAAACACGACCGGCACCTTGGATAGGTCGTTGTTTGCTGATATGTCAATAACGTTCAGCGGAGCAATCCGTCGAGTGACACGTGGAGCTGCATCGTCAACGATGACCTGTAGTGTTGTCGAGACCAGTGTTCCTGTCATGTCTTCTCCACGTCCCGGGATGTTGGTGATGGAGATGAGGCATGTCCTTGTCGGTGAAGATTGAAGGGTTCTCGCTGATGATAGCGGGACTTCGACGTCATAACCACCGTCGTTGGTTAAGGAGCCGTCACTCCACAACTTTTCTCCATCAAAGACTTCGACGAGAATACCAACGTCCCTTGGAGCAGCAACATCGCTACCTTCGTAAACGACTCTTCCGGTGAAAGCCAATCGGTCGTCTTTCCGTACTCGTGTACCATCGGCAATTGGGCCAGTTCTTGGTTCACTTACATCTTCGACCGAGAACATTTCAGGGTCGAGCATGAGGTCGTTTTCGACCCTGAAGGTATGCTCAAGCAAGAGGATTCTTGATGGGTCAGTATTACCAAGTTCCTTGTAAAGAAGTGCGACATCACCCATTTCTTCGTCTGGCCAGTCCCATGAGAACTTAAATTGGAAGGTCACGATAATCCACGGTAATCCTGATTCGTTCGTCCTTTCGACCATGGTGCTCGTTGGAAGGAGGTTGATGTACGGTGAATCTGACCAAAATGTATCGTTGCGGCCCGAATAGGAAATTGCTTGGGCATCACGAAGTGGATTTGGCCCCTCGAAATCAAAGACAAGAGAAATGAATTCAAAGTCGATGACGGTATTTGCGTCAATGAATCCAAGTTCAATTGTTTGTGTTAAACCGGCATAAACCGAGTCATCATCGTTGTGACCTACCCAATCTAAGCCAGTGAAAATAGCTGCCGAATCCTTTCGAGTCCTAAAGGTCGCATCGTCATATGTGAAGCCAGGTTCAGATTCAAATTTCAAAATGTTATCGTCATCATCCATGACAGTGTAATGCAATGGGTTACCTGCTTGATCGCCACCATCCCAGAAGTACGATACTCGGCCCATGTTTGGATTCCTTGAGGTGTCAATCGTCGTGAGGAACCATTTGTTCTTTGCAATCGTGTTGTTTGTTACAATTTTGCTTGCGTATTCATTGTCGTCAGCAACACCATTTCTGTTGAGGTCGTGGTCGGATTCAACCCAATAAAACAAGCGAAGTTCCATTGGGTGACCAACATCGTCATTGACGAGAATTTTAACATCCTGTTCTCGATTTGCGGCTTCGTATGAATCCTCCAACGGATAAACACCCATGCGTTCAGGTGCCGTTGCGTCAACCTTGTATGTTCGGCGCCAATCTGCATTTGGTTGCAAGACTTTGTCAGGATTCTTGTTGTTGTAGGTTTGAACTTCGTAGGTCATGCCCTCAGGGACGTTGATATTTGGTAAGTCAACCGAGATGAAGAACGAACCATTGTTGTTTGTTGTGTCCCTTGCTGTTGCTTCAACATAGCCATTTCTGGAGACTCGGACATCGAATTCACTGTCCTTTGGAGCATCCTCTGAATCGATAAACCACATCGCACCAGTAAATTTGAGTGCCTCACCGGCTGCTACCCATGAACCGTCTGGAACGTCCATTGACGTGATTTCTCCATCACTATCTCGAACTTCAAGCCATCCAAGCCCATAGGTTTGATTGACTCTCAAACCATAACTGCTCATCAAGTGAAGGGGTTCGAAGCCTTGTGAGTCCATGCAACCGACTCTAAATTTGACATCATTTTGGTCAGGGAAGTCAGATGTGACGAAGAATTTCCAATGAATTTCGAGGATGCCGTTATTCTCAACTGAATACGATGATTGGTCGACGCTGATGTACATGCCTGGGTCATTTGGTGCAGGGAAAATATCTCCTGATTCCCAGTAGAGTGTTGGATTATTTGCAATGCTGTTGGTTCGAATTTCCAAGGAAGCTTGACTGATGCCAGAAGCATCTTCACCGATGACGTGCCGAGAGACGACTTCGTATGGTGTGGCCCGCTCGTGAAGAATCGTGTTTTCAGGAATGGTTATATCGAGATTCACAGTTTGCATCGTGTATGTGATTGAAAATGATTCAAGAGAGAGGATTCCACTTGACTTCGCACGTAGGTCGATTTGAATGTCAGCGATTCCTGCTCCTTGGTCGGGAATTTGTGCGTTGAGGGCATTGATGATTCCTGCATGATTTTCAACCTTGAGATTACCGAGCAAGGCTCCGTTGCTTGCTGGCCAAGTGTACGCCTCGACTTTGTTGATATTGATGCCAGGCTCTTTAGGAGCGTTGGAGTATTGAGCGATTTTCAAATCGGTTAGGGTTGGTGTGTTCGCAGAATTTGATGTACTCATTTCCAATCGAAAACAGGTGTAGTAACTGGTTCCTGTCGGCATGTTTACATTTTGACCAGGTTGCGTAAAGAGAACCCTCCCGCTGGTGCTTTGGCAACTGGAAGATGAGGATAAGATGCCGAAATAGACATTGATGTTGGTCCCAGAAGGCACTGATTCAGTCCAGTTTGCGAAAGCAGCAACAACAGAACTTGTTTGCCCCCACTGATACACATATCCGTAGAGATATCCAGAGGATTGGTAACTTGTGACATAGGACATAGCCAGGTCACCTAAAACAGGTGATGCACTCGA
>Ga0181565_10002014_pt1 | contig 15557 bp, 8 predicted proteins | sample 101ome_16_FD_129661 | JGI IMG/M metagenome (GOLD analysis project Ga0181565, IMG submission 129661) | Coastal salt marsh microbial communities from the Groves Creek Marsh, Skidaway Island, Georgia - 101401AT metaG (megahit assembly) | ecosystem: Environmental > Aquatic > Marine > Intertidal zone... | reverse complement strand
ATCTACAACAGATGGGGTACTCTCGTTTGGGCTAGCTTCGACCCTAACGATAAGTGGATAGGCAATCGTCTCGACGCTTTTGTTCCAGACGGAGTGTATACGTGGGCACTCAAGGCCAAGACATTTGAGTCCACCAAGGTGATTGATACAGCAGGAAACGTAACGGTGTTCCGTTAACCCCGAAGTCTATCGTTCTCTTTCTCTAGGAACTCCAGCCGAACCTTGTATTCTGCAAGGGTCTGGAGAACTTCTGTGAGTTCCCGTTGCACTTTTGCTTTTTCCTCGTATGACTCCTCAAGCTTCTGCTCAAGGACGGCGACGCGCTCTCTTAAATCATCGCGGAAGAGCGTCTGCTCTCCCTTATCTTCTTTTCGCTCCTGATGCTTGAGCTTCATGCGCGACTGATAGAACTGCCACGCACCAGCGGAACCTAGCACAGTTACGATTGTGATAATAGTCTGGGCGTCAATCACCTCTTATACATTTCTTCGTTTGTAACACGATACAAATTCCAGATGCTCATACCACATATTAGGAGCCACCCTAAATGTGAGCCGTGCATCATACCAGCCGTCGTGTAGTTAGCGACTGTGGCTATTGAAATGATGGATGCAATTTGAACTGCAAGTTTACGCATAAATAACCTGCCGTCCCATAGAGCACAGTAGACCTGAAAACCGCCAGCTAGATGAGCCGCAATCTGCAACATCATCCATGGCTTTCCTAGCTCGAACATGGCGAAGGGAAGGATGGACATGTGCAATACACCAATCATAAGCTCATTGCTTTCTGAGTCAGTGTACTTCATGATGGCCTTAGCTCTGGCCAGTCCTTTCTTATCCCTTAGTGGCATGTCAAAACACTTTACTGAACTCTATCCAGGCCCAGATTATTTTCTTACCCCATTGTTTTAGCTTCCGCATGCTTCGCAGTCCTCTGGATTCTCAATGTTGCATGTCACCTCACCAGACTCAATCTTCTGCTCTTGTTTTTTGAGCTTGTCTTGGTCAAGAAAGCTGATGTCAAAATCTTCCTCCATTATTTCTTTGATTTCTCAATGGTTCTGCCAGCGAAATAAGCACCGAACGCCGTTAACATAAGTATCTCCAGCAAAGATACGTAACTCTCTTTGACGTTAAAGGGCAGGTAATCAAGTGAGTCAAGCACCATGGTCACCATAAACATGCACATCAAACATATCAAAGTCACTGGTCTTATGTACTTTGCGAGCTTGATGTCACTACCCATGTCCGCCTTCCACCTTTCGGTTACGTTGTTCTGAAACTGTATCTCGGCATCGACGCGAGCCTGAACCTCAGCAGGGTCCATACCCTCCATGCCGCTCAATAGATTCTTTACAATCCCCAGTCCACCGCTGTCTGGAAGCAGGTCACCTACGGTGTCTAGAACATCTGGAGCTTTCTCCTTAATCCAGAGACCGAGCTTTGTGTCTCTTATCTTCCTTGATTCAGCCATCGTAATCTATGTATGTTATGGTTACTTCTTGGTTAGATTCAATAGCACGCGCAATCCTTGGATAAATTTCGAAGTACGCTTGCGTGCTGCGTCCAATAAACCCGTCGCCCTTTTTGATATTACTTTCCTGAGTTTCGCCAACGAGAAGGCAACCAGCAGTGTGCTCATCAGTATTGCCACAATGAATAAGTACGTACTCAAAATTAGGTACGTCACGAACCCAGAGCATGCCTTTGTGAATATCCTGAAAACGATGGGCATATCTGCTGTGAAAGCCGCCAACTGTTCGTAGCGTAACTCGATACGTTCCAGCGGGGATACGAGTTTCTCCATCAACTTTGTCAATTCTTTTTTCATCTTCTAATGTGTAACACAGGAACTCCCTGCCGTTGGTTATATCAAACAAAACTCCAGAGGTTGAGTCCCCCTGGCTGCTGATTCTTAATACTTCTAATTTCATTCTGTTAGATTGTAGAACATGCTCTCTTCAAGGGTTCCGCTACGCATGCCCGCCATGTAGAAGTCAGCAAGATTCTTGAACTCAGCAAACTCAGTTGCGTCCATAGAGTCCTTTCTTCTGTTGACCATGGCAAAGTAATCCTTTGCGTCGCCTGCGTTCTTAAAGATAACGCGGATGTCTCGGATGTGTTGTGCATACCCGTCCATGTCTCGCATAGACAGCTCAATAGCTGCAGCCTTAGCTCCTTTCTGGAACTTCGAAGCCGCCTTCTCAGCGTCGTATGGTGAGTAGTCCAGCTTCTCGATAAGGATTCTTTGGAACCTTTCAATACCACTGCCATCTTCAAGGGTAGCAAGGAAGTCTGCGTCATCCTTGAACACAGACTTAGCAATCATCTCGTATGCAGCTAGCTCCTCTTCGGAACCAAGTGACCTTTCGCGTGGGAGGTCATCGAGTCTTCTTGCGACGATGTCAATCTCCTTGGAGGAGAACCCAGCCATCTGGCCCATAGCCATCAAGAACTTCATAGCAAAGAACATGTCCATCTGGTCCTTGTCTTCTGGTCTGACAAAGTATTCTTTGCCTGTAGAAGAGTACACCTTGTTGCCGTCTTCCATGAGGTTTCTCAATGTGTTGCCAGCGTCGGTGACGAACTCTCCGTATGGGCCCATTGCCACCTTAAGTAATCCGCTTGCAGAGAGTTCAGGGTTACTGCTGTATGTTGGGATGGTGGCAGATGTGTTCTTCCATCTTTCGTATCTGTCATCATAGCCTTCGCCCTCAAGGAATGAAGGGATGCCGTCCATACCCTCTGAGATTGGGAACAACAAATACTTGTTGGTCATCTCTTTTACCACATCCTCAAGGTATCCCAACGGTGGCAGTGGATTCATGTCAGTAAGAACTCCTCCCCCAATGTCGAGCCACGGACTCTTTCTGTACTCAGATTCCTCCTCCTCCTCATCAACAAACATGGATGCGATTGCTGGGATAAGAATCTTTCCGACAGCGTGGAACGTGGCAAGCTCAGCCATGTGGCCAGCCATAGCAACAGTCCCCTCCTTTACCGCTGTACCTGTACGAATCTTCTCAAAGTCTGAGTACACGCTTCGCTTCTTGTTGACTGCAAATCGAGAGAAGGCAAGGATGATGTTACGCACCAAGGCCACCACCGCGCTCATAGTCCCAGAGGTGTCTTTGTATATATCTGCCGCTTGACGTGGTGTTGATGCCGCCTGGTCTTTGGTAACCATAGAGTCTGCGTAACTAAGCGCGTCGAGATTGGGCCGTGCGGCCTGTTCCTCCCAGTTGATTTCATCGAAGCTGTCGGCCAGGCCCTCCGAGATAAGGTAGTCACCGTAAAACGTGAACCACGATGCAATCGCAGCAATCTTGTCTGTTGACTTCAGGTTTTGAAGAGCGAGGTCATTGAGCTTGTCCCTTGTTCTAACGAACCAGCTTGTCTCAGTATCAATGGCTCCCGTGTACGGGTCAATGTTGCCCGCCTGATAGTCACGAGAGAACACTGGTGAGTTCTGAAGAAGCTTGTATCTACCGTTGGCCTCAAGAGCAATCTTAGAATCCTTAAACAAACCGTTGCGAACAGCAAAGGCAAACAGCTCACCCACCGTCTTAATCATATATGGAATAGACTGCGTAGGAACCTTTGAGTTAAACATGGTACTGATAAGCACGGTGCTTTGCTTCAGTGTCTGAGTGAGCACGCCGCCAAAAGCCTTGACAATCACAGCGTTACGAATGGTCTTGACGGGGTTCCTAAACTTCTTGCCGCCAATCATGAACCTGGACTGGAATACAAATGGTGCTCGTCCAGCATCCTGAGTGATGTACTGCATCAGCTTGCTGTGAAGCTGTTGTCTTACTCCGTCGTCAGAAATAAGCTCAGACATCTCGTCGCTTGAGAATACAGACTGCAATGCCATCACCTCGCCCACAGTATTCGACAGGATGGTGTTCTCTCTAAGTGTGCGCTCGTTAATCTTAATGAAGTCAAGACCAATGATGTTGCCAGAGCCCGTGATACTCTTTGGGTTTCTCTCGTATGATGAGCCCGCAACCTTCTTGGCGTTAGACAAGGAGCTGCTTCGCATGCTGTCCATGATAGCTTGCCTCATTTGCAACCCCTCATCAACAGCTTCGTTCTTCACCCTCACCTTAACGCTGAATGGCGTGTAGTTATTCTCCCTCGTAAGGTTCTTGCCGAGGTATCGCTCAACGTAATTAGCAAACGAATCTTCAAGAGTGGAGTGTACCCCAGTCATGAAGTCAACCATTTGAACAAGGTCGGCGCGTTCTGTCTGGACCTTGGCGATTAGGTCAGGCAGGTTCTTCTCTGCGAACAGATACTCAAACGCTGCCTCCATCTGAGCTATATCCTCATCTGAATACAGCTCACGCTGGTCTCTGTAGTGGTCAATGCTGCGACGCATTGCGTCTCTCAAGGCGAGGTACCACTCTGCTTCATTCTGACCAGGCGCCCCCTCTTCAAGGACTGGCATCTGTCTGGCCATAGAGAACAGCTGCATGATGGCATTGTCTGCCACAGTCTTGACACTGCCGCCCTCCTTTTCAATCCTATCAATCTCCTCGCTGATTGCCTCCACCGTCATGGCGTGAATCATGTCCGCCTTGGCAAACGCTCGCTCCATATCAGCAAAACCAATGAGCCTTCTAATCTTAGCAATGGTCTTGTTGTCTGTCTTAAACACAAGCCTAATGAAGGAGTCTGCTGTATCAAGCAGAGACAGGATGGGTCTCGCCCCAGCCTTGATTCCCTTGCTGGTCAGCTCACCCTTGATTGCGTCAGCCATCTCAATACGTCCCCTTACTCTAGCTGCTAGATACCCAAGCCCCATGACAGAGTCGTTCATCAGGTAGTCATCAAGCTTAAACTCCAGGTTGGCGAGGTGAATCTTGTCCAGCTTGCTGAGTCTAGCAACCAGCTCGCTAACGTTGAACTTAGCAGCATCGTACAACCCAAGAATCTCAGCGATGTGTCTATCCTCAAGTAGCTTGTCGAGGTTGAATGCAATCTGAGGAAGAAGTACATCTGTAATGATAGCCTCCTTTGATTGCTCCTCAAGCAGTGCCTTGTTCTCGGCCAGCTGTTGCAGCACATACTCTACGTCAGCTGGGTTGGCTGGGTCAAGGCCGAGGTTTGGATTGTCCTCTATGAACTTAAGGATGGCCTTACGTGTACCGCTAACCTTACGAAGTCCTTCTGCCTTGAGCAATGCTGAGTACTCCTCCTCAAAGGTGGTGCCGTTCTTCTCTGCCAAGGCCTTCGCCTTAGCCACCATGACTGCATTGCGACCGAGTTCCTCCATGGCCTTGAACTTGTCAGCCAGTGCGCTCAATGTCTCTACCGAACGACGTGCAGGCGCCTCAGCTACAATGCGTTGCTCCTCAGTACTGAAGGATGTCTTGACCTTAGACACTGTCTGAACTGCTGCGTTCAGCGTATTGATAAAGTCTTTAACATCTGTTGGCGAAAGCAAGGCAGGGTTTATATCCGCAAGCCTAGACAGTACCTTGGCGTAGGATGCAACAGACTTGAGCGCCTCACCCTTCTTGCGCTTCTTTGTTATGTTGTTGAGCCTCTTCTGTAGCTTTCTTGCCGCACTAATAGACGCGAGGTAATCACGCATAGCTGCCTTTGCATCCTGCTTATCAAAGATGTCGATAAGCTTCTCGATGAACGTGTCCATTACCTCAGCCTCTCCCTCCTTAGCGATACGCTTGGCAGAAGACTTGTGTGCCTGACGTACAATCTTCAGCAACCTCTGGATATCAGCGTTGCCGAATGGCTGCTGACCCTTCCCCTTCATGCGCTCATCTACAAGCTTGATTGCAAATGATAAGAACTCCTCTACAGTCTTTGCTTTGTTCTTGAGCTGGTCGAGTTCTTTCCTGAGTGCCTTGGCTTCTGTACTTAGCTCTCTATTTCTCTTACCGAGTGTGCTCTGAGCCTCCTTGGTTGCGAGCTTCCTGCCCGCAGTCCTTCCCTCCTTGTACGCCTTGGCATTGGCATACAAAGCCTGCGCGTTTTCTTTGCTCATGCCACTGGCAACGAGCAGGTCCACGACCTCCTTCTTTCTCTTGTTCCATAGCTCGGTTTTTGAGGGCGCAATAATAAGCTTTCCTCGCTTAGTGACCCGAGCACTTGGAGTAGGAATTGAAGGGTCTACCATATCCGCTATGAGCTTCATCAAGTTACCCTGTGACTTTGCTCTTACACCGATAGGTTTGCTCTCATCCATGTTAAGGATGTCGCGTGTGATAGTATCAATAGGTACTGGTGACTTGACAGTCATCCTTCCCCATGTGGCCTGACCCATACCACCCATCATCTCAAATGCGGCAGGAGTTATGAGCTTACGCTCTCCCTTGCTGTTGATGTACATATCACCTATCTCTAGGCCACGGTTTGCTGGATTGACACCCCTGGTAACAAGCGTACCCGCAGCAGAGCGCATAGTCTTAAAGACAATAGTCCTTGGGCGTGGGGCGTTAGGGTCTGTGTTGACAAGCTTAAGTGGATATGATGCTGTTGGGTTGGGGTCTTTCTCAAGCTTGACTTCAGACGTCACCTCGATAGCTCCGTAGATTTCATTAACCTGCCCCCCCTGCAAAATCTTTTCTTGGAAGAAATCGAAAAAGAAATTCTTGAGTGTAGAGCCGAACTGATTAGCGTTGGGTCTAAATCCAAACACCCTCTCATACGAATCAATAATCCGCTTCTTTTCTTGAGCACTTTCCTTTGACTTAACAGCCACTGCATTGCCAATATTCGTTGCGAACTTATCTACAAACTCACGTCTTTGTTCAAACGTAGACTTGTATGGAGAGGCAAACTCTACAAAGAAGCGTTCAAACAAAGCCTCGATAGTCCCGCCCATAGAGCTAAGCTTTGTTGTCCCATTCTTAATTGGATTCGGTTCTTTGCCTTTCTTTACTCTAGCTTCGTTGGCGGCTATCTGTTTCTGAACAGACAGCTGCTCAGTCTCGGCAATAGTCTGCTTAAGAACGTTCTTGAGTTCTGTCTTAGTTATGATGCCCTGGTTAACAAGCTCAAATCCAATAGACGCCATAGACATGACCCCGTTAGTGGAGCTTCTGTGCTTCTGACGGCTGCCGCTGATGAGCAGGAGGTAGGCTTTTCCGTCAGGTGACTTTTTGAGCAGTTCATTAAGTTCGTTGGCCATGTTGTTGCCAGCGCTCTCGCCAGCCACGGCCCATACATCACCTGAGTTGGCAGAATAAAACAGCCCGCCTCCATTATTCACCAGTACCCTACCGTCAACAGACACCGAGCCAACCATCATGTTGTCTGGTGAGTGTGACAGTACATCTCTCCCCTCCAGAATGGACATGTCTTCTTGACGGACGATGCCTGACTTAAGCCAGTCCTCCATCTGCGTGGTGCTTGCTGCGTATTTCAGGTCAAAGATTCCAATCTTCTGTGACTTGACCAAAGACACGGGGTCGGTAACATCAGAGCCTGGGCGCTGGAACTTGATGGCCTTGCCCCCCACCTTGCTTTTCGCTTCAAAGCGTGGGTCAGATTCTGAAATCTTAACCGCATCCTTAGCAAGAACAAGTGCTCCAACCTGAATAATTTCAGAGGCTTCTGCCAACGGGCGTCCATCCCTCTTGTCGTAGAACCAGCTGTGTCTAAACGGGTTCATCCCCACCTGAACCCAGCCCTCCATCTTACCAATCTCCTTGTAGTCAGAGTTGTAATCAGGACCATTCATGATGTCAACCGCACGCTGCCTTGTGGCTTCTGGATTTTCATTTCTCCAGTCTCCAAACATCCTGGCTATTGTGGTCTTGGCTGTACCGCGTGCGATGTTCAACGCCGCTGTTGGAGTAGAGTCAAATGTGGCGTTTGTAATAACAGCGGTCTGACCATAACCAATGGACTTGCCACCAAGGAACGGAGACCTAGCTTCCGCCTTCTTGCCCTGGTGTACAGACACCACCCATGTGTCATAATTGTCGTAAGCTGGGATGTCTAAACGAAGGCCAACGTAGTATCCATCCTCAACCTCTTTGTTTACGCCAATGATTCCCTTGTCAACCTTGTTTGCGTCAAGAGCAGAGGCAATGTCGAGTACCGTTGGGATTTCTGGCACTACCTCGAACGCCTTAATCGGCATGTTCTCCCTGACAGCACGCAAGTAATCCTCTTGTGTGATTTCCCCAAGCTCATACTTATTGAGCACACCCAAAATAACGTTGTTTCTTACCTGCCTCTGAGACTCTGGAAGTTTAATCTCAGTACGTCTCTGTTCCCTCTGCGACGGTGTGATACCCGATGCCTCCTCAATAGACACCTCGGCATTCTCTTGGAGTTCTGGGTTTGGTAGTGCCTGAGCCTTGGGCTTCTCACCCTTGGCCATAGTCTCTGCGGAAGAATACGCCTCCATGTAGTCGTCGTACATCTTACCGTCACCCACCTTACCCTCGCCCTCAACGAAGAACACTACGTCAGGCTGCTCCATTAAAGGAGAACCCTCCTCGTTCCACCCCTCTGGGGCAAACTCAGGGTTGAACTTAACTCTAGCCACAGGCTTCCACCCGTTCTCTACGTACTGTCTCTCCAGGTCTGTTGCATAGGCGTCGAAGAAACCGCTCTTCATGCCCCAATTCTTAGCAAGGCTGTTCCTCTTGTCTTGAAGAGGCTTAGACACCCTGCTCAACGAGGACTCTGGGCTCTTCCACAACCCACCCATATAGCCATCTCTCTTGACGTAGGCACCAGCCTTGTTGTCTGACGTGGAAAATATGGCTCCTCCATCATCGGCAATCTTCTTTACGTCTTCTGCTGTGAGAGGCGTAACCTGAATACCTAAGTTAACCCCAGACTCCTTCATGAGCTGAAGGGCCTTGGCCATATTCTTAGCAAAGGCTTCATAGTCCCAAGCCTGAACCGAGTACACGTCCTGCTCGGTGGCCTGAACCTTGGTCCTGGGCCTTGGTTGCTGCGACTGCACTGCGTCCTTTCGCTTGTAATCCACACCTCTATACGTACCCTCTTTGATATAGATTTCGTCGCTCTCCCAACCTTTGTTTTTCTCCATCCACTTGATGAAGTTTTCAAGGTGCTGCTCATTGTTGAACACACGGGTAACTGGATATCTTCCACTCACCCTAGTCTTACCAACTTTGAATATGATTGTGGCCTCAATCTTAGAATCACCAGCATCCATTGCCTGTGATTTAGACTCATCAAATCCTTCATCTGAATCCTCATCAGCAGCGATACCAATCTTTGTAGCCATGCCAGCATACCCCGCTCGGATGACTGCTTCGTTCAGTTTTCTCTGTCCCTCAAGCCTGCGGCCCTCGGAGAACTCTTGAGTCATCTGTTGGATAGCAGATACGACGTTGTCAATCTTCGCGTCAGGAATACCTCTGACCCCAATGCGCCCCAAGTGCGGAGCAAGGAACTCCATGAACTGCCTAATTACACTCTTCTGAATGTCGATAGATATATTGCCTGCTGTGATATCAGCAAGAAGTTCTGTAAGGAACTCGTCGGCAACCTGGACCTTCTGTTGTTCTGTTAGAGATTTGTCATCAAGTGAAGACGTGAGGTTGCCTCTGCCATCCCCGTAGCTTGTTAAGAACTGTGAATACCTTTTAGATAGATTGTCTGGCAGGGCTTGAAACAACTTCTTTGCCAACCCAACAGCAGCCTTAGTTCCAATAGTCTGCAACACGAAGTCGTGGTACCCCTCGTGGTAGGCCGTGTTCTCCAATAGTGATGGGAGGAAAAGCTTAATCTGACCCGAGCCTGTCCACATACCGCGACCTGCTGCATTTACAGCTTCCTCTCTAGTCATGCCACCCTCCTCCATCAGGTCGGCGATGTACGTATCGTAATCTCTGTACATGTCAATAGCGACATCCCCCAAGGAGGCCAGACCCCTCACCACATTCATAGCGTTTTGCATCCCCTTGACAATGCGTTCACCAGTAGTAATAGACTTTGTCTTGCCCTCACCATCTAGGGTTGTGTGGGGGAGTACGTCAAGAGAAGTGAGCCTTGAGATTAACTTCGATACCGAGTCTAAATTGCCCGCTGTTACAGTAACCTTTCCTCTGCCCTCCTGGAACAACCCTCCATAGTTACGTCTCTTATTCCCAGCCTTTCTTCCCTCCTTAGCCAGGATACGAGACTCAAGCTTGCCATCGGTCTGGAGCATAGAATCCATCTCCCCCTCAATAGTGCCTCTTTCTTGCAGAAGCTCCCTGACTTCTTTCGTAATCTTTCTTCTTCCGTTAGAGTCAGCCCTAGTATACTGCTCGGCAAGAATCTCCACCTTATTGTGAATGTCCACGAGTCTTTGAAAAGTCTCTGGATTTGTTTCCGCCAAGTATTCCATCAGCTGTTGGCGTCTATCGAACAGCTTGGTGTGCGCATCAATGGCATCAACAATCCTCCTGCCAATGCTTGCTCTTTCAGCCTTAGACTCAGCCTGAGTAAACTGCTTCTTGAGCTCGTTAATCTTCGCTGTGGTTCGGAGCATATCGAGCCCCTTGGTGGCCACCGTCCTAGTGACATTACCTACGCCCGCAAGTCCCCCACCCATAGCCATACCAGCCAGCGCCCCTTGTTTCACTTGAGAAATAAACTCGTTGTAGTCCCAGTCAACAGCCTCGCCACCCCTTCTCTTCGCGTCTATCATAGCATTGTACTGCCATGCAGCAGTAATGCCCTCAGTAACCCCCTCCTCTATTGCGCCAAGGCCCATACCCGTAAGCAGGCCCGAAGTGTATTTCGCAACTTGATTCTTTGCTACTCGGCCACTAAGCCTTTTTGCAACAGCCCCCGCCACACCGCCACCAGACAAAATGTTTGCAGCCACCATCGCTGGAAGACCCTCTGCAATACCGCTGCTTGCTACAAACCCCACCTGCTCAGCAGAGCTCAGGTTTTGAAACCACTCATTCTCCCTGTTTTCAGAGTAGACTGTGGCAGCTCCAAACACAGACACGGCTGCCATTGAAGCCCTAGGGTTTCTTGTCACCGCACCCGTAATCATTGCCGCCCCCATCATGGGCAACGAAGCACCAAACTGTCCAAGGGTATCAGTGAAGTACCCCTCGATGTCGTTCTCAGCAAGCTTCTGCTCAAGGTTCTTGGTCGCCACGGCCATCTCTTGACCAATCTCTTTAATCCTTTGCTGCCTGTACGCTTGGTCCTCCTCGTCCCCACCGAGAACGTTCTCAACACTAGTGGCGATTCCGTCCCATGCCTGAAGCATGCCCCTCTGAAACCCAGGGCCAAACACATCTGTCACACCAAGCCAACCTCTTCCAGATTCATTTACATATCCCTCACCTGTAAGGTCTGCGGCGATGTTGTAGTTGCGGTATAGGTTTTGCTCAATAGCCCTGCGCTGTTCCACGCTGAGTTCCTGCCCAAGAAATTGTGCGTACTTCTCAGAGGCGGTGGGCTCTACTTGGCTGTTGACGTATGAAAAGGTTTTGTTACCAAGATTTCTTTTGTGCCAATCACCAAATCTATCCGCAAAGTCATCCTCTCTTTCCTCAATGGACATCGAATCTCTTGGGTCTTCTGCGGCGTAAAGCCCCAGCGGGTCTGGGTCAGAAACAAATCCGTCAAACAAACCTCCATCCTTCCCGTATCCGCTGTACAGAGAACCTTTTGCGCCACCAGCCAGGAGGCTGTTGACCTGGTTGTACTCTCCTTGGTCTGGAGCCCCATCCAATCCCTTGCCTAGTTCGATATAACCAGAGTTGATATCGTCATCTATCAGGCTGTTGATGCCGTCAAGGACAGAACCGCGCTCTAATTCTAGTTGTTCTGGAGAGAGCTGCCGCACGCGCTCGGCGTCAGCAGCCATGCCGTTGGCGCTGTAGTAGCGTGCAAGGTCAAAGTTATTTTGTATAAATGATTGACGTTCTGAGCCGTATACCTGACCATAGTCGTACACCAGTTGCGCGTCAGCCCCAGGGATTTGCTGTCCCCCGAAGTTGTACGTCTGGTATGGGTCAAATGTTACTGGCGTAGAAGCCGAAGCTCCACTGTCGTCCTCGTCCTGCTGAGCTGGAGTCGCCAGCCCTGAGGAAGAATCCGTAAAATCCACCTCCGAAGCTGGCTCCAAGGGTGAAGTTTCGTCTTTTTTTTTTGAGTCCTCTTGTGGCGCAGTAGCGGCCATAGATTGGAACTCATCAATCATTGCTTGCAGCTCGGCTTTAGAAGCGCCAGCCTCTGCAGCCGCATAGTAGCGTGCAAGGAACTGCTCTTTTGTCTCCATAGAGACAAAGATATGAATTATTACCGCAGTTCTTCAGGAAGCATTTCAGCCGCCTGAGCTCTTGCTTGCAGTTGAACAAGTACGTTTTGGTCTATGCCAGTCTGACCGAGTCCGTCTTCAAACAATCCCTGACTGTGACCAACAATCTTAGCGGGGACAAACTGTAGTCTGCCTGCAATCTTATCATCGTTTACAACAGATTGACTGATTGACCTGAACTCTGGGTCGTTAGAAGTAATTGTTCTGTCTCTAAACCTTGCAAAGAACGCTCTTATTCTAGCTGCATCGTCCTCTGTGTCTGCGTTTTCAAGAGCAGATGTGACAACATCGTTAGGAACCATTGTTCTATAGCCAACCACATTACCACCCTGGTCGTACAGAATGTCTGTAACATTGACCCTGCCAGCCCCGCCTGGTATATCAACCCTTACGTTATCCCTTGGCGGTAGTGAAACAGAGTATCCACCTTCTCTTTGGCTCACGGCATACGTGGCTCCAAGGGCTTCGTTCATAGCTTGCTGCTGGTCTGCCTCGGCTTCCGCCCGCGCATTGGCTCTGTCTTGATTGAGCCGAGCATACGCCGCCCTTTCGTCAACAGGCTCCATTCTACCAGCAATACCCTGGGCAGTAGCCTCGTAATATTTAGATGTTGCTTGACGCCACTGTTTCATAGCCCTCTTCTGCTCAGAGTTCATGTCGTTGTTCGCATCAATCTGAGCGTCTGTTACATTAAATACGAATCGCCCTTGAGCATCAAGCTTTCCAGTACTAATACTTTCCCCATCAATAGAAATCTGAGACAGGGTCGGGTTGTAAGTATTGAGAGCTGACTCCTGGTCAGCCTCGGTCATGTAGTCCTTGCCTGGGTTGTCTCTCCTCCACTGCTCAAACGCCATCTGGCGCAGCATCTGTGGGTTGGTTCTAATTCTATCTGTGATAGCGTTTCCAACGTCGCTATACAGCCTTTCAGAATCTAGCACGCCCATAGCAAAGTTCTCGTCGTTAGTGACGGTGTAGGATTTGCGCTTAGCATTGAATGACTCATCAAACATAGTCTTGCTATACTCGCTTGAGGCAAACGGTGTTTCTTCAGCCCTTACCTGTGGGACGTACACATCATCAAGGCTGGCGTATCTAGTTGTGTTCCAGTCAATTAGCCCATCATCTGCGACAATCTTTAGCTGACCGTCTTCCCCAAGAATCCATTCGGGTGCTTGACTGTAGTCCGCGTACATCTCCTCGGCTCTATCAATACCACCAGCCAGGTTTTGCATCTTACCAGCTCGCACGTTATTAATTGTCTGGCTGTTCATAGCATACTTAGCAGTAGCCACGTTCTTAAGCTTTTCATATTGCTGCTTCGCCTGCTGCATGTAAACCATATTCTGTTCTGTTGGCTCAAGCCTGTGCTGTGTCGCCGACTCCTGAAACTGGTCTAGAGCTAGTTGCAGCCCCTCAACAGCCCAGCCCTCCACGCCTGTAGGAGGAACCTCCATAGCGGCTTTCGTGTATCCGTACAGCTGGTCGTTGTATCTCTCCTCTGCGCGAGTCTCGCTTCTTTCAGTGCGCTCCTCCTGCCTTAGGGCACGCTCCTCCTGCAGCTGGTATCGCCTTTGCTGCTCTTGATATCTTCTCTCTTCTCTGGCTCTGTCGGCGGCTTGTTGACGAGACTGAACAATCCTGTCAATATCACCCTGTATCTGCCTACCAATATCTCTGGCGTAATCAGACGCGAACTTATACTCCATGGTTATGCGAATTGTGGTTCATCAAGAAGGTCGTCCATGTATCTCATGAGCGCATCCTTGTCTCCAGACTCCACTAGTTTTTTGATTGACTCAGCTTGCTCGGGGTTGAGTACGTACTCCCCACCAGTTACTCTTACTCCAGTATCCTCACCGTCCTCGGTAATAACAGCCATCTCGTTCTCTTCATGAGAGAACTTACCTGGGGTCTTTTGAACCTTACCCCCCTCTGCCATAGGCAGTGGGACTGGGTTTATGGCACCTAGGCCTATCTGAGCAACGCCACCAACAGTACTGGCAATGCCAGCCATTCTTTGCTGCTGTGCCAACAGCTCGTTTTGCTGTGCTGTTTCAAGCGCAGATTGAGCGTACTCAGTTTCCCTAACGTTTCTGGCCTCTTGCATACCAAGAGTTCTTTCTTGAGCAGCTGCAAGGTCACCAAGAGCCGTGGTCTGAAGCTGTTGCTGCTGCAACACCTCTTCTCTCTGTGCTCTATTTGCACTCTGCGTAGCTCCTGCCAGAGCGCCAAGGCCTCTTGAACCAAAGGATGCAGCGGCGGCAGTTGTATTAGCCAGACCCCTGTTAATATCCTCTGTTCTCATCTGCATAAGGCGAGAGTCGTATGCGTTCTTGACTCGCTCGTAGTATTCCGCAGGTGTGGACAGAGATGGTTGCGAGGCTTTAAGCCTGTCTATCTCTGATTGCCGCTTAGCCTGTTCAGCCTGAGCCGAACGCATATTCTTACCACCCTGTATGATGTCTGTAACACCACCAGCAACACCCAATACCCCGCTGGCAATCATACCAGCGGACTGCATGTTTAACTTACCCGCTGAGTCGGTAGCAGTAGATGCTGCAGAAGCGTTAGCTTTTTGTAAGGCTTGTTTATCACGACGGAGGTCTCTATTGTTGAAGTCAAGTCCGATGTCCTCCTCCTCAAGAAGCCCCATCTCCTGGATGCCGCTAAGCGTATCAGAGTTTTTGAAGGCTAGAGGGATGTCGGCCTCCTCACCCATACCGAACTCTTGAATGCCTTCGAGACTTCGAAACTCTGTTGGGAAGTCTTGCATTGTTGGGCCATAGGCAAGGGGATTGGCGTTTGCTACATTAAACCCACCAGTATAATCTGTTGTCCCCCCCAATCCGTAAACCTCTTGACCAAGTCCAGGCATCTGGAAGAACTCGTTCTGGTTTCCTGCGGAGATTCCCGTGATGGGCGCAAAGCTGTGCGTATACCCAGAGTATCCGCTGCCAGCCGCTTGAGCCCCAGGCACCATCGCTGGAACAGCGGTGTTGTACGGGATTTGAGGGCCGTAGGTTCCTGGACCCAAGGTCGGGGCGTCCGACAGGCTTCCTCCAAAAGGCATGCCCCACGAAGCATCCTGTGCTGTGGGAGCGAACGGGCTGTTAAATGGATAGCCAGTTCTTACTGGACCTATAGGGTTTCCGTACTCGTCAAACATGTTGCTAATTTACTGATTATTAGGTTGGCCACCATCGTTGTGTAGAGTTGATGACTCATACACGAGATTTACTGCATACAACTCCCTGGCTTCTGAGTCT
>Ga0181565_10002010_pt1 | contig 15572 bp, 10 predicted proteins | sample 101ome_16_FD_129661 | JGI IMG/M metagenome (GOLD analysis project Ga0181565, IMG submission 129661) | Coastal salt marsh microbial communities from the Groves Creek Marsh, Skidaway Island, Georgia - 101401AT metaG (megahit assembly) | ecosystem: Environmental > Aquatic > Marine > Intertidal... | reverse complement strand
GAACTGCGTATGGATACACAGTGCTCGGACGACGTCTCGGACGCGTGACCACCGTGTGACTCGAAGCGTCGAATGAGTGACGGATGAGTGAAAGTCGCGACGGGGCGGCACACGGCGCGCGCGCGGACGATGGGCGCGGATCGGCGGCGAAGACGACGGCGAACGTCGCTCGCGGTCGTCGTCGCGATGGCGGCGGCGCGTGCGGTGAGAGGTGACGGTGATGAGACGGCGGCGGTGATGGCGCTCGCTCGAGCGCTCGGGCACGACGACGCGACGGCGAGCGCGATGTTGGCGTCGGACGCGTGCGAGGTGGTGGGGGTGACGTGCGCGTGTGATGATGATGACGACGACGACGCGTGCGTCGTGGTGCGGATAAACCTCTCGGGAATGGCACTGCGAGGACGATTGCCGGGTACGATGCCCGCCGCGTTGCGCCATCTGCGGTCGTTGGATTTGTCCGATAACGCGATAAGAGGTCCGATACCGGAGGGGTTTTTATCGGCGATACCGAACGTAGAGGAGTTGTATCTTAATCTGAACACTCTGGAGGGAGCGATTCCGCCCGGAATCGGTCGATTGACGCGATTGGAGGTGTTGAATCTCGACGGCGGTTTCACGCAAACGCAGAGGAGGTTCGAACCTTGGGTTGACCCCGAGCGACGAAACACGTACGGTGAACCCGGCGTCTTCTTTGGAAATCAGCTCACGGGTAGCGTTCCGAGTGAGATCGGCAACTTGCGCAGGCTTCGCGTTTTGAATTTACACAGAAACATGCTGGGTGCGGAAACCGATCGGTACGCGTTGCCCGAGAGCGTCGCCAACTTACGCGCGCTCGAGTTTTTAGATGCGTCTGGTAACCAACTGCACGGTGAGATTCCAAGAGGCATCGCGACTCTTCCCATGCTTCGTCAATTGAATTTAGATGACAACTTTTTGACGGGTGAAATACCCGGAGACTGGTCTCAAGCAGACTCGCTCGAGTCTCTCGTGCTCGAAGGTAATCGACTCCAAGGGCACTTACCGGCGTTTCTGCCGCGGAACCTAACATTTTTGGACGTACACGAAAATTTCTTAACTGGTTCGGTGAACGAACCGCTCATTCGGCTCAAACGCCTCGAAGGCGCCCTTCTCGATCGCTGTCGATTTTCGGGACCAGTGACGCTATCGAGGGAGACGAATCCGAATTTGAAACTCATCTCTCTCGCGAACAACGCTGGTCTGTGTGGCGCAACACCCGAACTCCCGGCCGCGACGCGCGCGGATAAAGATGCCGAGTGTGATAAACCGTGGGAGCTCTGTCAACTCTGGCCAGAGCTGGCGGGCACTGCGTTGCGCGCGCCGTGCGAGTGCGCGACAGCCGGCTCGACGTGCTCGGTTTGGTCGTCCGACGGTCCCAAAGAGCTCTGCTGCGAAGAAGGCGATTGTGTCGATGTCCCGTACGTGGGATTCGGTGTGAAAGTCTGTGTGCCGTGCGCGGTTGAATATCAACAGTGCGGCGGTAAATCTTACGACGGGCCGGCGTGCTGCAAAAGAGATTTGACGTGCACGCGTGTGGATGACGACCGATATGAGTGCCTCGGTTGCGCTCGTCAGTGGGAGCAATGCGGTGGACTTTTGTATGATGGCCCGAAGTGTTGTGCCGGTGGCGACAGCTGCGTTTACTTCGACACATATTATTCCCAGTGTCAGCCGACGTCACAGTTATGATAATCCCGAGGCGAGAGTGTCGTTTCGAGGCGAAAACTGTAAAAGGCGCCAGTTTTCGGCGCGAGTGATCGTGGATTCACACACACGCGCGCGTACCGTTTAGAACAATCATGTTTGCTAGACTGTATCTCACTCTCATCTTCGGCACGCTCATCGCGGCGAGCCAAGTGTCCGCCTTGGCTCGTCAGGAGTTGGACATCGTGTACGCCTCGGGAGACGACAGAGATCCCATCACGCTTTACATCCCTGACGTGTCTGTACCGGACGAGAATAGCACAGCGACTCCACCGGACGTTCCTTTGGTCGTCTTACTTCACGGTCGATGCATGGACGGCGAAACCATTCAAAGAATTTTACGTTTCAACGAGCTGGTGGACGAGCGCGAATTCATCCTTGCGCTTCCGGAAGGCGCGAGAAATCGATTTTGGTGCTCGACCTGCGCGAGACTCGGAGGCGTTCTCAACACTCGTTACGGGTGTAGATCGTGGGCCGCGACGCCCGCGTGTTGCGCCGCCACTCCTTTCTCACTTCGACCTGCGAATCCGGAAACGTGGGAGCCGGTGGACGACGTTGAACACATTTCGCAAGTCATTCACGCGGTGAAGACTCAGTATAACGTCGCCGAGGATAAAGTGTACATCGTCGGCTGGGAAAATGGAGGTTTCATGGCTTACAGAATGGCGTGCGAAAAACCAGATTTGCTCGCGGGCATCGTCGCCGTCAGTGGTCTCGGCTTCGCCGACGCGCAATCCAACTGCGCCGCTTTCAACGCTTCGACCAAGACTCCCGTGAACGTTCTGGCCATCCACGGTGAATTCGACAACGTTCCCGTCGATGGTGGACGTTTCGAAGGCAAGCCAGTACCGTCCGTGGAGGCCAACTTGGCAGGTTGGGCTGATCACAACGGATGCGATGCTTCCTCAAAAGTGACCACGTCGAACGCGCTCGTTTCTCGCAACAAGCTACTCCCGAACACACCCGATACGGATGTCGTGCGTTTCGGGAACGTATCCGAGTGCGACGTCGGTGGCAACACCGAAGTACGCCTCGTTCGTGGTTTGAACACCGAGATCGCGACTGCCTTGACGTTTACGGCTGAATTCACGCCGTCGCTCGTCGACTGGATGTTCTCGACGGAGGGCGTGTCGAACAACGGTTTCACCGATGGCGACGCGCCGCCACCGGCTGTGGAGACGTCCTCCGGCCCTGGATACTCGTTCTGCCCGCCCGACGTGTTGCGATGTCCCGACGGTGAGATGGTGACTCGTCAAGTTCCGACGTGCGAATTCCAGTGCTCCGACGGCGCGCCGTCGCTCGCCTTTTTAGAGCAGATTTGCACCTCGAACGACTGCTGCGGCACGTACGGACTCTGTCTATCCACGTCAGCGTGCGCCGATACATCGTGTCCGAACGACATCACGCTCGAAAACTACGACGCTTACATGAACTCTCGCGCGAATCCACCACCTCCGAGCGGCGCAAGCGTCGTCGCGACGTCGCTCGCGTTCGTCACCGCGGTGGCCGCGGCGTCGCTCCTCGGTTGAGAACGAGACATCCACCTACACGGCGATTAGGGAATCGTGATTGAATATCGTAAATAATGTGTAATGAATGTGTAATGAGATGAATGATGAATACATATCGAGATTTGCTATCCTCACGGACTCTCGGCTGCGTTTGCGTATGCTGCGTCAATGTGAGTGCATGCGGTGCTGAAAATCGCTCATCGCTTCGCTCTGCGCGGGCGAGTGGTTGTGGATGCTTTCAACGCCGAAATCATAGCGTTGGAGCCATCGCTGGATGGAAACATGCTTGCTGCGGGCGCTGCTGCAGGTGGCGCGTTTGATTTTTGAGTGCGCAACGTCAAACCGACGGTTACGGAACTCGCTCCGTTGACTTCTTCGAAATCCATGCCCACGGCTTGGTCTTCGACAGACTCCTCCATGGACTTTTCAGGCGTAGACGTCTTCGTTTCGCTATCGGCACCTTGTAGCATGAGGAGCATTTCGGCCTCTTCTTCAAGATTCACCCCCTTGGTCGACGTGGAGAGCTTGGACATGCGACCCGTCAGCGCGCTGTCGTCTCTCGACGCCCCGCCGCGTCCGCTCACCGGACGCGTCGGAAGCGGAGGCAACTGCGATCGCACCGACGCCGGAATCGGCACATCCTTACCAAAGTTTGTCACCGCCGAGTCTCCGCGAATCGCTCGAGCCGCGGCATCGTACGCCAACGCCGCCTCCTCCGCGGAGTCGAACGTTCCCAACCACAATCGAGACCCGCGCGTGGGATCTCGAATCTCCGCCGCGTACTTGCCCCACGGACGCTGTCTGACGCCTCTATACACGCTCTTTTGCGGTTTTCCGCTCGAGTTTAACGGCGGCGATGCGCTCGCCACCGACGTCGGCATGGACGCCACCGCGACCGCCGCCGCGGTCGCCTCGTTCACCGCCACCTTGGCCATCTCCATCTTCTTCACCTTGGACGCGCTCGTCGGCGGCTTGTGCACCCCTCCGGATTTCACCGACGGCGACGAAGAAAAGTGCGCCATCGCGCGCGGCGGATCCTTGAGATTGGCCGGTGGGCTGAAGGCGCTAAATCCACTATTCGGCGAACCGATGTGATGCTTCCCCGGAAGCGACGACGACAATCCCGGAAACCCGATCCCCCTCTCCTGTAAAGGTGCCTTCGGGCGCATCACCTGCGGAATAGCCGTCGGCGACGATCCGTAAAAAGACGGCGACGACCCGAGCGAACTCGGAGACGCCCCGGCTAAGAAATTCGGCGTCGCGGGCATCATTCCTCCACCGTTCGCACCGTTCATCCCGACTCGATAAAACCCAGGCGCGCTCCCGACTGAAAATCCTCTCGTCGGCGCGCCGCCCCCGACCCATCCGCCCTCGCCTCGCTGCGCCGCCACGAACGCCGACAAACTCCCCGCCAACGCCCCCACCTCGGCGCGCACACCGACCGCTCCCGATTCATACATCCCATCGCTCACCGAATCCCGCATCGCACCCACCTCGATCACCGTCCGCTCGCCTCGCGTCTCTCCCCCGCGCGTCTCTCCCCCGCGCTATCCGCCCGCCGTCTTCGCGCGCGCGCGCGCCGCGCGCCTCTCACCTCTCCCGACGCCTTCCTCTCGTCGCACCGAGACTTTCCCCGTTCGATCGCGATCGCGCGTCGTTCGGATTCCCCGTCGTCACGGATTCACCGTCACGAATTCCCACCACCGTCGACGACTCGCCCGTCGAACGGTCGACGATGGGTCGACGATGGGTCCGATCTCACCTCACGCCGCCGCCCACCTCGACCGCGCGCGAGTTCGTCGATCGGTCACGAAACGTCTCACGACTTACGCGTTCGACGACCGCGCGACGCTCACGCGCGACCGTTCGACCGACGCACGCTCGACGATCGGCACGACCGCGGTTCACACGCGCGCGTCACGATCTCCCGCCGCCGTCGCGTCATCCGCCGTCCCATCGCCGTCCCATCCCATCGCCATCCATCCGTCCTCGTCGGCCTCGGGAAAGGTTTTCACCGGACGAAGACGTCGAACGGGCGGTCGACGCGCGACGCGACGTGACTCGACACGGCGAGGGGTGAGGGACTGATTCACCGGTCGTCACCCTCGAGACCGTCGATACGATCGAGACCGTCGAGTCGAGTCGATCGGATCGGATCGATCGACGGTGAAAAAACACTCGGCACGGTCCCTAAAGTGTACGACATCGGTCCCGAGGGTAGTGAGTACACGACATCGGTCCATACAGTGTACTACATAGGCCCGTGTGTACTACATCGGTCGGATCGGATCGGTCGGCTCGACGGTCTCGATCGAGGACGTGGACGAGGCGCGGCGGCGACGGGGACGACGAGGATTGATTCCTGGTGAACGAACGGTGGGCGCGAGCGACGCGTCATACGACGACGCTCGGTGTGGTGCGACGCGGACCATGTCGGCGTCGTCGTCGTCGTATGACGCGGTCGTCGACGCGGTGCGCGCGATGGCGGACGCGGTGACGAGCGACGCGGGGGTGGCGGTGAGCGGGACGATCTTGTGCGCGAGCGTCGTGGGATTGGTCGTGAAGCGCTACGCGCGAAGTGCGAGCGTGAGGGGGGGGGTGAAGACGTTCGCGTTCGGTGGTGCCGCGGTAGGGAAGGGTGGTGGTGGTGGTGGTGTGGGCGAGGGAGACGGCGACGACGGCGCGACGAGGTTGACGGTGTTTTACGGAACGCAGACGGGGACGAGCGAGCGGTACGCGAGAGAGGTGACGGCGCACGCGAAGGCGAGGTATGGACGCGCGGTGCGGGTGCGAGCGGTTGATTTGGAGACGATCGATGCGTTAGCGGCGGAGGATGCGTTGATGGAGGAGACGGGGTGCTGCGTGTTTTTACAGTCGACGTACGGCGACGGCGATCCGACGGATACGAGCTCGGATTTCGTGTATTGGGCGAGAGACACGGCCAACGATGGACGCATGCCGGATTTGTTAGAACATCTCACGTTTAGCGTGTTCGGTCTCGGAAATCGATGTTACGAGCAGTTTAACGCGGCGGCGAAGATGGTGCACAAGGCGTTGGTCGATTTAGGCGCCACGCCGCTGCTCAAGTTGCACTTGGGCGACGACGACCAGTGTTTGGAGCAAGACTTTGAAAATTGGATCGAGGCGTTTTGGCCGGCGTTTGAAGCCAAGTTTGGCTTACACTCAGAGGGAGGCGACGAGGAGTTGCCTCGATACGAAATCGTCGCCATGGACGGCGTCGAGGGCGAGCGCGCCGCCGCGAGTCAGGCGTCCAAGTACGCCAAGGAACACTCGGGCGGTCGCTTCGCGCCGACCGCGACGAAACCGTTCTTGGCCCCGGTCAAGCTCATTCGAGAGCTTTTCAGCAAGGACGCCGACAGAAGCTGCGTGCACGTCGAATTCGACGTCTCTGGTTCCGGGATCAAGTACAAGACCGGGGACCATTTGGGCGTCTTCGCGGAGAACGGCGCCGACGTCACCCAGCGAGTGGCCAAGGCGCTCAAGGTTGATGTGAAAAAAGTGTTTCGCCTGTCCAAGCCGAACGGGGCGCCCGTATCTCTCGGAGAAGCGTTTCAGACACCCATCACGGCTGCCGACGCGATCGCAAAGTACGCCGACGTACTGACGCCTCCGCGTAAACAAGCGCTCGCCGCGCTCGCGTCGGTGGCTTCGGGCAAGGAGGCGGAAAAGCTCGCGTTCTTGGCCTCGCCGGCGGGTAAAGAGGAATTCGCAAAGTACATCACGCAACCGCACAGATCGCTGTTAGAGGTGATGGAGGATTTCCCCAGCGCAGTTCCAGACCTCGGTTTGTTTTTCGGCGCCGTCGCGCCGAGACTGGCGCCTAGATTTTACAGCATCAGCTCCAGTCCCGCGGCGGATGCGAACACGATCACCGCCACCGTGGCTGTCGTCAAGGAGAAGGTGGCGACCGGACGAGTGCACGAGGGTGTCGCGAGTACGTTTTTACAGCGCGCGGTGGAAGGGCAGAAGATTCCAGTGTTTGTCAGAACGAGCACGTTCCGTCTCCCGGAGAATCCGGAAGCTCCCGTCATCATGGTCGGTCCGGGTACCGGTTTCGCCCCTTTCCGAGGATTTTTGCAAGAACGAACGGCTCGAAAAGCGTCCGGCGCCACGCTCGGACCCGCGATGCTTTTCTTCGGTTGTCGCAACAGATCGAAGGACTTCATTTACGAAGACGAGATGCAAGCCGCGTTGCGCGAAGGCGTCATCACCAGTCTGGACGTCGCGTTTAGTAGAGATGGACCGAAGAAGGTTTACGTGCAAGATAAAATCATCGAGAAGGCGTCTACGGTCTACCCCATAGTGAAGGGAACGGTGGGTAAAAACGAGGGCGCGGTGTTCATCTGCGGCGATGCGAAGAACATGGCCAAGGATGTGAACAAGGCGTTGTTGAGCGTGTTGATGCGAGAGGGCGATTACGCCGCTCACGAGGCTGAAGAGATTTTGCGGCGCCTCAAGGCTGAATTCAGATACCACCAGGACGTGTGGTGAGCGACTTGTTTATAGTGCATATTTAACCATTCATTCCGAAAACTCGTGCGGTAATCGAAACGAATCACTACCTTTGAGCTTGATGGGCACATCTAGAGCGCGGGCGATTGCAATCCGATACAGTTCCATGATGTCGTCGTTCGAAGCGTCTGGGGGCGGCGTAATCTTTGCCAAGAACATAATCCCCGCGTGATTTGATTCAACCTGCGCCAGTTGAACCAGATGAGAAATGAGCTGGTCGAGATACACGATCCACGACGGGACGTACTCTCCGAGTCCCAGGTAAACCAATCCGACGGGCTGCATTCTAACGCTCGGCGTGAGCCCAAAACATCCCGGATGAATCCAGTGATCGAGCCGATAGCCGCATTGAGGCTGGCCCTCCGGGAAAATGCAAATTTGACGTGATTTTCTCTCGACGATGTAACGAAGAATGTCGGACGCAACCTGACGGCTTCCGTCATTTTCGTGATCGACGACAATCGCGTCGCACGCTATGGCCACTTCTCGCAGAAACGGCACCCTCAGCGTGTCTCGACCAGCGACGAAAATAGGCACGCGGCCGAGCGCAAACGTGAGCAGAAGGGTGTCTAGGATACCTCGGTGATTCGAGATGAAAATGTCCACGTCTTCCGCAATGGATCCGCGGATGAACGCGCGAACGTAGCCGAGTGATAATAAAAAACTCTTGGCAAAGAAGAGAGCCATTCGAAGGTAAACTTCCTTGTGTAGGTAAATAAACCACGCCGGATAGCGATCTTCTTCTTCAAAGCGCCAGCTGAGCCATTCGTTCACAAACTTTACGCGACTGCTTGCGTTTGCGAGGCCGGATATCCGTCGGCGACCTTGTCGCGAGTGCAGGACGAAGCTCAGAACACAATGCGAGACCGAAATGAGCCAAAACACGCAGCAGATCGAAACTCCTCCAGATAATCGAAGAGGAAGCAAAATGCATAACCGAAAGAACCTTCTCCGCAAGCTCAAGCCCGAAGGCACGAAAGGTTGAGTCATATTGTGAAGGCCTAGACACCCTCGGACATTGGTTGTTATGGCTGCTTGGGGGTGATTTCAACGCCATCGATCCGCGCAAAGCGCCCCTTTTCGCGAGGAAAGACGACTGCGTCTTCATCCCACGGCCATCCACCGAAACGCGTGGATCGATAGTCGGCGAAAGCTTGACTGATCTCATCGTGCGTATTCATCACGAACGGGCCGTGCTGCACGACGGGTTCACCGATTGGTTTGCCCTGGAGCACTAAAACAATAACTTCTTCGCTAGCGCTCGTATTCTCCAACGGAATTGTTTTTGACGCGTCAACCTCGAGCACAGCCGTCCGCTCGAGGCGCTGTCCGCAGACGACCAACGAGGGTCCTTCGACAAAGTAGAGAGAACGGTTCGTCGACTCGCCACCTTTCGCGGCGTTCAACTGAAACTTAGCCCCTGGGCGCATTTTCACCAAGTACACCCCGACATCGTTCTCTTCTTTTGCGGCCCAGGAGTTCGGTGTGGGATCGAGCGCTTTCACCCCGTCGTATTCGCCCGTCCATACCGTAAACTCGACGCCGTCGTACCGTTTGCGTTTGACATCCTCGCTCCAGTGCATGACGAACGCCGGCTCCACCATCTTGTCTTTGCTGGGCAAATTCAGCCATATCTGAAAGAGCTGCAACGTGTTCGGCTTATCAGAGTGACGCAGCGGAAACATTTCTCCGTGGACGATGCCTTTCCCCGCTGTCATGTATTGCAAGTCGCCGTCGCCATACCGCCCGCAATTCCCCGCGCTATCGCTGTGGTCTATGGACCCCGTCATGACCGCCGTGATGGTCTCGAAACCTCGATGCGGGTGCTGCGCGCGCGACGTTTCGGTTAGTCGCGCCGAGTCAATCAACGACGGCGCTGAGTCGATGACGCGTCGGGCGCGCGTCGAGCGCGCTCGCGACGGCACAACGCACCTGCGGAAATCCCGGCACGCGGTCACCGTGATACATGCGATACGGCGCGTGTCCGTCAAAATCTGCGCCGTTTCCTCGCCTCGGCGCGCGCATCTTCTCGTCTCCTTCCGGGTACAAATCGCGGTGATAGACGCAAAACAGAAACGGGTCCCTGGTCGCCATCGGCGTGGGCGGGTGGATCGCGTGCGCCGCCAACACGGCGTTATCTTTGTCGCTCGACATGGCGACCGTCGCGCGGGATCTGCGCGCGAGGCGTTTGATTCTTGGCGCGCGGGCGTGCGTGACTCGCGCGAGCGCGCGGAACATAGTGAGGCGCGGGAAAAGTGGTTGGTCCCTTACATAGTCGGTCTCTCGATTCGAACGTCCAATTCTACGTCGAACACGCTCGCGAACGCGCGGAGGACGGCGTCTCGAGCGTCCAGCATGAGCGCGCATCTGTCTCTCTCCGTCGTCTCTGTCGCCCGCACGAACGTCGCCTCCGAGGCGGAGCTCACCAAACCGTCCTCGCCGCGAAGAATCTGCGCGACGCTTCCCACCGGTCTGTCCCCGATGCCGCAAGGAACGATGTTGGCGAAATGCTCGAGGTTCGGGCACACGTTGAGCGCGACGCCGTGGTAGGACACCCAGCGTCTCGCGCGAACGCCGACGGCGGCGAGCTTGTGACCGTCGCACCACGCGCCCGTCAATCCGTCGACGCGTCCGCACTTGGATTCGTCTAAGCCTAAGTCTATCATCGCTTCTAGCGCCACGGACTCTAAACTGCGCATGTACCAGTGCAAATCCGCCTCGTGCGGCGCTCTCGCGAGGTTGAGTATCGGATACAGCACCAACTGTCCCGGTCCGTGATACGTCGCCTCGCCACCGCGTTCGCACCGACGCAGCTCGAATCCGCTCGGCGGCGACGATTCATCAAATTTTAAATTATCAATCGTGCTCCCCGCCCCGAGCGTCACCGTGGGCGGGTGCTGCAAAAGTATGGCGACGTCGGTCGAGTCGTCGCCTCGCTCGAGCGCCGTCGCCAGGAACGCCTTTTGCCACGCCCACGCCTCGTCGTACGGCGTCAACGTCGACGACACGTCGTACACGACGCACGTACGACGCGCGTTTACCGCCGACGCGGTCGCACGACGCGCGCCGTCGCGCGGTCGTCGTCGCCGAGGCGCCGTGTCACCGCGCGGGCGACCGGGCGTCCGCCGACGACGCGCGCGCGCCGCCGCGACGAGAGAAGTCGACGAGGACGACGCGCCGGACGACGACGTGCGTCGCGAATTCATCGCCGTCGCCGCCGTCGCCGTCGCCGTCGAAGCCGTCGACATGCGGTCCTCGCGCGCGACAAAGTAGGGAGCGAAGCCTCAGCGTGCGACGCCATGGCGCCGGCGAGCAAGCGCGCGCGACGCGGGAAAACGCGCGCCGACGACGTCGACGATGCGAGTCGCGACGTCGACGACGACGAACCGTCCACGTCCGGCGCGCGCGCGTCCAGCGCGCCTGTATACAGCGCCGACGCGCGACGAATTGAGTTGCGCCCGGGCGCGCCCGTGTGCGTCGACGGCGCGTGCGTGGCGACGTGCGTCGCGGGCGAGTGTTGGATCGGTGGGTATCACCTCTCGTGCGACTCCCCGAGGGACGTCGTGATTCGAAGCGCGTCGGGGATCGGGAGCGTGGTGGTGGCGGAGTCGGGTGCTCGGGCGGCGTTGGCGCTGCGCGCCGCCGACGAGGGCGGTTCGTTCGCCACGTGCGAGCTGGAGCGTGCGCGGGCGTTCGGATGGAATCCGACCGTGTTGTCCAGCGATTGGTCAGCGGTGATCGCGAGCGTGGCGGAGGCGGCGAGGGTGGCGCAGGGCGCGTGCGTCGCGGCGTTCGTCGGGCCGAAGGATGTGGGGAAGAGCACGCTCGCGCGGCACGCGGCGAACGCAATTTGCAGCGTTCGGGGACACTGCGCGTGGTTGGATTTAGATTGTGGACAACCTGAACTCACGGCGCCGGGACTGGTATCGTTGACGATACTGCGCGCGCCGCTTTTGGGACCGCCGCAGACGCACCAGGCGAGCGGCGCCGAATTCACCGGCGCGCCGGCGATGCCCGTGTACTCGAGATTCGTCGGCGATATCTCTCCTCAGGGCGACCCCGACGCGTATCTCGAGGGTGTCTTCGCGTGCATCGATGCGTGGAGCGCGCTTGGCGGACACGCGGACGAGCGACCGCCGCTCGTCGTGAACACGAGCGGTTGGGTGAAAGGACTCGGATTGGAGCTCGCGGAGGACGCGCTTCGGCGCATCGGGCGCGTCGTCGTCGACCACGGGGACTTTCACGTCGTCAACATCAACTCACACGTGGCGAGTAGGAACGTTGAAGACGGCGTTCGATGGTTCTGCGACGAAAGAAGGACGGTGGATGTGAAGATGTACGAAGTCGCGGCTGGCTTTGGTACGGCGCCGAAGGGCGCGGACGCCGAAGCGGACGACACGAGCGTGGACACGTACGAAGTCAACACGAACGAATCAATGTCGCGAGTTCGTAAAGCGAGGGAGACCAAGAGATCTGCGAGTGATTCTAGAGCGCTTTCGTGGCTCGCATGGTCGCGACAAACCGTCGCGACGTGCGACGAACAGCCTCGCGAGGGCGCTCTCGTCGTCGACGGCGACGGTGAAAACGAAGTGTTCGCGTCGACGGCGTTGGACTTGATGGCGGCGACGCCTTGGCGCGTGTCCTTCGATGACGTTAACATTCACGTTTTACAGGGAGATTTAGATTCTCGTGAGGCTCTCATCGCGCTGAATGGCGCAGTCGTGGGTTTGTTGAAGTCATCCTCGTCCGGATCTGAGTGCGTCGGTTTGGGCATAGTCAGAGGAATCGACATAGACGAACGATTCTTCTACGTCTTGACGCCCGTGCCGAGCGACAAACTCGCGAGCGTCTCGACGCTCGCGCTCGGGAAATTAGAATTCCCACCTCGACTTCTCGGCCCGTCCGGAGATTATCCATACATGCAAGTCGGAGCCATCGCCAATGAGGGTACGGGAAGCAAAGCGATCAAGGCGAGGAACAACATCCTTCGTCAGAACGCGACGCAAACGCCCAGACGATGATAGGAGAGGAAAACGATAGTGGCTTCCGGGCGTGGTGATATCAGCCACATCATTAGAGGTTTGTAGTGCTACTAATAGAATCAAATCAAACGTTTTCAACAATTTGTTGACACATTTGCGCGAGTTGCGCGACTCGCGCATCGGTCGACTTGCCCAACTCAACCAAGACGTTGCGGATGCGCGCCACGTCGTCGTTGCCGAGTTGCAAAGACGAGATGACCGCTTGCTCACTAAATATATTCAAGATGGCCGAAATGATGACTTGCCACGAGTTCACATCTTTCTCTTCTCTAGAAACGACACACCCTTCGAGAATCGTCACGAGAGTGGCGCGCACCGCGTCGACGTCGATGTTTTCTGGCGCTGAGACGATGAACCGTCTGAGCACGTGCAAACCACGCATGACGTGCGTGACGTTCTGCTGTACATGCTTCGTCGACGACGATAAAATGTTTGCGGCCAACTTTTCCGACAATGCGCAAAATTCTGTTGGGTGAAAAGCCGAGCACGTCTCGATGGCTGCTTCGTCGCCCAAGCCATCTCTGAGGACACGAACGGTCGTTTTCGATAAGTCATCACACTCCGAAAGAGCGCTCGTCAACATGCGCATCGTCTCCGTGGATGAAATCATGCTCTTTACGAACGCCAATCCGAATTCGTTTGGTATGAGCGCCTCCATGATCTCGAGAGCGCATTCAGCGTCTCCGGTGTCGATACACGCTGAGATGGCTTTCCGCAACGCATCGCCAGCGCACGCACCCTCAACGCTCGCACGAGCGGGAAGAACTAATCGGCGTTCTTCACTCATCGTACCAGTCGCGAGCTCACTGAGGACAGTGATCAGCAGGAGTTTGCACCCCGATAGGAAACTATCCTTCGCATTTTTTGCGCAAACGGCTTTGATGAGAAACGACACGTAATAGTCTGGAACGACGCTACGCTGTATGAGTGTTTTCACGGTGTCGGCGTGGAACAGTGCCTCGTACTGTGGACTGATCTTGCGCTCCTTATCTTTCGACGTCACGATGCTTTGCAACGCTTGATTCCATAGCGGCGAATCGGTTCCTTTCGGCAATTCAGAGACCTCGTTTGACTTTCGGCGTTTCACCGTGGTCTTTGCAGGTTTCACGCTCACCGTCGCCTTGCTTCGTAAATCATCGATTTCAGCAGCGGTCAATCCAACCGATTCGACAGCCTGCGATGTGATGACCCATCTTCCAGAAGTGTGCGTCGCCACGCTTTCGATTGCGCGCTTCACGGCGGATTGGTTCAAACCTGCAACCGTGTGACATGCCTCCTCGACGAACTTTGTCTTGGCTTGATTCACCTTTAACTCGGGATGCACGAGAAGAAATTCAATCAGCATTCGCAGATTCGCCTGCACCACGTTATCAGCACTCATCTTTGTTGCGCTCTTCGGGCCCTTTGATTTTACGGCTGGCAACGGTTGCGAAGTGGATGCCACGAGTCCGATGCGCGGTGCGTCACGAAAGACAACTTGCGCTGAAAACACGCGTAAAAGTGCTGGATCTTCACTGTATTGAACCATCGATGAAGTCGTCTGCAAACTCGAGATCACCACTGGACCTTGCGCGCCTCGTCGCGATCGACTCGCGAGCATGGCGATAGTGCTTCGTTTCTGTGCCGTATCAGCGTCGTCACCGATTGCGGCGGGATCAAAGTTCGAAACATCAGCAGTGAGCTCATCGTCCACCGCGATGAATCCATCATCCTCGTCCGACACCTGCGCCATGTCTTCATCCTCGTCGTTGTCGGCGTCGGACAAACTTTCACCCTTTTCCTCTTCCTCCCACTCTTCGGCGGAGTCGTATTCGTAATCTACATCCATTTCACGTTCGAAAGGTTTACGGCCAGACACGACGGATGGCACCGCGGGCCGATTCGGAAACGGACCCGTACCCCAGAACGCGGGCCGAGCGAACAAATCGACGTCGATGTCGAACAAGCGTCTCTTCCGCGCGCCCGTCGCCGTCGACTCGTCTCGATCGCGTTTACGCTTCTTCGAAACCGGGAAACATAGCATCGACACCACTTTCACCTCGCGCTCGACGCGCCGCGCGCCCCATCGATGACGCATCCCTCGACCTTTTTGCGCCTTCCATCTCTTGAACAAATCGGTTCGAATCCGTCCAATATCCTCCGCCTCGCCATCCGCGCGCACGATTTCGTCCAACTTGGTACGCACGCCCTCATCCGCTAGCGGCGTCGTCGATGTCGGTTCCACCGCCGGTTTCGTCTTCGTCTTCGGCGTGAAGAATTTCGCAAACGCGTTTGCCTGCTTCTCCCTTGCCTGTTGTTCTTTGCGCTTCGCCTCCAACTTTTTCTCCGCCTCCGCCTCCTTTTCTGCCCTCAACTTGGCCTTCTCCGTCGCTTTCACCTCCGCCTTGGCCCTTCTCTCCGCATCTTTACGTTCGCGAGCGAGACGCTTCTCTTCCTCCTTGGCGCGTCTCTCCTTTTCTTTCTCCTCCTTCGCCGCCGCCTTCAATCGCTCCTTCTCCTCCTTGATTCGAGCCTTCTCCGCCTTTATTCTCGCCTTCTCCGCCTTCGCCGTCGCCGCCGCGCTCGCGCGCGCGCCATCCGGCGCCGTCGTCGTCGTCTGATTATTCAAACCTGCATCCGCAACCGTCGCGGTTAAATCGACGACGCGCGCGTCGTCGCTCGACGCCGACGCTTTCCGCGCCTCACGCGCGGACGACATCGTCCGCACCGGCTCGTTCGTCGTATCTGCGAGCTCGTCGCGCGACATGCGCGACGAAAACTGGCG
>Ga0181565_10002004_pt1 | contig 15589 bp, 13 predicted proteins | sample 101ome_16_FD_129661 | JGI IMG/M metagenome (GOLD analysis project Ga0181565, IMG submission 129661) | Coastal salt marsh microbial communities from the Groves Creek Marsh, Skidaway Island, Georgia - 101401AT metaG (megahit assembly) | ecosystem: Environmental > Aquatic > Marine > Intertidal... | reverse complement strand
TCAATGTTTTTTACATCCTCAATCATCTCAATACCATCAACCACCAGCGAGCCCTGCTGAAATTCTTCGAGACGATTAATACAGCGAATCAAGGTCGACTTGCCGGAGCCCGACGGCCCGCAGATGACAATGCGTTCACCTTTATGCACGCTTAGATTGATATCTTTCAAGACATGAAAGTCTCCATACCACTTGTTGAGATTTTTCATGAAAATCACTTCTTGTGAAGAAGTATGAGAATTTCCAGCATTCATAGGCATCACTTGAATCAGTTTTTATGTGAAGTGTTAAGTTTACGTTCAATAGACGAAGCAATCATTGACATGCCAAAACATACCATCCAGAAAACGGCCGCAACAAACAGATAACCTTCCTCGGCATGACCACCTAGCCAGTAGGAATTACTCAGCGCAGCCTGGGTCGTACTGAGAATTTCAAAAATACCGATAATCATCAGGAAACTGGTATTTTTAAAAAGCATGACGAAGGTGGCTAAAATATTCGGCATCGATATCTTGATTACCTGCGGCAAAATGATCAGCATGGTTTTCTGCCAGTAACCCAGGCCTAATGCGTCAGCAGCTTCATACTGCCCCTGAGGAATAGCATTGAAACCACCGCGAAAAACTTCCGCCATATAGCCGGACATAAACAAAGTCAGAACAATCCAGACGCGTAGTAATTTATCTACATTGGTGCCTTCAGGGAAAAACAGCGGCAGCATCACCGAACCCATGAAAAACAAAGCCAAAACCGGCACACCGCGAAAAAATTCAATCAGAATAATGCTCACACTTCGGGCTATCGGCATTTGCGAACGCCGTCCCAAAGCCCATAAAAACCCCATAGGGAAGGCAACGATAATACTGGCGGCTGCCAAAAAGATATTCAGCGAAAAGCCACCCCAGTAATCAGTTGTCACCGGCTCCAGCCCTATCCAGCTTCCATTGAGAAGCAGAATTGAAATAAAAGGCAATGCCAGAAAAAGCGGCACAAACAACTTTTCCCTGAGGTCCTTGTTGACAAAAAATGAACCTAAAACTGTCAGCAACAGCATGATCAAGCAAAGATTAACTCGCCATAACTGCTCGCTGGGATAACTGCCGTAAAAAAACTGTTTTGACCAGGCATTGATAAAGACCCAACAGGCTCCATCCTTGACACAGTCATCCTGGGTTTCGCCACTCCAGTTAGCTGAAAACAGCAACCAGTCGAAAAAGCCGGGCAATACATTAGCTAAAATAATCATAATGAAGATTGTCGCCAGGGTGTTTGGCACGGATGAGAATAAATTGTTTTTAAACCAGGCCAATACACCTACAGACATTAGCGGTGCAGGTTTTGAAGGAGACGGCTGAAAAGTTCTCATCGGCTCACCAGTGCGACTTTACGATTAAATAAATTCATCACGACAGAAATAATCATGTTAAACAACAAATAAACGGCCATGGTCATAAACACAATCTCGATAGCCTGACCTGTCTGATTCAAAGTGGTACCGACAAAAACCGTAAACAAATCGGGATATCCTATGGCTGTTGCCAAAGTCGAATTCTTAACCAGACTCTGATATTCACTATTAAGAATCGGAGTGATGACGCGCATGGCCTGCGGCACGATGATCAGTTTCATGATTTGTCGTTCTTTCAAACCAATACTGCGGGCAGCCTCGGTCTGGCCATGGGGTACAGACTGCACGCCTGCCCTGACCGCTTCACCGATGAAAGCACCGGTATAAATCGTCAGGGAAATCGCCAGCGCAATCAGTTCCGGGATCACGGTAATACCACCGCTGTAGTTAAAACCCCGCAATACCGGAAATTCCCATTGAAAAGGCATATCCGTGAGCACTAAGGCAAGCACAGGTATCACAATCAACATCGCCAGACTAACCGGAAAAACCGGGAACTGCTGACCTGTCAGGTCCTGACGCTTTTTGGCCCAGCGTTTGACAAGCCAGACGCCGACAATAGCAAAAGCCATAGCAGCATAAACATAACCGGCAGCCGCTTCGGCGATCAGATCCGGTAAATAAAGCCCTCTGACATTCAGAAAAATCACCTCACCGATCGAAAGGCTTTGACGAGCTCCCGGCAATGATGACAAGACCGCGAAATACCAGAAAAATATTTGCAGTAACAAAGGGATATTACGAAAGGTTTCGACATAGATACGCGCCAAAGTACGAATCAGCCAGTTTTGCGAAAAGAACGATACGCCAATAATAAAACCGACAATGGTAGCCAGCACGATAGAAATAGTAGACACCAGTATGGTGTTAAGAATACCGACCAGAAAAGTACGACCGTAGGTATAAGTCGCATCATAGGGAATCAGCGACATCAGAATATCAAAGCCGGCGGTACTATCGAGAAAAGCAAAGCCACTTTGAATGCCCCGGCTTTGCATATTTGCCAGGGTATTGGAAACTATCAGGTAAAAGAAATAACCTAAAGCCAGCGTCAAGATGACCTGATAAATAACCGAACGAATTTGCGGATTATTATAAAATGCCGTCTGGCTGCTTGATGTAGGTAGAACTGACATGAGAACTCATAAGGCCATTGATGAAAAAGACCGGGCTGATCAAACCCGGTCTTTTGTTTCAACGATGCTTAACGCATTGCTGGAGAATAAAGAATACCACCATCAGTCCACTGGGCATTCAAACCCCGTGCAATTTTCAACGGTGAATCCATACCAACATTACGCTCAAATGACTCAGCATAGTTACCAACCTGTGAAATCACATTAAAAGCCCAATCGTTATCAAGACCGAGTTTTTTACCCAGATCACCTTCGGTACCGAGTAAACGTTTTTGTCCGGGATTGCCATTTGCACGCAGATCTGCCGCATTAGCGGAGGTTACGCCCTGATACTCGCCTTCGATGGAAGCATTAACAACCCATTTTACAATGTTAAACCATTCATCATCCCCCTGACGAACGACCGGGCCAAGCGGTTCTTTGGAGATCACTTCAGGCAGCACAATGGCACCGGCAGGATTTTTCAGACCAATACGCAAGGCATACAACTGAGATTGATCCGAAGTCAGAAAATCACAACGACCGGATTCGAAACCGGTACGCGTCTGGTCGGAAGTATCAAAGGTGACAACTGAGAATTTCATATTGTTCTCACGGAAATAATCCGCAATCGCCAGCTCTGTTGAAGTACCGGCCTGAATACAAGCTGCCGCACCATCAAGTTCCAAAGCACTTTTAACACCGAGTTCCTTACGAACCATAAAGCCGGTGCCGTCGTAATAAATAGTCCCGGCAAAGTTCAGCCCCAGAGAAGTATCACGGGTATGAGTCCAGGTCGTGTTACGCGAAAGCACATCAATTTCACCTGACTGCAATGCCGTGAAACGCTCTTTAGCCGTCAGCGGTTTATATTTGACTTTAGCAGCGTCACCTAAAACAGCAGCGGCAACGCCCCGACAGACGTCGACATCCAAACCGCTCCACTGACCTTTTTCATCTTTTTGCGAAAAACCGGCTAACCCGGTACTGACTCCGCAACTGACATACCCTTTGGATTTAACATCATCAAGCGTACCTGCCTGAGCATAAGAGACCAAACCAACAGAAGAAAAAAGTAAAGTTGCGAGCAATTTTTTCAATTTCATAGAAAATCCTTCAAAGAAGTGGAATAACGTTCAATTAGTCTTCCTGCATCCTAACATCATGAGCAACAGGTTCAACTTTAACTGCTGGGGATATCAGTTCATATCAAGTCGTCTTGGCTTTGGGCCAAGGATACTGCATTAAAGCAACCCCATTTGCTGCGGTAGCCACAATATAATTTCCGGAAAAGCTATCAAGACAGCGATGGTGATAACGTCAGCGACAAAAAACGGCGTTACGCCCCTAAATACATCACCCACTGAGCATTCCGGACGAACCCCGGCTACCACAAAACAATTCAAACCAATCGGCGGTGTGATCAGGCAGACTTCAGCCATCTTCACCGCTATGATGCCAAACCAAATTGATACACCGACATCTGTCATCCCAAATGCCGAATCTGCAGCCTCCACCCCGATACCACCATTGAGGGCTATGATCGCCGGATAAACCACGGGTAATGTCAGTAGTAGCATGCCGATGGCATCCATAAACATGCCCAATACAGCATAAGCTAAAAGAATAAAGATCAATGTCAGCATCGGGCTTTGATCCAGACTGGTCAGCCAATCCGAGAAAGCATGCGGTAAATCGGCAAAACCAAGGAACCTGACATAAATCAGCACACCCCAGATTATCGAAAAAATCATCACTGAAAGCTTGGCTGTTTCCATCAGTGAGCGGCTTAGGTCTTTCCAGCCCATACCTTTAAACAGTGCCAGGAGTAAAATCACAAAAGCACCTAAAGACCCCGCTTCAGTTGGCGTACCTACACCACCATAGATACAAACAACAATAATGCCAATGACTACAAAAATCGGTAAAGCTCCCGGAAGGCTTTTCCAACGATCTGACCAACTGTATCCAGTCACCGGCGGGCCAAAATCTTTTTTCATTTTCGCCAATGCTATGACCAGCAAAGCATAAATCAACGCAGAAACGGCACCGGGTAAAAAACCGGCCAACAGCAAAGAACCGACATCCTGCTCGACAATAATGGCGTAGATAACCAGAATCGCGGATGGAGGGATCAAAGACGCCAGCGTTCCACCGGCAGCAACCACGCCGGCTGCAAACCGCTTGTTATATCCTAGCTTTAACATCTCAGGAACAGCAATACGCGCAAACACCGCTGAGGTTGCTACTGATGCGCCTGATACCGCCGCAAAACCTGCTGTCGAAAAGACGGTCGCAACACCCATTCCACCGGGCAACCAGCCTACCCAGCGTTTTGCCGCTTCAAACAGGGATTTGGTTAAACCTGCATGGTAAGCCAGAAAACCTATCAGGATGAAAGTCGGAATCAGAGAGAGAGCTACTGTGGATACTTTGGAATGCGGAATGGTGCCGGCCATTTTCGCGGCAACCAGAAAACCCTTTTCGAAACCCAATTTGGCAGAAAATATCCATACCAGACCCAGAAAACCGGCAACTGCCGCAGCAAAAGCCACGCGCAATCCCAACACTACCAGGAGCAACATCAGGCCGGTAACCCAGAGGCCGATCGTCATGGAATCCATCTGCCCCATCACCTGAAACAAATCGCTCATTTTTGTTCCCCAAGCGCGTCTGCTTCGCGGGCAGCAACTGTGGCAACATCTTCTATAAGCGGTACAGCTACCGGAGAATGATTATTTTCTATGAGGGCTCTTACATAACCCCAGATTTGCAATATCAAACGCAGTGCCAGGACTGATAGGGCCAGTGGCACGATTAATTTGGCAGGCCAGGTGGGCAGATCGATATCCAGTGAAGAATCACCGATTTCATAGGCACGGTAAAAGTGTAGATATGAGCCGTATATCAACACCAGCGTAACCAGCAGCATAATCAGGGTCGACAACAATTCTGTAAACCAAAGCCAGCGCCCGTGTAAAGCACCGACAAAAATATCCATTCGGATATGGCCACCTAGACGCTGAGTGTAAGCAATGCCCAGAAAAGCAATGCCGGCCATTGCCTGCTCTACCCAGTCAATATAACCACTCACAGGCATACTGAAGAACCAGCGTCCCAGAATATTGGCACTGGCGAGTAAGACCAATAGAAAAATCATCAAACCACCGGCAAATGCCAACACAGCCTCCGCACGATGAAAGAAACGGTCAAAACGACTCAGATAAGAATCGTCAGATAAAATAGTCGGGTCTAAAGCCATAAAAAAATAGCGCGGACAAAGTCCGCGCCGACTGGAAGTTATTTATTGAAAAGAGCACGGGTGAAATCAAACAACGCTTTGGAATCAAAATCCTTGGCATTTGAATCAATCCATTCCTGGCGAACAGACTCGGCCAAATCATTCAGTTGCTCAGTCTGCTTCTCGCTAAAGGTAATTTGTTTTAGACCCGCTTTTTTAACCTCGGCTTCATATTTGCCGGTAGTATTATTATTATAGTTGTCCACATAGTAATCTAGGGCCTCCTGTACCGAGTCCAGCAATGCTGCACGGTGTTCAGGTTTCAGACTATTGAGCGCATCGGTATTGACGACAACCGGACAGTTGGCCGTACCCAGATTCAGGTTTGTCGTTACCCAGTTAGCAACGGCATAGGTTTTGGTAGCCAGATGTGCATGCGGAGCAAAAGAAGCTGCATCAATCACACCACTGTCCATAGCCTGTCGTACTTCGGAAAATGGCACACTGGTTTTTTTAGCACCCAGTTTACTGAGAACGCCAAGAATGCCGCCCGGTCCACGAACCCGCACCCCGTCAAAGTCTTCGAGCTTGGCAATAGGTTCACCCTTGCCGGAGATACTGTACTGAGGTAATGGCGTTGGCATCAACAGTGTTGCATTCCAACGCGCCAGATCTTTGGTCACAACAGGATGCTTGTGCACTTCCTGCAAAATTTCAGTCATGCGTGCCAACGAGACATTTTTCGAAAAAGGCAGTTCGGTCACGGTAATAGTCGGGTTTTTAGCCTTGTGATAAAAAGAGCAAAACTGTGCCATTTCAAAAGCACCGATCGAGATTCCATCGAGATTTTCTTTGGATTTAGATAAACCGCCGTAAGAAATATTGAGCTTAAAGTCGCCATTGGTTTTTTGTTCAACCAGTTCAGCCAGCTTTTCAACATTTTCAGTAAATGCCCGGCGCTTACCCCATAATGACACATTCCATTCAGTTGCGGCTAACACATCACCCACAAATAAACTGCCGACAACGACCGAAATAATCAGACCTTTTTTGAACATTACAATCTCCTTCGATGAATTTTTTCGTTTTAATTAACTTTTTATAACATGGAAATATCTTGCAGACAGATTAGATGCCGGACAATTACCTCTTTTTTTATACCGTTTCCAGAATCTAAGACTGACGACGTTTGCTAAAACGCGTTGCCTGGGCAGTGGCCGGATCATCCGGCCAGACATGTTTGGGATAACGACCGCGCATTTCCTTTTTGACGTCTTGATAAGCACCTTGCCAGAAAGCCACCAAATCCTGAGTCACCTGTAACGGCCGGCCTGCCGGTGACAACAGATGCAATACAACCGCCAGACGACCCTCTGCAACCGTCGGGGTCTGAGACTGTCCAAGCATTTCCTGTAACGGCACGCGTAATACCGGCTTGTCGTTAAATGCATATTCGATAGTGCGCGTTGTACCTGCCGGCGTGATGAACTTAAGCGGCATTAACTGATCCAGTTTTTGCTGTTTTTCCCAACCCAGCCAGGTTAGCAAGGCCTGCTGTAAATTCAGTTGCTGCAATTGTTTCAAGCTATCGAGGTTATCCAGCCAGGGTAATAACCAGTCTTGCAGATGATGCAGCAGTGATAGCTCGGACATATCCGGCCAATCAGTGGCATTGGCTAATGTCCTTAAGGTTTGAATGCGATTGCGCAATGCTTCAAATGCCTTGTTGAGCGCAAAAATCTGCAGTCCGGTTTTTCTGATCTGAGCGATTAACACCTCTGCAACATTGTCATCAGCGGATATGGGCACCTGTTTTTCATGAAGCTGCATATCACCGAGACTGGTGATCTGTCTTGCAGATACTCTGGCTAATTTGTCATCCCAGAATATTTTTCTGTGCTGTTCAATTTGCTCTGAAAACAGTTGTCTGATGGTTGTTTCATCAATAGCGGATGCCAGCCAGACTTTGCCTTCGCGTTGACCGGCATCCAGATTTGCGATCACCAGAAAGTTCTCATTGGCCAGATGATCTTGCAAAGCGAGACTGACACCACGGCCATTGCGCAGACGATAACTACCCGGCTGGCCTCTTTGTCTGGCCAGTCGGTCAGGATAGGCAAGCGCCAGAAAAGCAGCCGCCGACAGGGATGAGCTTGCCGGGGATTCACTAGCAGACAGCAAACTGACAAACTGCTGACTCAGACGTGCCAGCTGCTTGAGTTGTTGAGCTTGGCAACCGTTGGTTTTTCGGCTTTCCCGCCACTCCTGCAGAGCCATCAGCCGGTAATGAATATCAACCGCTAAAGGCTGATCTGCAGAGCGGATTAACGGATCACGTTCACTGAGTATTGCCGCAATGTCCGCAGCCAGTTGTTGCTCTGTGTCAGTTTTGGCAAGGATTAACATATGCGCGAGTCGAGGATGCAGTGGCAATTGATTCATACGCTGACCGGCAGGGGTAATCTGGCCATGACTGTCGATAGCACTCAGTTGTTGCAGCAATGCTGCCGCCTGATCCCAGTGAGCCTGAGGTGGATGATCGAGCCAGCTTAAAGCCCCGGGATCTCTGACACCCCAGGCTGCCAGTTCAAGTACCGTACCAGCCAGATCGGCCTGCAGGATTTCTGCAGCTATCCAGTCATCCATGCGTTGATGCAAGGCTTTAGTCCAGGCACGATAGCACTGACCGGGACCGAGACGCCCGGCTCTGCCGCTACGTTGCAATGCGGAGGCTTTGGAAATCCAGCGTGTCTGCAATCGCGTCAAACCTGAATTCGGTTCAAATTGCGGTTTGCGCGTACGCCCGCTATCAACCACAGCCTCCAGACCGTCAATAGTTAAACTGGTTTCTGCAATATCGGTCGATAAAATCAACCGCCGGCGATTACGCTGCGATGGATTTAAAACGCTGTCCTGCTCAGTGACATTAAGCTCGCCATGTAAACAAAGCACTTCGCATTCTGCCGACCATTTTTGTTGGGCGATGGCAAGTAGCTGATTGATCTCGTAGCGCCCCGGCAAAAACACCAGTACATCGCCTTTAACACTGTTGAGTGCCTGACTGATCAAGGGCACACAGGCTGCCACACTGTCTTTTAATGGCAAGTCTTCAGTCGCATAATGAATGTCTACCGGGAATAACTGACCTTCCGCACTCAAGATACGGGCATCGAGTAACTGCGCCAACTGGTCACTGTCCAGTGACGCAGACATGATCAGAATGCGCAGGTCTTCCCGCAGGCTTTGACAGACATCCAGTGTCAACGCCAGAGAGACATCGGCAACCAGACTGCGTTCATGATATTCATCAAAAATAATCACACCCACATCTTCGAGTGTCGGATCATTTTGCAGGCGCTTGAGCAGCAGTCCTTCCGTTAAAACTTCGATGCGGGTTGCGCGGCTGATCTGTCGCTCAAAACGAACCTGATAACCGACTGTCTGCCCGACTCTTTCATTCAGCAAAGCGGCCATGCGGGTTGCCGCCATGCGGGCAGCCGGCCGACGCGGTTCAAGCATGAGAATTTTTTTATTCTGTAACCAGGCTGATGCTAACAAGGCCAAAGGCACAATCGTGGTTTTGCCGGACCCGGTCGCTGCTGTCAAAATCACATGAGAGCTTTGCAGTAGTGCGGTTAACTGATCCAGACACGGCAGAATCGGCAAATCGGGGAAGTTATTTTTCACCACGATAAAAATCCGGCCAGTCTGTTAAATCGAGCAGTCGTGCTTCGATATCCCGGAGGCCATCATCGCGGATATCACCTTCACAGAGGATGTTACGGACATGCAGAGGTTTTCGGGCGACTGACTCGGGTAGAGGCATGTTTCTTCCATTCAGGGCAAAGCCAAAATAATGCCACAAAGCAGCGGGGCTTGTATCGGCAAAAGTTTCTGTAAGATCACAGACAATCGACTATATTAGTAATCTATTTAAGTTGCTAAATTAATCCCATGCATGAAATGTCCTTGTGTGAAGGCATTATTCAGATTCTCGAAGAGCAGGCCAAAACACAAAACTTCCAGCGGGTAAAAACCGTCTGGCTGGAAATTGGTGCTTTGGCAGGCGTGGAAATATCGGCACTGGAATTCAGTTATGACGTGATCAGTCGCGGTACCATAGCCGACAGCAGTGTATTAAAAATTATTCATCTTGCAGCAACAGCCGAATGTGCCGGCTGCAAGCAAACGGTCAATATCGATCAACGCTATCTGCCATGCCCAAACTGTGGTGATTATCAACTGCAGATTACCGGTGGCGAGCAGATGCGAATCAAAGAACTTGAGGTAGAGTGATGTGTACAGTCTGTGGTTGTGGTGAAGGTGAAAGCCGTATCGAAGATGAGAACCTTGAACATTCCCATGCTCATCAGCAGCATGCTCACAGTCATAACGCCAACCATGACCACAATCACGATCACGATCACGATCACGATCACAACCATGATCACAGCCACGGCCATCACCACTATGGCCATGGTGCGGCCGGCGCTCATGCTCCGGGCTTGTCACAAAGCCGCATGGTGCAGATCGAACAGGATATTCTCGGCAAAAATGATCAATATGCCCGCCATAACCGTCAGCATTTGAGCGATCTGGGAATTTTCACGCTGAATCTGGTATCGAGTCCCGGTTCCGGTAAAACCACACTGCTGACACGAACCTTGAATGACCTGAAAAGCCAGTTAGAACTGTCTGTCATTGAGGGTGATCAGGAAACCAGCCACGATGCCCAAAGGATTCGTCAGACCGGCGTCAAAGCCATACAGATCAATACCGGTAAGGGCTGTCATCTGGATGCACATCAGATTGGCCATGCAATCGATAGTCTGCAACCGCCGAAAGGCTCGGTATTATTTATCGAGAATGTCGGCAATCTGGTCTGCCCTGCTGCTTTTGATCTTGGTGAGGCCCACAAGGTAGCGATTCTGTCAGTGACAGAGGGCGAAGATAAACCGGTCAAATACCCTGACATGTTTGCTGCAGCGGATCTGCTGCTGATCAATAAAATTGATCTGTTGCCTTATGTGCAGTTTGATGTCGACCAATGCATCGAATACGCACGTCGTATCAAACCCGGTTTACAGGTTTTACAGGTTTCAGCCACCAGCGGAGCAGGCATGGATAACTGGTATGACTGGATAAAGGCTAGTCGACAGGCTCGCTTAATCGGCCACCCCGCTATCGGCTGATGAGTCTGCTGGCGCAACCGCAAATTGCCCATCAACAGCGATGCCTACGCATTACAGGACTGGTTCAGGGTGTAGGTTTTCGTCCTGTCGTCTGGCAACTGGCCTCTGCACTGAACTTATGCGGCAATGTGTTTAATGACGCACAAGGTGTTGTGATTAACCTACAGGGTGATAGCCGTAACATTGATGATTTCATCGCACAGTTGACAGCCAAGCCCCCCAAGTTGGCTCGTATTGATCAGATCATCGATATGCCTGTCAAAACATCTGTTGAATTTAAGACTTTCGAGATCATAGCCAGTCAACAAGGCATAGTCAGCACCGGCATCATAGCTGATGCCGCCAGTTGTCCGGACTGTATCCGCGAAATCCGTGACCTATCCAATCGACGCCATGCCTATGCGTTTACCAACTGCACCCACTGTGGCCCGCGTTTTTCGATAACCCGGCGCATTCCCTATGACCGCAGCAATACCAGCATGCAGGCATTCAAATTATGTCCAGCCTGCGAAACAGAATACCGTGATCCTGCAGACCGGCGTTTTCATGCCCAGCCGAATGCCTGTCCGCAATGTGGACCGCAGTTACAGTTACTGGATAATCAGCACAACATCATTGACTGCAAAGACCCGCTTGAAGCCACGGCACAACGTCTGATCAATGGCGAGATTGTGGCAATCAAAGGCATAGGCGGTGTTCATCTAGCCTGCGATGCCGGTAATCAGACAGCCATTGAACGCTTGCGCGAGCGTAAGCAGCGTCCGCATAAGCCCTTTGCCTTAATGGCTAAAGACATTCAGCAGATTCAACAGTTTTGTCATTTAAGCACGCTTGAACAACAGGCTTTGTTATCAACCTCTGCCCCGGTGGTTTTACTCGCCAAAAAACAACCGCAAACGCTGCCATCGGCACTGGCACCGGAACAATCGACATTAGGCTTCATGCTGGCGCATTCCCCTTTGCATCATCTGCTAATGGACAGGCTAAAGCGTCCGCTGGTGATGACCTCCGGCAATCTCAGCGAAGAACCACCCTGCACGGATAATCAGGACAGTTTGCAACGGCTGGCCAATATCGCTGACAGTTTTTTATTGCATGACCGGCAAATTGTCAATCGCATAGATGACTCGGTCTGTTATGAAAACCTGAATAAAATTCGTCTGTTACGTCGTGCGCGCGGCTATGCACCGGCAACCATAAACCTGCCTGCAGGTTTTCAAAACAGTGATGGCATACTGGCGCTTGGCGGCGAACTGAAAAATACCTTTTGTCTGATCAAAAACGGACAGGCAATGCTATCTCAACATCTCGGCGACCTTGAAGATGCACGCACCTATGCCGACTTTGACAATAATCTCAAACTGTATCAATCCCTGTTTGAATTTCAGCCGGTCACCATTGCCATTGACGGTCACCCGGACTATCTGTCCAGCAAATACGGTCAGCGCCTCGCCACTGCACAGCAACTCGCATGCAACCCGGTGCAGCATCATCATGCGCATATAGCCAGTTGCATGCTCGATAATGATTTACCGCTGCAGCATCCGGGGGTTATTGGCATTGCCTTTGACGGACTCGGCATGGGGCATGACAATGAACTCTGGGGTGGTGAATTTCTGTTAGCGGATTATCGTTTTGCCAGACGTATTGCACGCCTGCAACCGGTCGCTCTGCCCGGCGCTGCGCAGGCGATGCGAGAACCCTGGCGTAACACCTACGCGCAATTACATGCCGCCGGATTGCTGAATGCACAAACCCTGTCATTGATCAGCGTGCTTGATGACAAGCCTTTAGATACATTAGAACAAATGCTTGACAGGCAGATTAATGCGCCTCTGTGCTCCTCGGCAGGCCGCTTATTTGATGCAGTGGCCGCGGCTCTTGGTATCGCTCCTGAAAAATGCAGTTACGAAGGTCAGGCCGCTATGCAACTGGAAAGCCTGATCGATGAAGACGACTTGAATAACGCAAAAGCCTACAGACTGGTTATTCAGCAAAACCAGGGACTGTTCGAAATACAGACGGGGTTGCTCTGGCAACAACTACTTAATGACCTTGCCGGTCGGTTGCCTGTCAAAAACATTGCAGCAGCATTCCTTAAAGGTTTGATTGAAGCAACTGTCGATTTGACATTAATGCTTTGTCGACAACACAAGCGTGATACAGTCGCCTTATCCGGTGGCGTTTTTCAAAACCGACTGTTAGTTAAACACCTGTATCAGTCATTGACGCAACAAAAAATACAGGTTTTGTTACATGAAAACATTCCAGCGAATGACGGTGGTCTGGCTATGGGCCAGGCCGTTATAACGGCTGCGCAAATGTTACAACGGAGATAAATTATGTGCCTTGGCATACCCGGTCAGATCATCGAAATTATTGACGCAGACAATATGCTGGCAAAAGTCGATATCGGTGGTGTTACAAGGTCAGTTAATATTGCCTGCATTGTTAACGATCAGGATGATCTGTCGGACTATCTGAACGACTGGGTACTAGTTCATGTCGGTTTTGCCATGAGTCGCATCGATGAAAATGAAGCTCAGAAAACCCTCGCACTTTTACAGGAACTGGGTGAAATGCAACAGGAAATGGACACCATGCAATCGATGGAGCCGCAATCTTGAAATATGTTGATGAATTTCGTGATCCGGCTAAAGCCAAAGCCATTCTTAATGAAATCCAGTCCCTTTTAACAAAAACCGCTATCGTCAAACAACGGCCACTGCAAATCATGGAGTTCTGCGGTGGTCATACTCATACTATTTTTCGTTACGGCATTGAAAAGCTGTTGCCGGAAACCATCGAGATGGTGCACGGACCGGGATGCCCGGTATGCGTACTACCCCGTGGCCGGGTTGATGATGCGCTCAGTCTGGCTGAACGCGACAATGTGATTTTCACTACCTTTGGTGATGCCATGCGTGTGCCCGGCTCACAAAAAAGCCTGTTACAAGCCAAAGCTGATGGCGCTGATATTCGCATGGTCTATTCACCGCTGGATGCTTTAAACCTGGCCAGAAAGCATCCGGACAAGCAAGTGATCTTTTTTGCACTGGGTTTTGAAACCACCATGCCCAGTACGGCATTAACGATATTACAAGCTGAGAAACAGGCGATTGAGAATTTCAGCCTGTTTTGTAATCACATCACCACCGCACCGACCATTAAAGCCATTCTGGATGAGCCGGATATGATACTGGATGGTTTTCTGGCACCCGGACATGTCAGCATGGTAATCGGCAAACAACCGTTTGAATTTATTGCTGAGCATTATCATAAACCGATTGTCATCACCGGCTTTGAACCTCTGGATATCCTGCAATCGATCTGGATGGTGGTGCAACAGATTAGCGCACAACGTTCCACTGTCGAAAACCAGTATGCCAGAGTTGCTAAAGCCTCCGGCAATTTACCCGGTCTGCAAGCCATACAGCAGGTCTATGAACTAGATGCCAGCTCTGAACTGAGAGGCCTTGGCAAGCTCGATCACTCCGGCGTCAAAATCCGTGATGACTATCAACAGTTTGATGCTGAAAAAAAGTTCGCTCTGACAAAACATGCCGCTTCGGACCCGGCTGAAACCTGCTGCGGTGATGTTATCAAAGGCCTGATGCGCCCATGGCAGTGCCATGCGTTTGGCAATAGCTGTAAACCCGAGACACCGCTGGGTGCATTAATGGTTTCCTCTGAAGGTGCCTGTGCAGCCTATTATAATTTCGGCAACGTCAATGAATTACTGGCAAGACGCCAAAAGGACACTGTCAACTCATGAGTTCGAGCAATGACATCATTACCCTGTCACATGGCGCCGGCGGCAAAGCCATGCGGGATTTGATTGATGATGTATTTGTCAAAGGCTTTGCCAATGAGACACTGGCTGCACTGGAAGACCAGGCACGTTTTGATCTGTCTGCTATCTGCTCTGCAGGCAAACAACTGGCTATGACAACCGATTCCTATGTCGTTGATCCGTTATTTTTTCCGGGCGGCGATATCGGCAAGCTGGCAGTATGCGGCACCGTCAATGATCTGGCCGTAGGTGGTGCCATACCACTCTACCTGAGTTGCGGCATGATTATCGAAGAAGGTCTGCCGCTCGAAACCCTGCGACAAGTTGTCTTGTCGATGAAGACGACTGCAGATCAGGCTGGCATACAGATTGTCACCGGCGATACCAAAGTCGTTCATAAAGGCGCGGCTGACAAATTGTTTATCAACACCACTGGCATAGGCGTGATACCCGCCGGTATTGATATTCAGGCACAACGGGCAAAACCGGGGGATGCCATTCTTATCAATGGTTTTATCGGTGATCATGGCGCCGCGATTGCCGATGCCCGTGGTGAGTTGTCGCTGGAAAGTAATATCCAGAGTGACTGTCAGCCACTGAATGATCTGATCGCACAAATGCTCAACACCTGCCCCGATATTCATTGCCTGCGTGATGCTACCCGCGGCGGTCTGGCAACCGTATTAAATGAATTTGCCGAAGCCAGTCAAACCTGTATGAGCATTGATGAAAAGCGACTGCCTGTCAGAGCGGCAGTGCGTGGCTTTTGTGAAATTCTTGGTCTTGATCCGCTTTATCTGGCCAATGAAGGCAAACTGGTCGCGATTGTGCCTGCAG
>Ga0181565_10001982_pt1 | contig 15684 bp, 17 predicted proteins | sample 101ome_16_FD_129661 | JGI IMG/M metagenome (GOLD analysis project Ga0181565, IMG submission 129661) | Coastal salt marsh microbial communities from the Groves Creek Marsh, Skidaway Island, Georgia - 101401AT metaG (megahit assembly) | ecosystem: Environmental > Aquatic > Marine > Intertidal... | reverse complement strand
GCTAAGGCAGGCGGCTTTCCCAACTTTTTGCCTATTTCTTTACCGCGTTTATCAGGTGATGCGGCAGAAATGGGACGGTACCTTGCTGAGATTATTCTCAATCATAATCAAGCAGAGGCGCTTATTCTTGGGGTCAGTGGTGGTGAGACAACCGTAACCTTAGGCCGTGATCATGGCAAAGGGGGACGATCGCAAGAGCTAGCCGTAAGTTTTGCCCTGCGCATGGCAGATGCTGATATTGATTTTCCTTGGTTGATACTTGCTGCTGGAACCGATGGCCGAGATGGGCCGACTAATGCCGCCGGGGCAATGCTTGATAGTTCTATGCCGCTTGATTCTGATGCGATGGCAAGGGCTGTGCGTCGGCATGACTGTTGGACTTATCTTAATCAGGTTGGTGGCTTATTTTTGCCAGGGGCGAGTGGTACAAATTTGGCAGATATGGTGGTCATCCTCATAGACCCATCACAAAGGCACGGATCAGAATCTTTGAGGTGATAATTTGACACATAGAAATTCTCTTTTTGAAGAATAATAATAACAATCTTAATAGGGCGAGAAATGAATAGATTATTTTTAATTTCAATTTTTCTGTTGGCTTTAATAAGCGTGGGGGCACCTGTTTTTCACGCATCGTTGAAATCTGCTTCGGCAGACGACATGCGCCTTGGGGATCTCATAATTTCAGATCCGTGGCTTAAAGCTACACAATCGGGCAAGCCTGTGACGGGTGGCTATTTAACCATTCGCAATGATGGGATGATTGATGATTATTTGTTAGGGGCATCAGCAGCATTTTCAGGTAAAACAGAAATCCACGAAATGAAAATTACAAACGACATCATGCAGATGCGCCCATTATCAGAGGGGTTGTTTATTCCAGCAGGAGAAACCGTTATGCTCAAACCTGGCGGATATCATGTTATGTTTATGGGGTTAAACCAGCCGCTTTCTGAAGAGGGAGAGTTTGAAGTTGTACTTAATTTCAAGCACGCTGGCTCAATCCGAGTTATGTTTGACGCCAAACGTAATCAGGGCCAAACCCATTAACTGATAACCCCAACATAACTTCATCACAGAAAAGGAGAGGTGTTATGCGTCCGTTTGCTTTACTCATTACAGGAATTCTGGTGGGGTCGGCCCTCACCTATACGGTCATGGGGAATATCCTTAGTGATGGCCATGACCATGATCGCGATGCCTACGCTGTAGGGGCAGAATCGCATGACCATTCTTCGCATGATCACGCAGAGGGCATTGAAACAAGTCAATGGGACCTTGTGCCCGAAGTGAAGGCAAAACTCACCGCTGATGCCGTTACAGGGTATAATTTGCATATCGAAACTTCGCATTTTGATCTTGTTCCCCCGGCAACAGACCATGCTGATAGCACAGGTGAGGGGCATGCCCATCTCTATGTTAATGGTGAAAAAATTGCTCGTGTTTATGGGCATTGGTTTCATATTTCCAGCCTGCCAAAAGGGCAAAACACCATTACCGTAAGTTTGAATGGTCACAACCACGAAGAATTGCTAAATCAAGGGGTGCCGATTGTGGCGACATTGATGCAGGAAGGCGATTAACCTTAATTATTCGAATTGTGTTGTTGTGCTGACAGCACATAAGGATATAACTGCAGGAATTGTTTTGATGGATGCACCGTGCTATGCCATCTCGGCATTATTGGCTTGCGGTATGACAATGGATGAGGAGCGCATATCATGGAAAATTTAACCCATTTGGGCAAACCTACAGCTTTGCCGTCATCCCCTGAAGAGGCTGTGCTGGATAGGGTCCCGAACCCACATCCGGATACAAAGTTCGTTGCACGGTTTACCCAGCCTGAGTTCACCTCGCTATGTCCGGTTACCGCACAGCCTGATTTTGCCCATCTGGTGATTGACTATATTCCTCAAGAATGGATGGTGGAATCCAAGTCGTTGAAAGTCTATCTAAATAGCTTTCGAAACCATCAGGCCTTTCATGAAGCTTGTACGGTTGATATAGGCAAGCGGCTTGCTGATTTGCTCCAGCCTCATTGGCTCAGAATTGGGGGCTACTGGTATCCGCGTGGCGGTATGCCGATTGATGTGTTTTGGCAATATGGACAAAGCCCTGAAGGCGTCTGGATTCCAGATCAGGGCGTTGCAGGGTATAGGGGACGCGGCTAATTAATCAGTCGCAAGGTTTTCCAGCGCTTGCCTAAAGATGACAGGATCAACATTTCCACCTGAGGCAATAACGATGGTAGTTTTGTCTTTGCCATCACATTTTCCAGCTAATAACGAAGTCAGGGCAACAGCGCCGCCTGGTTCAATCACCAACTTAAGATATTGCCATGCTAATGCCATAGCATGAAGCACTTCTTCATCAGTGACTTGAAATCCTTTTGAGACATGGTTCTGGTTAATGGCAAAGGTGATCTCGCCTGGGGTAGGCGTGACAATCGCATCACAAATTGATCGTGCTGAGGGATCATTGCTAAGCCGTTCTCCTGCCTCTAGTGATCGCCGGAAATCATCAAAACCCTCAGGCTCTGCCGCCATTAAGGTCAGTTTTGGAAAATGCTCATGCATGGCAAGGGCAACCCCGGCAAGCAAGCCGCCGCCGCCAGTACAGCACAGCAACTGATCCGGAATAACGCCAGCAGCTTTTAGATCTTCGGCAATTTCCACGCCCATAGTGCCTTGGCCTGCAATCACCGGCACATATTCATAGGGCGGAATTAATGCCGCACCATGATCGTCAGCCATGTTTTGACCAATCGCCTCGCGGTTTTCCCGATATCGGTCATAAAACACGACATCAGCACCAAAGGCCTTGGTATTTTTGATTTTCATGCTGGGGGCATCCTCGGGCATGATGATGGTGGCCTTTATCCCTTTAATGCTTGCCGCCGCCGCAACGGCGGCTGCATGATTGCCTGAAGAATAGGCAACCACATGATCCACATCACTGGGTAAAGCCATGACAGCGTTAATTGCCCCGCGAAATTTAAAAGACCCTGTTTTCTGGAGGGGTTCAGCTTTGATCAACACGCGGCCACCGACCAGCTGATTCAAAAGTGGCGATTCCAGTAAAGGGGTTTTAACAATAAAACCCGAAATACGCTTAACCGCCGCGGCTATATCCGCATAAACTGGCAATTCCATGATGTTTGGTTCCTGTTTTTCCTATTTCTTTAGGTTATTATAGGTTTTGCAGTGAAGATTTTCTACCAATTGCTAACGGTTAAAAACGAAACCTTGAAGTCTCACGCCGTTAGCCCTATTCTCCGGCAAAGAAGATCACGCTGAAACCCAGTGTGGATATAAAACATAGTTTTTTTTATTAAGGAATATCCAGATGTCCGGACAGCCGCAATTTCAAGGTTCTTATGTTGCCCTTATGACGCCCTTCAAAAATGGTGCACTTGATGAGGCCGCTTTCCGAAAATTAGTCTCATGGCAAATTGCGGAAGGCACCAATGGCCTGATTCCTGTAGGAACCACAGGTGAATCTCCAACTCTAAGCCATGATGAGCATAAACAAGTTGTCGAATGGTGTATTGACGAAGCCGCAGGCAGGGTTCCTATTATCGCTGGCGCTGGTTCCAATTCCACCGATGAGGCTGTGGATTTTGTTCGTCATGCAAGCAAGGCCGGTGCCGATGCGGTGCTAGTGGTTACGCCTTATTATAACAAACCCACACAGGCTGGCTTATTGCGCCATTATGAAACCATTGCTGATGCCTCGGATGTTCCGGTGATTATTTATGATATCCCGGGGCGGTCTGTGGTCAGCATGGCGGTAGATACTATGGTCAAATTGGCAGATCACCCCAATATCGCAGGGGTAAAAGACAGCTCACAAGATTTGTCACGGCCTACAGAACTTGGTAATCGCATTGCTGGCGGCTTTAGCATGCTGTCAGGTGAAGATGGCACAGCGTTGCCATTTCTCGCCGCAGGGGGGCATGGTTGTATCTCTGTGACGGCTAATATTGCGCCGCGGATGTTATCAGAAATGCATGCCGCGTGGCAGGCAGGGGATATCAGAACCGCAATGGCGATTAACGCGCGGGTGATGCCATTGCACGCGGCCATGTTCTGCGAATCTAGCCCTGGCCCAGTGAAATATGCCGCTAGCCTGATGGGGCTGTGTGGTGAGGAAATGCGTTTGCCCATGACAGATATTGATGCGAGTTCGAAAGTTAAAGTCAAACAGGCTATGCTAGACGTTGGTTTGATAAACGCATAACCCCTTAGTGAGGAGGTTCAATGGCCTCGACCATTTCCGTGGGCCGTGTTGCTGAAAATCGTAAGGCGCGCCACGATTATGAAATAATTGAGACCATCGAAGCCGGACTTGTGCTGTTCGGCAGTGAGGTCAAGTCACTTCGTCGGGGCAGGGCCAGTATCACTGAGGCCTACGCCGGTGAAGAACGGGGAAGGCTTATCCTGATCAATGCCAATATTCCCGAATACGAGGGTGCTAGGGATAATCATGAACCTAAACGGCATCGGCCCTTATTGCTCAATAAAAAAGAACAAAACAAATTGCTAGGCCATATCAACCGCGATGGCATGACCATTGTTCCATTAAGTCTTTATTTTAATGATCGGGGTTTAGCAAAGGTCGCACTTGGTCTGGCCAAAGGCCGCAAAAAGCATGATAAGCGCGAAGCGATCAAAAAGCGTGACTGGGATCGCCAGAAGGCTCGTGTCCTTAAGGGTGACTGATGACCGCGTTAATGCGGTGAAAAACCTGATCAAACATATCTTCGGTCAAGCGTCCGGTCTGGGTGTTATATCGTGAACAATGATAGGATGAGATTAACATCTGGCCACCATCCAGTTGCCATTCGCCATGATGCCGAAACGGATAGTCGCGCCGCTTTAATCCCAACATATCTAGCAAGGTGTGATGGGCAATCTGCCCTAGCGTAAAATAAACTTTGATCCCCGTCATGCGATTAAGATCACGGGCAAGAAAAGGGCGGCAGTTTTTAATCTCATCTGGGTTAGGTTTGTTTTGTGGTGGCAAGCAACGCACGGCATTTATAATCCGTGCTTTATTTAAGACAAGCCCATCATCGGTTCGGGCTTTATACTCACCCTTTGCCCAGCCATGTTTCAGCATCATTTTAAACAGCAAATCACCCGCAAAATCCCCAGTGAAGGGGCGGCCTGTGCGGTTAGCCCCTTTTAATCCTGGGGCCAAACCCACAATTGCCACCGCCGCATCCAATGCGCCAAACCCATGCACAGGGGCGTTATACCAATCTGGGTATTTGTCTTGTTGTTGTTGCCTGAAATTAGCCAGTCTCGGGCATAATTGGCAGTCTTGTGGAGGATTAACAGGATCAGAAATCATCATCTCGCGACCGTTATTTGAGAACAACGGCTTCACCAATATCATCCTCATCTTCGTAATCATCATGATTGTCATGATCAGGGATGTTATCCCTAGCGATTAAGTCGCGGATATCATCTAGCTCAATAAAATCATCAGCTTGTCGGCGCAAAGAATCCGCAATGAGGGAAGGTCGAGGTTTCATCGAAGAAATTACAGTCACACGTACGCCTTTATCCTGCACTTCTTGTAACAGTCGGCAAAAATCACCATCCCCAGAAAACAGAACCACATGATTAACATGATCCGCTAGCTTGATCATATCTAATGCCAATTCCATATCCATGTTGCCTTTGATCCGGCGATGGCCGGTTTCGGCGTTGGTGAAATCGCGCCAGGGTTTTGAGACAACGGTATAGCCATTATAATCTAACCAGTCGGCAATACGCTTAATGGGTGAATACTCATTATTATCGGGCAGGGCAGTATAATAATAGGCGCGGATCAATTGTCCGCAGTCGCGCAATTCTTTAAGTAAGCGTTCAAAGTCTACGTCAAAGTTTAACGCTTTGGTCGTAGCATGGAAATTGGAGCCGTCAATAAAGACAGCAAAGCGTTCATCAGGTTTAATATTTAGCATGTTTTGGTCTTATCTATATTATTGAGTGTTTTAGATCTATGCGAAGTCATGTTTTTTTGTTTTATGCAATGTTTAAATAATATTGGTGCAACATATTGATCATCGCCGGATAATCTTTATACAAATGGCTTGATCAAGCGTCATCGCATGTAATGGCTAATAACCATTCATAAGATGCATATTAATTTGGTAAAATGATAATGTCAAAGTTACAGGCTATATATTTAGGAATTGGGGCAAATTTGTCAATATCCGGACATGACAATCCAAAATCAGGTTGTCTAGCGGCAATTGATTTTTTGACTGCTGATGGGGCAATTACCCTAGACGCTATTTCCCCTTGGTATCGCACCGCACCTGTTCCTGTTTCGGATCAGCCCTGGTTTTATAATGCTGTGCTGAAAATAAAGACAGAGCTTAGCCCAAGTGACCTTATTCAACGCATTCATAATGTTGAGGCAGAGATGGGCCGGGTGCGCCTCGTCCGAAATGAAGCTAGGGTCATTGATATTGATATTATTGATTATTCCGGTCTAATCAACAAAAGTAATCCTATCCTGCCTCATCCACGCATGCATCAGAGGGCTTTTGTGCTCTATCCTCTTCGGGATGTTGCCAGCGATTGGGTTCATCCAGTATCAGGTCTTGGTATTGAGGATTTGATCGCCGGGCTAGAAGATCAGAATATTCATCCAGAATAATGCTTTCTTTGCCACCCTGTTAAGCTATCGTTGGGCAAATCATCTTCAACTATTGTCTTTTGCCAATAAATTCATTATAAGCACTTTCATTCCTAAAATATTGGAGACATCGTTATGGCCCGCGTCACCGTTGAAGATTGCATTGAAAAAATCAGCAACCGCTTTGAGCTTGTATTGACAGCCGCTCAGAGAGCGCGAGGCATTTCATCAGGTGATCCCCTGACGGTAGATCGTGATAACGACAAAAACCCCGTCGTTGCCTTGCGTGAAATTGCTAACGTTTCTATTTCTACTGAAGACATTCAGGAAGAGCTGATCAAGAGTTTGCAACAAATCAGCCGCCGCGAAGAAGAGCAGACCAGCAATGACGAAGCCGCAAGCATCGCTCAAGACGATATGGCTGCGTTTTCCTCTGATGCTGATACCGATATGGATGATGCTATGGGCATGCAAATTGAAACTAGCGATAGTGATGATGCAGCCCCTCAAGCTGAGGCTGCCAGCCCTGATTTTGGAAATGAAGGCAGTTTTGCCGATGAAGGCGGATTTGCTGATGGCGACGAAAGTGCCATCAAATCTGACCTTTAATTTTTATTCCTCACAGGTTTATAAATTATTTTAGAATAGCTATTTTTGCTTTGCAGAAGGCGTGATTTAGTGCGATTCTAATCTTATGTCTGCTATTGTATCTGCTGCTGAACTTTCTGACCGGATCAAGCCTTTTTATCCTAGTCTTGATGTCGATATGATTGATCGTGCGTATAAGTTCTGTCAGCAAGCACATGAAGGCCAGAAAAGATCATCGGGTGAGCCGTATTATACCCATCCGGTTGAAGTAGCGACCATTCTGGCAGATATGCATTTAGACCCATCAACCATTATTACCGCACTTTTACATGATGTGGTTGAAGACACGGATATTACGCTGGAACAGATCAATATTGAGTTTTCCCCCGAAATTGCAGAATTGGTTGATGGCGTGACCAAGTTGACCAAAATGGAAATGCAGAGCGACAATAAGCAGGCTGAAAATGTCCGCAAACTTGTGATGGCGATGAGTAATGATATTCGCGTTCTGCTGGTTAAATTAGCGGATCGCACCCATAATATGCGGACAATTTTTGCTATTAAGAGCGAAGAAAAGCGTGACCGTATTGCTAGCGAAACATTGAATATTTTTGCGCCACTGGCGGAGCGCATTGGCTTAACCAGTCTTCAGCATGAACTAGAAGATAGAGCGTTTGCGGTTTTACACCCTCAACCAAGGGAATCTATTCAATCGCGGCTAGAATATCTCACTGAAAGTTCAAAGGATATTATTGAAAAAATTATCGGGGAATTGAACGCGCATCTCATGGCTTCGGGTATTGCTTGCCAGGTGACTGGCCGGACTAAGACACTGTTTTCGATTTGGCGCAAAACCCAGAGTAAAAATGTGGATATGGAAGAGCTTTCGGATGTCATGGCATTTCGGATTCTGGTTAAGGATATTCCCAGTTGCTATCAGGCTTTGGGGTTCCTTCATGTTCATTACCCTACGGTCATGGGGCGCTTCAAAGATTATATTTCTACGCCAAAGCCGAACAAATACCAATCGCTTCATACCTCAATTATTGGCCCTTTCAAAAAGAAAATTGAGATTCAAATCCGTACCGAGGACATGCATCGGATCGCTGAAGATGGGGTCGCCGCGCATTGGCGTTATAAATCTAAGCAAAGCCATGTTGATCATCGTGAAATCAAGGGCTTTAACTGGCTGAATGATTTGTTGGATATTTCTAGCCATTCAGAAAGCGCCGAGGAGTTTTTAGAAAACACACAGCTAGAAATGTATAGCGATCAGGTGTTTTGCTTCACCCCCAAGGGTAAGATTATTCCCCTGCCGCGTCAGGCCACAGCGATTGATTTTGCTTATGCCGTTCACTCAGATATCGGTAACACTTGTGTTGGTGTGCGCATCAATGGCAAGCATCGCCAGTTAGCAACAACCCTTAGCAATGGTGACCAGGTGGAAATCATCACTAGCCCTAGCGCCATCCCAAGCGCCGAATGGGAAGATTTTATGGTGACTGGCCGGGCAAAATCAGCATTACGGCGGTTTTTGCGTCTTAAAAAAGAAGCTGAGTTTTCTCGCCTTGGTAGGGCACTATTTTCCAAAGCCAGCCGTCAACACGGGATTGAAATCGCTGATCATATGCTTGAGCCATGTTTAATGAGTTTTGAGGCAGAAAGTGTTCAGCATCTCTATGCTTTGATTGGCGAAGGTGGAGTTAAGCCGATTGATGTTTTGGCCAAACTTTACCCGGAATTGCGTCCGGTATCGAAATCCGCCACGCGATCCAAAAAGAAAGCAGACCCAGCCCTTGATATCAAAGGTTTGGTGCCTGGAATGGCGGTACATCATGGCAATTGTTGTTACCCATTACCGGGGGAACGCATTGTCGGTATCATTACTACGGGTAAGGGAATTACCGTGCATCGGGTGGATTGTTCGGTGTTGGAAAAATTCAATACCATGCCAGAATTATGGTTAGATATTGAATGGAACAAAGAAGGTCCAGCGCGAGTAACTGGACGCATGATTGTTGTTCTGCTGAATGAGCCGGGTAGCCTTGCGTCTATTACCATGCTAATCAGCCAGTATGATGGCAATATCAGCAATATTCATTTGTTGGAACGCTCAAGCGATTTTTTCCGCTTTCAGCTTGATGTTGAGGTTACGCATATCCGGCATCTTAACGCGATTTTGGCAGCAATGCGTTCCAGCAAATTTGTTGAGAGTGTGGAACGGGAAAAAATATAATTATGGCTCAATCTTCTCATGACTCCGGCCGATTGCGGTTAGGGGTTAATATTGATCATGTCGCAACCATTCGGAATGCTCGTGGTGGGTCGCATCCTGATCCCGTCAACGCAGCCTTAGTGGCTGAACATGCTGGTGCAGATGGGATTACGGCTCATCTTCGTGAAGATCGGCGTCATATTCGTGAGCCGGATTTGGCGGCGATAAAGGCAAAGGTTACCTTGCCCTTAAATCTTGAAATGGCGGCAACAGAGGCTATGCGCGATATTGCCCTTGCCACTCAACCTAATGCCGCGTGCATTGTGCCTGAAAATCGCATGGAAATAACCACTGAAGGGGGGCTGGATGTGGTGGGACAACGCCGCCGTTTGGCGCCCATTATGGCGGCCTTAAAAGACCAGGGCATCAGGCTTTCACTTTTTGTTGAGGCTGATCAAGATCAGCTTCATGCCGCGGCTGATCTTGGGGCGGATATTGTGGAACTTCATACCGGTCGTTATTGTGATCTGCCAGCTGGGGATGATCATGATGCAGAGTTGCATCGAATTATTGCCGCCGCCAAAATGACTGAACAATTAGGGCTGGAATGTCACGCTGGGCATGGGTTGCGGTTTGATAATGTTGGACCTATCGCAGCTATCCCACAGGTGATTGAGCTAAATATTGGGCATTTCCTGATTGGTGAGGCTATTATGTCAGGATTGAGCAATGCCATTATGACCATGCGGCATCTGATGGATGAGGCGCGGTCGTCATGATCCTAGGTATCGGGACCGATATCGTTAGCATCGATCGCATCAAGCAAAGTGTTGATCGTCACGGTGAAGCCTTTTTGAAGCGGATTTATAGCCAAGAAGAATGCCAACAAGCCAAGCAACGCAATGCAGGCGAAACGCGTTTCTTTGCTACTCGGTTCGCCGCAAAAGAAGCCATATGGAAAGCCTTAAATCGTGATCGGGCAGAAGATATTGCGTTATCGGATATTGAAATTCTTACCGATAACAAAGGCGCACCCGTGGTGCATTTGCATGGCAAAGCGCTGAGCCTAGCCAATCATAAAGCTGGAAAAACATGGAAAATGGATTTGTCTTTATCAGATGATGCCGGGTTGGCGCTTGCATTTGTAGTGTTTTCTAAGCCATAACCCAAATAGAGAATAGATAAAGAAAACGAAATAGTAGAGAAATTCAGCATAGCCTGATTTTAGAGAGGCAAAAAGATGGAAAAAAAATCATCATCATGGCTTGAGTTTGCTAAGACAATTTTTTGGGCGGTAGTTATCGCCGTTGTCTTTCGTTCCTTTTTACTTGAGCCATTTAGCATTCCATCAGGATCAATGATCCCAACATTAAGAGTAGGGGATTATCTCTTTGTGTTTAAATATTCTTATGGCTATTCTCGGTATTCATTTCCCTTTGCAATAGTTCCGTTTGACGGACGCATCTGGCGGGGTGAGCCTGAATATGGTGATGTGGTGGTCTTTCGCCGCCCCGGAAACGAAAGCGTGGACTTTATCAAACGCTTGGTAGGTAAACCAGGTGACAGGATTGAGGTGGTGGATAGTGTGCTGTTCATCAATGGGGTTGAGGCACAGCGTCAGCCAGCATCCCTTGATCCAGAAGATCCTGCCGGACAAGACCCACGTGTCATGCCGTTTACAGAAACTCTACCAAACGGTGTTGAATATCTTGTCCTCGAACGCAGTTTGGATATTGCCAATAGCCGCGCAGATAATATGCCAGAACAGGTAGTGCCAATGGGGCATTATTTCTTTATGGGTGATAATCGTGACCGTTCTAACGACAGCCGAATTGATGTTGGGCCTGTGCCAGAGCGCAATTTGATTGGTCGGGCAGAGTTTCTTTTCTTTTCGCACAATGGCACCGCAAGATTTTGGCAAGTTTGGAAATGGCCATTTGCTATTCGCTTTAGCCGCATCGGTATGGGCATAGATTAGCATGGCTAAACAAAACCCAGCATTGCCAGATCACCTTGTGACCGCACGCCAACAGCTACAAGATAAGATTGGCTATCAGTTTAAAGATTTGGCATGGCTTAACGAAGCGATGACACACCCTAGCATTACGTCAAACCGCGCAAATAATCAGCGGCTCGAATTCTTAGGCGATCGTGTCATTAATCTGATCATTGCAGATGCTATCTTTGAACAAGTGACCAAAGCCCGTGAGGGCATGATGACTAGGCTTTACGCGGATTGCGTAGATAATTCTACTATGGCGGAACTGGCAAAAGACATCGGACTTGATGAAGCAATAGAAGCTCAAGACACAGCCCTAACCACTTCACATAAAGGTCTTGCTGATGCGCTTGAGGCCTTGGTTGGTGCCATCTGGCGTGATGCTGGGCTTGAGGCCGCAAGAAAGGTTACCCATAACATTTGGGGTGATAGACTGATTAGCTTTGCAGTAGCAGAAAAAGACGCAAAAACGCGCCTGCAAGAATATGCGCTAGCTCATCATGGGGTGTTGCCTGAATATACGATGGTTGGGCGCAAAGGCCCAGACCATGCGCCAGAATTAACGGTAGAAGTGTCATTAGCCGGACAAGTGGTTAGTGCCCATGGGGGATCACGGCGCCAGGCTGAACAACAGGCAGCCCAAAAAATGCTTGATATGATGCCGCAAGCGTCTATCACTAACCTTCATTCTGAGCCCATTCCAGATCATCAACCAGATAAAAATAGGGGTAAATCCTAATGACTAGAGCCGGATTTGTATCCCTTATCGGTGCCCCTAACGCGGGAAAATCCACCTTAATGAACACCTTTGTTGGCCATAAGGTCAGCATTGTCACGCCAAAGGTTCAAACGACCCGAAGCTGTATTCGCGGCATTGCTATGCATGGGGAAAGCCAAGTCATCTTTGTGGATACGCCTGGAATTTTTCAACCCAAAAGACGGCTTGATCGCGCCATGGTCAGTGCGGCATGGCAGGGCGCAGGGGATAGTGATGTGATTATGTTGGTTCATGATTCCGCCCGAAGCCAGATTGACGATGATACCAATCGCATCATTGCCAGCATCAAGGAAAAACAGATTAAAGCCGTTCTGGTGTTGAACAAAATTGATCTGACTTCGCCGGAACAGGTGATCAAGCGGACGAAAGAATTGTCTGATGGCCATGCTTTTGACAAGGTGTTCATGGTGTCAGCAGAAAAGGCCAGAGGCACGGATGATATTTTGACTTGGCTTGCTGAACAAATGCCGGAAGGCCCTTATCTTTATGATCCGGATGATCTGTCAGATCTGCCGCAACGCTTATTAGCAGCAGAAATTTTAAGGGAAAAACTGTTTCTCAATCTTCACGAAGAATTGCCTTATCAGTTGACTGTGGAAACGGAAAGCTGGGAAGAACGCGAAGACGAAAGCGCTGAGGTGCGGTGTTCTATTTATGTGGCAAGAGAAGGGCATCGCGGCATTATCCTCGGCCAAGGGGGCAAAACCATTGGACGCATTGGTAAGGCCGCACGCCTTGAGTTGGAACAAATGCTGGGCCGGCGCGTGCATCTCTTTACCCATGTTAAGTTTCGCCGCAATTGGATAGATGATCCAGCCCGGTATCGGGATTGGGATTTAGATTTTAACGCCTGATCATGCCCGAATGGACAGATAACGCGATCATTATTTCCAGCCGCCCTTTTGGTGAAGACGCTGCCGTGGTGCAAGTGTTAACAGAGCATCATGGTCGCCATGCTGGACTAGTGCGTGGGGGGCAATCCCGAACAAACCGGCCAATCTTACAACCTGGAAATGAAGTGAGCATTGCGTGGCGAGCTAGACTGGATGAACATCTAGGAAGCATGGGGGTTGAATTGCTGTCGGCAAACGCGGCTCGTATCATGGATGATCGTTTGCGGTTAGCGGCATTGTCGTCCCTTTGTGCGTTGATCCAAGGCGCGTTGGCAGAACGCGAACCGGCTGACACGGTTTATGATGCCAGTCTTGCAATGATCCATCTGCTGGCCTCAGATACAGAAACGGCGCTCTGGCTTGCTGCTTATATTCGGTGGGAAATTGGATTGCTGTCGGTGGCAGGATTCGGGCTTAAGCTGGATCACTGTATTGTTAGTGGTGTCAGTCAAGGCTTGGAATATGTTAGTCCTCGCAGTGGCGGTGCGGTGACCGCGACTGCCGCAGGGGATCACGCCCCACGGCTATTGGTTTTGCCCGGCTTTCTTGGTGGGTTGAGAAAATCACTTGAAGAAGACGTCATCAATGGTATTCGTATGACCGGGCATTTCATCGGCCGCCAGATTTTTGGTATCCATCATTTGCCCATGGCAGAAGCACGACAGCGATTAGAAGATTTGGTGATGACAGAGTTTAAATTGCAACATATTGGTCGGGATGATACCCAGAGCGCAACGCCTCTGGCTGAGGAAAAAGATAATGGCTGATAACGAATTGATCAAAACCGACTTTTCATCTGAATTGAGTCAGCGTTATCTGGCCTATGCGTTGTCGACGATTACCTCAAGGTCACTGCCAGATGTGCGTGATGGCCTGAAACCTGTCCATCGCCGCCTGTTATTTGCTATGCGCCAGCTTAAGCTTGATCCCGGTTTGGCATTTAAGAAATCAGCACGGGTCGTTGGGGATGTGATGGGTAAGTTTCATCCCCATGGTGATGCTGCGATTTATGATGCCATGGTGCGGCTAGCGCAAGAGTTCGCAATGCGCTATCGGTTGGTAGATGGGCAGGGGAATTTCGGCAATATTGATGGCGATAATGCCGCCGCCATGCGCTATACCGAAGCACGTTTAACTTTTGTCGCCCAGCTGTTGCTTGATGGCATTGATGAGGATGCGGTTGATTTTCGCCAGACCTATGATGGTGAGGGCGAGGAACCTGTGATCCTGCCTGCTGCCTTTCCCAATTTGCTAGCCAATGGTGCCCAAGGCATCGCTGTGGGGATGGCTACCTCTATTCCGCCACATAATGTGCTTGAACTTATTGATGCCTCTTTGCATCTGATCAAATATCCTAACGCGACCCACGCTAAGATGCTTGATTTTATCAAAGGCCCTGATTTTCCTACTGGAGGTGTGCTGATTGATGCCCCAGATCAACTGGCAGAAGCCTATGCCACGGGTCGGGGTTCATTTCGTCTGCGCGCGGCCTGGGAAGTAGAAACAGAGCGCGGTGGAGCATGGAAAATTATTGTTACCGCTATTCCCTACCAAGTGCAAAAAGCACGTCTAATCGAAAAAATGGCAGAATTGATGCAGGTAAAAAAATTGCCATTCATCGCTGATATTTTGGATGAATCTGCAGAAGATATCCGCCTAGTGATTGAACCAAAATCTCGGCGTATTGACCCTGGTATGGTGATGGAAAACCTGTTCCGGCTGACAGATTTGGAATATCGCGTGTCTTTAAATCTGAATGTCTTGGATGCTACAGGCACCCCGGGGGTGCTATCTATCCGTGATGCCTTGCTGGCGTGGATTGATCATCAACTTGTGGTCTTGCGCCGACGGACTAATCACCGGCTTGGAAAAATTGCTGCGCGGCTTGAGGTGCTGGGCGGATATCTGGTGGTCTTTCTTAATCTGGATGAGGTGATTGCCATTATCCGTGAAGAAGATCACCCTAAAGATAAACTGATGGAACGCTTTGCGCTTACGGAAAATCAGGCAAACGCTATTCTTGATATGCGTCTTCGGTCTTTACGCAAACTTGAAGAAATGGAATTGCGGCGCGAACAAGAACAGCTTGGTGAAGAACAGGCTAAGCTATCTGCCATGATGGATAGCGAAGACCAACAGCGCGCTATGATTGCAAGTAACATCAAAGCCATGAAAACAGAGTTCGTAAAAACTGAACAACGCTTGACGCGGATTGAACCATTACCTGAATTAGATAGTGATCCTGCGGATTTGCTGGTCGAAAAAGAAACGATTACCGTTGTTTGTTCAAAAAATGGCTGGATCAGAAGCATGAAAGGGCGCTTGGATGAAACCGCTGATATTCGCTTCAAAGAAGGGGATGGCCCTGAATATATGCTCCATGCTGATAGCACAGATCGCTTAATCATTGGGCTAGAAAATGGCCGTTTCTTTACCTTGGCGGCGGATCGTTTGCCAGGTGGACGCGGCTTTGGCGAACCCTTGGCGCTGATGCTGGATATGCCAGCGGATCAACCCATTGTAACGATTATGGTAGCCAAGTCAGGCCCGGTGTTAT
>Ga0181565_10001976_pt1 | contig 15707 bp, 17 predicted proteins | sample 101ome_16_FD_129661 | JGI IMG/M metagenome (GOLD analysis project Ga0181565, IMG submission 129661) | Coastal salt marsh microbial communities from the Groves Creek Marsh, Skidaway Island, Georgia - 101401AT metaG (megahit assembly) | ecosystem: Environmental > Aquatic > Marine > Intertidal... | reverse complement strand
TCGATATTCTCAATCTTTGAGATGAGTTTTTCTCCTAGAGGTGATTTTTTTAACTCCTCAAGCTGTATCTCTTTGTTAGTGATTTTCTGATAATAGTTTGAGAATATGCTCTCTCTAGTTTCATTCAAGATTTTATAGGTATTGACTCGAGCGACTACTTCGTGATTGGGCAGATTAAAGGAAATCGTATTCAAGTAGGTCTTAGTCAATATGGCATAACCCAGGGCAATCGCTGCAAATAGAGTGGAGATAGCAATCAGGAATACCTTTCGATTCCAAATCGCTAAGATGATCTCACGAAGATCAATCCCGTCGTCTAATTGCTCAATTTCTTTCTTGGCCATATGTCCATCTAAGTATTGTTTTAAGTGTCACTATGATACCTGATATTTAATGGGGTTATAATATCCAAATGGAGTTTCGTTCTGACATCTGGTATCTCGTTAAGACCTAACCCCGATTGGAGGAGATGACTGAGATTAACCTCAAAAATCAGAGTATTGAATACTTCCTGCCGAGATTTACCTGTGGCAAGCGAGAGGGTAAGGTGATCTTCCCTGGCTATATTTTTATCAAACCCAAAAAGGGAGACACTTTTCAGTCCATCCGATCCACTAAGGGTGTGAGTGATTTTGTTCGCTTTGAGATGGCTTTCGCCAAAGCAAGCGATGAGACGATTGATGATCTGAAAAAAGTAGTCGATGTGATGAATGATCGAATGGATCAAGTCAATCGTCATCAAAAAGCAGATGAGGTCTTCATTAAATCAGACCCCTTTAAGGAGTTCACTGGAATATTTGAGAAGTATGATAGTTTTTATAATTTCTTAAGATATCTCTAGCGTGTGAAGATAAAAGCAGAGATGATTGAGTAGTCAAATCATTCCGATAAATGCCGTTATCAAAAGATTCTTCTCGAACAGGCGTGTTTCATCATCGCGGTAGTCGTAGGTAGGCTATTGATCCATAAAATTACGAGCTCAGTAAAGTTTTAGCAGGCTAAATAATAAATTAATCTTATTGAGTCTTCCATGTCAAAAGGTATAAAAGTATAATTTGTTCGTAATTATCGTGAAAAAAATGCACAAGATCCATTCCAGTCAAGACTCGCTATACCTATGGGTGCACCGTCTGCTTGATTTGCTGATCCCGGCAATCGTGATTATTCAGTTGTCATTGATCAACTACTCAAAGGTACACGATCGTTACCTCATCGCAGGTCTCTTAGCGGGTCTTGCAATCACCTCGATCGCGCAGATGAGCGGCACTTACTCTGAGTGGCGCGGTCGCTCATTGTTTGCCAGTTTACGAAAGGTCGTTTTAAGTTGGATCCTAAGTTGGCTATTGGTTGTGGGTCTCGCGTTTATACTGAAGATCTCAGAATTGTTTAGTCGAGAGGTCTGGCTGCTATGGTTAAGCATTACGCCTGTAATTCTGATTCTCTACCGCATCGTGTTTCGGACAACGCTCTCACTGCTACGCCATCAGGGTATCGGCCAACGCAACGTTCTTATCCTTGGTGGAGGCTTCCTGGGACAACAGCTTGCTAATACCTTTAATCGACATACCTGGATGGGGTTTAGAGTCGTCGGTTTCTTGGACGATGACATTCAGAAAAAAGGTACAACGGTTGCGTGCCGCACCATATTCGATGACACAAATCAAACGCTTCGATATGCCGATCTATACAATGTCAGTGAAATCTTTATCTGCATGCCCAAAAGTGCCGAGAGGCGTATTAAAGAGATCTTCGATATGCTCTCTGACTCATCACTGATAGTTAAATACGTGCCCGATGTGTTTAACTTTAACCTTATGCACTCAAACATTGAGGTTTACCAAGGTATACCCGTGATTGGGGTGTATGACACACCCCTCTCGTCACGAACAAACCGCCTCTTAAAACGCATGGTAGATATAGTGTTATCAAGTCTGATTTTATTAATGATCAGCCCCATCATGCTTCTCTTAGCCGCTGGAGTGAAACTAAGCTCACCCGGCCCTATCCTTTATCGACAGATACGCATCACAGAGGGCAGCAAATCCTTCCAAATGCTTAAGTTCCGCTCAATGCCGGTTGATGCCGATAAAGGTGGTGCAATTTGGGGCAACGCAGATAAAAAAACCAATACCAAGTTCGGGCGGTTCATCCGTAAAACTAGCCTTGATGAACTACCGCAATTTTTCAACGTACTCAAAGGTGATATGTCTATTGTTGGGCCTCGTCCCGAGCGCGATGTGTTCGTGGAAAAATTTAAGCATGAAATCCCGCGTTACATGCAAAAGCATATGGTTAAGGCTGGCATCACTGGGCTTGCTCAAGTAAGTGGGCTGCGTGGTGATACCTGCATAAAGACGCGTGTTGAATATGATCTGCGCTATATATCGGCATGGTCGCTCAGTATGGATATCAAGATCATGCTACAAACAATTGGTAAAGTCTTAAAAGACTCCACCGCAAAGTAGACATTCCGATAACTGCGCTTATCGCGCCAAGTTCGTTTCGAAAAAAAGCCCAATTTTTGCCGGATGTGCGTTTCGGGTATACTGATTTGGAAATCCCGCACTTGACAAAGACCATAATCGAGTACTAGACCCGCCGGTTAGAATGATGGGTAGATATAATCTTATTCAATAAGAATCAAAGAAAACGAAAAAAAACACGGTATAAGATCTTACTTTCATACACATACTTTAAGATTGAAAAAAAAGCATATGGAATAAGATAAAAAATCGGGATTTGAAACGTATTCATAACATTTTTCACACGCTTAAATTGTGTCAGCTTTGAATTTGGAGTAATACTAGATGAGGAAACACGATAAGCAATTAACGGCGGAGTGACAACTAGATATTTAGAAATAATACGATTACTAAAGCAAGATAAAATAAAACGCCAATCCTCAAGATAAATGTTTTCGTAAGAGACTGATTGAAATAAATGTGTAGGCACAATCAAGCCAGAAGTAGATAAAAAATATTTCATAGAAGATAATTTATTAGTGACATAAATACCAAAAAAAGATGAATGACGAAAAAAATTAAAATTAGGATCAGTGAACCTTACACGGGATGAAGAAAGTATAAAAGAATTATCAATAACTGAAGCAAGAGAAATATATTTATTGAGAACAGCGAAATATTCAGGGTGCATTAAATCATCGCAATCCATAAAACATACTAGAGGTGATTTACAAAGTGAAGCCCCGGCATTCCGAGGTAGAGAAGGTCTACCTGAATTGATTGGCAATCGATGGATAATGACCGGTATAGGGTATGAGTTAAAAGCGATCTCATCTAACAATGATATAGAATTTGGATTGGAACTACAGTCATCCACAATAATAATTTCATAAATGAAAGAATGATTTAATAAAACCGAATTAAGGCAGTCCAATAAGTGCGAATCATGATTAAAGGTTGTAATGACAACAGATACTAATTTATTCATGAGGACTTGGAAATATCAAAAAAAATTTCATTATCGTTTAAACAATATTTATGGATGATGTCTAAATTATATAAATCACAGGGAAGATAAGTTGAAACAGTAAAACCAGCTGAAATTAGTCTATCTAGATAACAAGGAAGTGAATAAATTCTAACATGATCATATTGACCATAAAGAGCCTCTCGTTGGATATTAGAGAGCTTGTAAGGGTCAGAGCCTTCAAAACAAATATCTAACAATGGACTAAAAGGAACTTGAGCAAATAATTTACCATTTGGTTTTAAAACTCGGAAAACCTCACACATAGCATTAACGTCAGTATCGATATGTTCAAAAACATGGTTAGCTATAACAACATCAAATGAATTATCATCAAAAGGTATGTGATTGAGATTGAGATTGAGATCAACATGGCGCATAGAAAGATCAGCAGTAATATATTTATGCGAGAGGAAAATATTAGACGAAAGAAAAGAAAAAGAATTTTCTGGGGCTATATGAAGTATAGACAAATTAGAATTCTGGTTAAGAAAATTAGACAAATTTAAAAAGAAAAATCTTTCTTTATAGCCAGAATTACAGTTAGGACAGAAGTTATTTAAAAAATGACCGGCACCAACAATATTTTTTTCGCGGTTAACTTTAGTATCCTCACCACCATCAATAAAATTGGATGCGTCAAAAGAACAAATTGGACAATGAAAAGAAGAGCCCTTGTAAAAAATTGAGCGAATAAAATAAAAAAATCTTCTTGCAAGTAAGATAATTTTATATGGGATAAATTTCTTGATGAAATGACGGATAAACTTCTTCAATAAAAACACTATGCATACCTCGAACGAAAAAAAGCTTCTAGTAAAAATGGAATAAGATATAAGGTAGAAACAAATAAAATAATATATTGATTAGAAATTAATGGGTATAAAAATAAAACTAGTAAGACAAAGAATAAAACAATAGCAGACATTAAAAATAAAATACGAGAAGGGGCTTTAGACACTATGTAGATACCAGCAGCGGGAGAAATAAATGGAGAAACTGAGAAAAGAACAAAGGCTAAAAAAGTAGAGACACTAGATAATGGGCTTAAGAAATAAAAAACTAAAATCGCTAAAACAAAAGCAAAAGATAACATCAATACACGAATAAACCCAAATGAGAAGGTATTTTGAAAAATAATTTTTCTTTGATTAACAACCTGAAAAGCATTTTGAATAAAAATACTAGATCGAGCCATCCTTAAAGCAAAAAATAACTCAGAGTAAATATCAGAGAAAATGGATGGCAGAATAATAGAATCTATATTATTAGGCAATGCTCCAGAAGAAGAATAAAAAATAGAACCCAGAATATTTTGTAAACGAAGTTTAGATAATAAATAGATTGAAAGAAGTGACACTAAACAAATAGAACTAAGTATAAAAAGATCCGAGCTGACAGAAAAATTGAAAAAAGTAAAAAGAACAGACAAGGGGAATATTGAAATCGATAAAAATTCAACAAAAAACATTGCACATAAATTGTAATTATAGGATCTACAGATTTCGCCTAAAATTTTGAAAACAAAAGAAAATAAAAGTAACGCAATAAAAGATAACGTGGAAAGTGAAAAAAATAATAGGAATAAGCAGAAAAATGGAGTAATGGTTATTAAGAATAGTTTTAATATATTTACTGAGATTATAGAATCACCATCATTTCCTTGTGAAAAAATTCTTTTTGAGATTGGGTAAAAAACACCGCCATTAAAAAATGTAAAAATGAAAAAAAGATATGCAATAGTCTCATGATTGTAGTTAATACCAAAAAAATCATAGATTAAAAACTGGGAGGCTATGAGTGTAAATGAAGCCCCCCTAAAAAATATATAAGAAAAGTAGCTAATCATTTACTTCTTGGTAATAATGCAAAAATTATCCAATGATATATCATTGATGGAGGGGAAGAGAAAACAAATATTATGATCCAATATATACAGATTGATTTGAATTTGCATGTCTTCAATAGATAAAGCAAAAATGAAAGAATAATAATAGATGGAATCATTCCAAACTGAAGTAAAAATATTAAAAAATGAGAAGTGGGATATATAACATCGAATTCATGATACACACTATTCATTTCGTAGATATTAGCTAACGCGTCATTAACAGAAAACAAGCCTAGATAATTAGAACTTGATATTGAGTATTTTATAATATCGTAAAATTGCAACGCCCTTCGGCCACCAATTGATCGTATATTAAAATCCCCATCAAAAATCGAATGTAAGATAATTCCAAATCTATTTTCGCCATAATAAGAGTAAATTGAGAAAAGCAGAAATATAAAAGAAATACCTAAAATATTAGCAAATGATAACTTTCTACCGTGAAACAATAATATGAAAATGAACACTACAATGAAAAGGCTTTTTGAAACAAAAAGAAGCAAAATAGATAAAAAATAAACATGGGAAATAGGCGAGCCAGAAATTAAATATAGACTGAGCAAAAAAATTGAATATCTTGCTAAGTGGGTTGGCTCAACAAACCATGCGTTTGCGCCTCTAATATTAAAGATATCTAAATTATCTAACTCATTTATTACAAAGACTGATTTAAAAAAATTATTAACCGACTCAAAAAAACTAAAGTATTGAAATATTGAAAATAAAATTATTAATATAAGAATAGACTGTATTGAGCGATCTAAATTACCGGGAGGAGAGACCCTAAAAGTGATATATAAAACTGACCAATAAAAAATTAATAATAAATAATTTGAACCTGAATAAATATATAAGAAAAGAACTATAGTGAAAAAGGAAAAAAGATAAATGTAATTTAAATAGTGGATCTTATGCTTGAAAAGCAAATATAAAGAATACACCATAGGAAAAGGGATGTATGTAATAGGTAATGGCGTTCTTAAATTTGCAAAAGCCATAAACCAAATTAGAATATTCATTTATTTACAATAAACCATTTTCACTTCAGAGGACTCTATTAAATTGCATTCAAACATACCCTTGCTTGCATTTGTAATTTTATTCAACTCTAAATATAGACTTTCTTTTAAAAAGTTATCACTCAGTCCTTGAATTATTTCAACTAGTTCTTTAACTATAAAATTTTTATCTGTAAAATTTTTATTCGCCTTTCCAGGAATAAGTCTCTTCTTGAATAATTTTGATCCGAGAAAAATATCATCAAGACGATCAAAAAAATTTCTTACTTTGATTGAGTCATTTTTAAAAAAATTAAAAAAAGATTCATTTGCGGCTTTATAAAAAGAAGGTCCGCAGTAATTCATTACGGATATTACATAATAATTTTTTAAATCTCGAATAGATGCGCTTTGTATATTATTTTGGGATATATAAATATAGGGTTTAATATTATTCTCCTCTATGAAACTATATACATCATGAATATATTTGTCTCTAACCCACCATAATTCCAACCAATTTAACTTCCAAATATAATCAAAAAATCCAATTCTGGGATGAATAGAATTTATTTTTTGGATTGCATGTTTTAAGGGTATTGAATGATCAAAACCTTCATGTATAGTTGATATAGGAAAAGCGTTAAATAATGCCAATACACCGACGGCACGATCAGAAAAAATATAATTCGAATCTACGGGAATATTGTTATCTTGGTAGTAGTATAAAAGTAAGGTTTTTTCTGGGTTAATATTTTCATCTAAATATTTATAGAAATCTTGATAATATTCTGAGTACCTACTCCATCTATTTTTTGTATTATCAGAAAATTTTGAGTGTAATGGTCTTCGCCCATCTGTAGGGGATATTACAATTATTGATTCTTTTCGTTTGTTAATTGCTTCGACTATTTTATTTCGAAAATTATGATCGTGTAGCTTGTATTTATCTAGTGATTTATGTTCTAAAATATATGTATCATCAGGTAATTTAAAAAACGGCTGAACATTGTATCCTTTTACATCAATGTAATCTTTATTAAAGTCAAATGTTATTGAATCAAGTGTATCAATAATATCATTTGGCCATATGATTGATTCAGACGCAAACTCATTCACAATTGGCTGTTCAATAGCTGACCTATAACTTGTAATATTATTACCTAATTTGGAACCATAAGTCCCTGTTAAACTCGACCGATAGTTTACATAAGGCGAATCACTACACTTTTTAAATTTTATAAATTCCGTCTCCATATAAAGCATTATTTCGTTCTTACTACTAGAGGCCGCTTCAACAAAATGTGTGATGAAGAATAAACTTAGAAAAAATAATGGAAACGTATTATTTTTTAAAGTATTTGAAAAAAAGGTAAATGTACCCAAAATATGTCTTTGCATTGTATATAAATTTACGGGAGACACTCATGCCTTTATATTTTTTAATAATCCTATATCTTTCTCTTCTTCTATTTATAAAATTGTCTTTATTGCTACTGAGCCCACCTTTTTTAAATATTGATACAGTCATATTTAATGGATAAGGCTTGTAAAGACCTAGAGAATCTAATCTATTCCAATACTCAAAGTCTCCAGCCGATATAAAATCTTCATCATAGAAAAATTTCTTATAAATATTTATATTAAAAAAAACACCGCCATGTCTTAAACCATAGTATTTATTATATTTCTCAAATGCTATAAATTCCCCGTTAACCTTTTGTAACTCAATATCACCTGCAACAAGGTCATAGTTGTAATCAAATAATAATCTCATTATTTTGTTAAATTCTATTGTTGGATGTATTTCATCACCAGAGTGAATAAATAAAATATATTTTGAATTACAAACTTTGTGTGCTTGATTTAAAGCATTATAAATTCCCTTTCCATCTTGGACAATAAGTTCAGTTCTAGTATAGACCGAAGTGTCAATATTAGGCTTTACACCAGCATAAATAACCTTATGGTTAATATTATTATTTAGGAAACCTGATGAATGATATATAGAATTTAATGTTGCATTTAATTCATTTTGGTTATTGTATGTTATTGTTATTATATCTAATAAGTTCTCTTTCACGTACTCTCTCTAACTTCAAATATAATTCATCGCTAAAATTACTTTCAACTTCCTTAAAAAAAATCTGTTTTATTATCTTATTTTTTTTCAGACTACTTAAGATATAAAATATTTCAAATTTTCGCAATAAAACTGCAGTTTTGCTTGCTAGGCGACCGACCAACTTATTTCTTGCAATTATCTTTTTATTGTTATCAATTTTCAATATTGCTTTTCTGAGATCATTTAATTCTACATTTATATTAAAAATATCGTTGATTATTTTTTTTAGATAATTAATATTTTTCATTGACTCTGTTTCAATTATATAAATACTCATTCCTTGAGTGACTTCTTTGAAATTTTTCAATAAAAATTGATTATTAAATTCATTCTCCATGATTCTTTGTGACACACTAATGTATATTTTTTTTTGCGACAACCCTCTTCTTCTTTCATAATCGACTACTGAAAGCAATCTTTCTGATTCATCTCTTTTAAAAAAAAGTGGTATTGTTTTTTCGACTTTATTTGCAATAGATATATTCTTCAACGCCTTATTATGGAAAATATATCTATTTGAGATTTCAAATCTTATATCCTCTTTACCGCTAAAGAACTTGTTATACTCTTTTAAGCAATGCGTTTTATCGAAGTGAAATGTCTCTTTGATTATAGATGTATCTACTATTTCCAGTTCCTTCACCAAGTTGAAGAAAAATGAAGTACCGGCCCGACCTGGCCCAAGCCCAACAACTATCATTTGTTATTTCCAGTATGAACTTGGCATTATTGTTTCAAGGTTAACTCTATTTTTATATCGACTTACTACATTACAAATTTCGTCGCATAAAGAGTTCTTCAATAGGATAGGTTCAAATCCTAATGAAAGTAAACCTTCATTACTTACCTCTAATGCATTATCCGACAATTCATTTCTAGGGTTAGGTATATATTGGATTTGACAATTCGTTATATCTTTAATTGTGTTAGCCAATCTTTTAAGGTTTATTGTTTCGCTAATTTGATTATATATTTTGATATCTTTATTTATATCTTTATTATTTATAGCTATTTCTATACATTTAACTGTATCTTCTATGTGAATCATAGCTCTTGTTTGCCCACCAGTGCCATAAATTGTTAGCGGGTAGCCTATCTCTGCTTGCATTAAAAATCTATTTACTACAGTCCCATAATCCCCACAATAATCAAAACGATTACATAACCTGTTATCTAATTTTGTTTCAGGTGTTTCAGTTCCCCATACTACTCCTTGATGAAGATCTGTTATATTTATGCCCCAATTTTTATTGTAATATTGAAGGATATCGTGATCCAAAACTTTAGTTAGATGATATATAGAGCCAGGATCCGATGGGTAAATAATTTTGGACCTTTTATTTGTCTCTAAAACCTTTATATCTAGATATCCTTCCGGGATTTTTCCAAACCTATCGTTATACCCATATACCCCCATGGTTCCCAAGTGTATTAATGAAATGTCCTTATTAATCTCGACAATTGCACTACATATATTATGTGTTGCTGTAATATTGTTATTAATTGTATAATTTCTTGTTTGCTCATTTTTCATTGAGTAGGGTGCTGATCTTTGCTCTGCGAAATGTATGATCGCTTCTGGCTCAAACTTTTTTATAGTAAGTTTTAATTTTTCATACTCACTAGCAATATCTATATTTACAAAATCAATTTTTGTTATAAGTTTGGATGCAACCTTTATTCGAGTGTAAATATCAGTGATTGGTGTTAATGAGTTTGTTCCAAGTTTCTCGTCAATACCTCTTCTTGCCAAAGAGTCAATAATTAACACTTGGTGTCCTTTTTTTGCTAGATGTAATGTTGTTGGCCAACCACAAAAACCATCACCTCCCATTACAATTATTTTCATTTGTATTTCCTTTTATTTAGATTTTGAAAAAGCTAGATATGTTTTCTGTTATATATGATATTTCATCATCTGTTAATTGTATTTGAGATGGTAGCCAAATACCTTTCTTACCTATCATCTTGGATATATTAAAATCTCCTTTTAATCTGTAACAATTTTGTTCGTTAATTGGTGGATACATTACCCTTGTTCCTATGTTTCTACTCTTAAGATATTCTACTAACTCATCCCTATTTTCTGTAATTGCATCTATAAACCAGGGACAATTTATTGAGGTATCTGTATTAAATAGTTTTATTTGACGTATGCCTTTAAGTCCTTCTTGATATTTTTTCCATATTTCTTTTTTTCTTATTATTCTTTGAGGTAACTTTCGCATTTGTGCAATTCCCACACAGGCTTGAAATTCAGTGAATTTAAAATTATAGCCAATAGTATCATGCACATCTGTTCCACCATTTTCTCGTCCAAAATCTTTCAGCTTCCTTAATTTATCTACTAGATGATCATTATCAGTAATGAGTGCGCCTCCTTGGCCAGTTGAAATCAACTTTGGTGCACTAAAGCTAAAACTGCCTATTGCTCCCTCACGGCCAATATGCTTACCGGTTGAATAATATGAGCCTATTGATTGAGCAGCATCCTCAATTATTGGTATTCCTAGCTTTTCTGATAATTTTACATATTCCTTTATACCAATCTTGGGCTCTCTTCCATTTGCAGAAACAAGCATTATTGCCTTAGTTCTACTTGTTATTTTTCTTTCTATCTCTTGTATATCTGCAATAAGAGTTTCTTCTTCGACATCTACGAAGACAGGAGCCGCCCCGATCATTTTTATTGAATTAGGTGTTGCTATCATTGTGTAATTTGGAACAATCACCTCATCTCCCGGCCCTATTCCTAGTGCCAATGCCGCCAGAGTGAGTGATACAGTTCCATTATTCACTACTACACAGTGTTTACTGCCAGTAAACTCTGCAATAGCTTTTTCGAATTGTTCTGTTTTTTTATATTCGGTAAAAAAACCGTCCTCTTCTAAATAATTTAATATTTCTTGCTTTTCTTCCTTACCAAATAATGGACGCATTTGTGGAATATAGTTTGTTGTCATTTTACCGCTTCCATATTTAGTGATACTGATATACCGTTTTCTTTATCCATGTGTGGATAATAAGTCTGTAAGTGGTCATCTACATTACTATGTTCTGAATGTAATTTTAAATTATCCATTCTTCAGTCGTCTTCTATCGTTTTCAGCACCAACATATGGCCCATTTTTTACTTCTAGAACTTGTGTGCCATTCTTTAAAATCTCGTAACCATGCCCGCCATATAATAAAATTAGTATATCGCCTTCAAGAATAGTTATTTCATCCACAAATGAATCGTCTATATCGTATATATATGCTTTTATTGAGCCCTTCTTAATGTAAAGAACTTCTTGCGTCCACTTTACTTCTCTAACAACTTCATTATGAGAGTGAGCAAGCAACTGCTTTCCTTTCTCATACCCCCACGTTCCCACTTGTTGATATTCTTCATCGTTTGAGAAAAACTGAAGTCCCTCATTCCAAGCAAGCTCAGATGGAATGTGTCTGGCCAATAGTTGGCCCTTGCCATTTACAATATCTTTAACATTCATTCTTAATATACCAATTTATAGTTTGAGTAATTCCTTCATTAAATCCCATTTTTGGTTCCCATTTAAGTAATGTTCTTCCTTTTTCACCATTAACTGTTTTATAGGGGGCGCCATCTGGTTTTGATGGATCAAGCTCAAGAGCACCTTTAAATCCGACTTTTTTCTTTATAATTTCGGCCATCTCTAGGATTGAGATTCCCTCTCCAATCCCTACGTTTATTGGATCTAAATATGGGGGTATATCTAAAGCTTTTATTAATGCTTCAGTCGCATCGTCAACATATAGCCATTCGCGGACAGGTTTTCCTGTACCCCAAATGCTAACCTTAGGTAATCCTTCCCTATGCGCTTTTACTATTTTCATTACTAATGCGCCTAATGCATGAGATCTCTCTTCCTCAAAGTGATCCTCGGGCCCATACATGTTGGACAGGATTAAATTAATAACATCTAGCCCGTATTGTTTATTGAAGGCCCAGGAACCGACCCATGATGCTTTTCTCACAAATCCATATACCATTACAGATTCATGCAGGGGGCCATCCCAAAATTCTTCTTCCCGAAAGAGAGTTGCTTCAGCAGGATATGCGCAGTTCGATATAGGATTTACGATTCTTGAGACGCCATATTTTTTTGCAGCCTCTAAAATATTGATTGTCATGAGTAAATTATTAGTGAATAGCTCTGCGCTATGCTTATATCCAAATTGGATACCGCCAACATATGCAGCACAATTTAATAATTTTGTAGGCCTCACACTTGCCAACAAACTATCAACCTGACTTCGTTCTCTCAAGTCAACGCCCATAGATAGGGATGTTTTCTTATATTGGATTTCTAGCTCATCCAGCCGTTTACATACTCGCTTTCCTAAAAAACCCGTTGCGCCAGTGACTAAAATCATTGATCAGGCCACCCAAATTCATCGTGTTTTAAATCATATCTAACCATTATTTTCACAAGCTCCTCTAAAGAAGTCTTTGGCTCCCATCCTAGCTTATTTCTGGCCTTTCCAGGATCACCCCACAAAAGCTCAACTTCAGATGGTCTAAAATACCGTGGATCAACCTTCACCAAGACCTTGGAAGACTTTTTATCAACACCAATTTCATCAATTCCAACCCCTTCCCATTTAATATCAATTCCTATTTCTGCAAACGATAACGTAACAAAATCTCGAACACTATAGGTCTTCCCTGTTGCAATAACGTAGTCATCCGGCTTGTCTTGTTGTAGCATCAACCACATACATTCCACATAGTCTTTAGCATAACCCCAGTCACGCTTTGCGTCCAAATTACCTAGCTTTAAAAGCTCTTGGCGACCTTGCTTAATACGTGCCACAGCTTGCGTTATTTTTTTCGTAACAAAAGTCTCGCCACGCCTTGGAGATTCATGATTGAAAAGAATTCCATTTGATGCATGGATACCATAAGACTCTCTATAGTTAACCGTTACCCAATATGAATAAAGTTTTGCCGCACCGTAAGGTGACTTTGGATAAAAGGGAGTATTTTCACTCTGAGGCGCAGTATCCGGTAGTCCGCCAAATAATTCTGATGTAGATGCTTGATAGTATCTAGGTGATTGTCCTAAATCTTTAATAGCGTCTAAGAGTCGAATCGTTCCAACGGCGGTGACTTCGGCCGTGTACTCCGGGACTTCAAAAGAAACGGCCACATGGGATTGTGCACCTAAATTGTAAACCTCATCTGGTTGTATTTTTGTTAACAAGGTATGTAAACAACTCGAATCTGTTAAGTCCCCGTAGTATGTAAAAAAACGATCATGTTCGAAAAAATGATCAATTCTTTTGCTTGTAAAAGTAGAAGCTCTTCTTAAAATTGCGTGAACTTCATAGCCTTTTTCCAAGAGAAGCTCTGCCAGATAAGAACCATCTTGACCAGTAACCCCAGTAATAAAAGCTTTCCGAATGGAGTTTTTACTCATAGCGAAATCTCATACTTTAAATTTTTCAAGAATATATTGAATGGACTGATTTACGGACCAATCATGATTGATTACGACTTCAGGTCTTTTTGGCTTCTCATATGGGGAGTCAATGCCTGTAAAGTCTTTAATCTCACCCGCGCGAGCCATTTTATATAGGCCTTTCACATCCCTTCGTTCAGCAATTTCCAAAGGCGTATCAATAAAAACCTCTATAAATTCTCCTTTATCAAATAATATCCTTGCTGCTTCTCTTTCGTGCTTAAAAGGAGAAATAAAAGCGGATATAACAATAAGCCCGGCATCAACCATAAGTTTTGAAACTTCAGCAACTCGTCTTAGGTTCTCCACTCGATCCTTTTCAGAAAAGCCTAAATCTTTGCAAAGACCATGACGAATGTTATCTCCATCCAAAAGATAAGTATGCTTTCCTAATTCGTGAAGTCTTTTATCAAGAGCATTAGCTATGGTTGACTTGCCCGCACCGGACAAACCGGTTAACCAGAATACACAAGGTCTCTGAGCTTTTAGCTCACTTCTGTTGGTTTTGGTAACGTCGATTTTTTGCTCGAAAAGATTTTCAGTAACCATCATAGCGCATCCCCACATACTAGGAAATACGGATTAAGTAATGATGATTCATTTTCATTACATCTTAGCGAAGTCATTTCTGGCATTTTCAAAACCTGACCACCGGCCGCCTCAACAATCGCTTGGGCAGCAGCCGTATCCCACTCTGAAGTTAAACCCAATCTTGGATAAAAATCGGCTTTACCTTCAGCCACTAGGCAAAGCTTCAGAGAGCTTCCCATTGAAATAATCTCCGCCTCGGGGTATTGGGATATAAACTCCTTAAAGTCATCAGATTGATGTGATCGACTTCCCACAATGTTCCACTCAGAAATATTTTTAGGTCTTTCTCTAACTGAAATGGCTACGCTATCTTTTTTTATAATTTTGTGTGCCCCCAACTCAACACTGCCCCAATATGTCGTATTCAAAACTGGTGCGTAGACAACACCAAATACAGGTTGATGTTTATGCACTAGGGCAATATTCACAGTGAACTCGCCATTTTTTTTCACGAACTCTTTTGTCCCATCCAACGGGTCGATCAACCAGTAGGTTTTCCAATTCAACCGATCTTTAATGACTATTTTTGAAGATTCTTCAGAAAGAACAGGAATTGTTGGGGTTATTAGCTCCAGGCCACCCACGAGTATTTTGTGAGATAAAAGATCGGCTTCTGTTAGCGGGCTTTGGTCTGACTTCTCTAAAACTTCAAAATCCCGAGAGTAAACAGACAGAATTTTTTCCCCAGCTTGCTGAGCTAAATTAATAACTTGATTAACTAACTCTAGTGTCACTTTCATAGTTTACTTTGGTTCTTTTCCCATGTCCATGTGTGTGAAATCATTTTATTAAATCTAGATTGCCAACAGGGTTTCTTCTTAGCTTTTTGCGCTTTTTAACACCAATACCTCAGTGTCTTTAGCACCTGCTAACTTAAAACAATTTAGATTAAAAGTGAATCAAAAAAAAATTTAATTTTATACCATTAAGGGTTCATTATGAAACATTAATTTGATTAAATGATTTCGTTCAGACACTCTTTAATTGATTGTCGCCATGATGGAATCTTAAGACTGAAGTGATTTTTGATTTTTTCTTTACTCAGAGTTGTATTTTGGGGTCTTATGGCAGGGGTTGGATACTGATCAGTGCTAATAGGGCTAACGTTGCAATTAAGATTTGCTAAC
>Ga0181565_10001972_pt1 | contig 15727 bp, 13 predicted proteins | sample 101ome_16_FD_129661 | JGI IMG/M metagenome (GOLD analysis project Ga0181565, IMG submission 129661) | Coastal salt marsh microbial communities from the Groves Creek Marsh, Skidaway Island, Georgia - 101401AT metaG (megahit assembly) | ecosystem: Environmental > Aquatic > Marine > Intertidal... | reverse complement strand
TGCGAATCAATATACAGTTCACCAGATTGAATAAATCCAGCTATGCGTAAATCTGTATTTAAATGTTGGTTCTGAAGATGCAATAAGTCAGTTTGAAACAAGTATTGGTCATCATCATATTGCCAAGTCCAATCACCTTGAACCGAAACAGCCAAGTCTCTGTGTGGATATAACTGGGGTAGTTTAACTGTCACTTGATCAGCATCGAGTGTCAACACACCACCAGCATCCCCCCCTTGTACACTCCCAATTAAACCTTCAATTCTTCTGTTCGAGCTGACTTCAAAAACATTGAGCCCAGAAAATTGGGCTGCATACTGATATTGATGACTACTTTGATCAGTTTTCCACTGTAGCTGTAAATTCTTAATGCTGGCATCAACGCGATAATCAGTTAGCTGCTGTGCAAGCCACTGCGGGTTGTATCTAGAAATCAAATTACAGACTGAGCCAAATTGTATTTCACTTGCATATAGGCTGAGACTCGTTGGTTGGTCATGTGGCCAGGCCACCTTAATCCCGAGTTGTTGTGAATTAATATCATCGCTTTGATCGTGTTGTTCATAATACAACGTCAGATTATTGGTCAAAAATGTCCACTCATCAGATGACTTTCTCAATTCGTAATCTAAGGCGATGCTTGCTATTACTTGATTGCTCATGCATAACTGTTGACTGTCAGTATGACCATCAATCTTGTCATGGCTAACACGCAGCGAACCTTGTAAGCTTGCGAATACCCCCTCATCAAATTCGCCCCACGCTTCAGCATCAAACACAGCATCAATTTCCAGACCTTTTTGCTGCGGCATATAAACTTGCAAAGCTTTAGAATCTATCTCTTCAGCTTTCAAATAAAATTTCACATGTGCTTTTGTTAATTCAGATAAATCACCTGCAGCACTCACTTGCAAGATAAAGTTATTACCCAGTTCCCGTGGCAACTCACCCTCTAAATAATAATTTGTTGCGAGTAAACCTGGTTCGATATGAGCATTCACTTTTGAAAAATGATAACTGGTATTTGTAATATCATCCTTAAGATGTATTTTCGCATTAACCAGATTTAAATGAATATTTGAAAGATCTTGCGCGCCTTGATCAGATTTAGGTGAAATTGAAAATTCCTTATTGATAGCCATTTCACCATCAATATCTCTGTACATCATCAAATCTAATCCAACAAGAGTGACTTGTTTGATTTTTACTTGTCGATTCAGCAGGGAAGACAAGATATCCAAACTAATTTCTATCCTGTCCAAACTCCAGCTCTCATGACTATACTCAGAAATAAAAGTAACCTCTTCGGCCACCAGTCCCGAAAAAGGATTAGAGCGACTAATTTCTAAAGAACCAATATCTGCTTGCGAATTAAGCGCTTGACTCAAATAACTTTCAATTTGAATTTCAACAATTTTATTCAAATCTGGATGCAGCCGAATAGCTGACATCGTTGTCGCGAGTAGCAACAATAAAAATGCAATTAAATACAAGCCGCCATCAAACAATTTATGGATTAGCGTTTTCAATTTCTATCCCACATTTATTTACAACAACACCACATCAAATTGCTCCTGGGTATAGAGAACTTCAACCTGCAATTTAATAGTTTTGTTTGTATATTCTTCAAGCTCGGCCATATTATCTGACTCTTCATCGACCAATAAATCCACTACGGCTTGTGAAGCTAACACTAATAACTCACTCGATTCGTATTGACGCGCCACTCTCATGATCTCACGAAATAATTCATAACAGACCGTCTGCGCACTCTTGATTGAGCCTCGCCCTGAGCACGTATTACACGGCTCACACAAAATATGCTCAAGGCTCTCATGGGTCCGTTTGCGCGTCATCTCAACTAATCCCAGTGCCGAGACCTCACAAATTTGTGTTTTAGCGCGATCATTTTCCAAAACTTTCTCTAACGCTCTAAGCACTTGTTGCTTATGCTCTTCCTCTTCCATGTCAATAAAATCAATAATGATGATTCCACCGAGATTTCTCAGCCGTAATTGGCGTGCTAGAGTTTGTGCCGCTTCCAGATTGGTTTTGAAAATAGTTTCTTCTAAATTTCTATGCCCAACAAAGGCCCCCGTATTGACATCAATTGTTGTCATCGACTCTGTTTGATCAAATACAAGATGACCACCAGATTTAAGCATCACTTTGCGCTGCAATGCGCGCTCTATCTCATCCTCAATGCCATGCAGATCAAATATTGGCCTAGCACCATTGTATCGCTTTATACGACTGGCAAATTCAGGCATGAGTTTCTCTGCAAAAGACTTAACATTAAAAACTGTTTCACGTGAATCAATGCTAATTTCATCGACATCATCAATATTTATATCGCGCAGCGTTCTAATCGCTAGTGGCAGGTCTACATACACCTCAGCCACTGAATCAACTTGATTGATTTTTTCTACAATCGAATCCCATAATCTTAGTAAGAAATTCAAATCACGTTGAAGTTCTTCCTTGGACGCGGATTCAGCCGCTGTTCTGAGAATACAACCAAAACGTTTGCCACTTTCATGCAATAATTCCTCCATGATAGAGGTCAAGCGGTCACGTTCTTGTTCGTCCTCTAACCTCGCTGAGTGGCGAATCTCACTTGAGTAAGGAAGTAATACTAAATAACGTGATGGCACTGTGATATTGGTTGTTAAGCGCGCTCCTTTGCTACCAATTTGATCTTTTACCACTTGCACCAGAACTTGTTGACCCTCGTGCAACAAATCTGCAATCGCTTCATCAGTGAAATTCTGTGCTTGATCATTCACAGATGGATCTATGCCGTGTGCTTGATCATATTCACCAGGATAATCTTGACTATTGTCAGCAACCTTGTGGATGCGTGAAGCTAATGACAGATCAATCACATCAGAAGCATGAATAAACGCCGCCTTTTCTAGACCGATATCAACGAATGCCGCATCCATACCTGGCATAACACGACTGACAGCACCCTTGAAAATACCACCCACTAAACCTCGGCGTGCTACACGTTCGATATTTACTTCCTGCAACACACCATTTTCTACCACAGCGACTCGCGTCTCTCTGGGAGTGACATTAATCAATATTTCTTCACTCATTTTTATCACCTGATGATAGGCACTGGATTAGTTCAAATAACTCAAACAAAGGGAGCCCCATCACACCTGAATAACTACCAGAGAGATGCTGAATAAACTTTGCGGCCAAACCTTGTATCGCATAACCACCCGCTTTATCAAGCGGTTCTCCCGTGTGCCAGTAGTCTCTTATTTCATCCATTACAAGCGCTCTAAATGATACTTCACTAATACTCACCGCATCTAAGCATTTACCTAGATATGAGACCGATACGGCGGTATGCACACAATGCGTACGACCAGATAATCGTGTCATCATAGATTCAAAATCAGACTGATCCTGGGGTTTGCCCATGATAACCTCGTCGATACTAACGCTGGTATCCGCCCCTATGACAAGTGAGTCTGGTTGATATTGCTCACGTATCAAGCGATTTTTTGTTTGCGCCATTCGCGTAACATAGTCCAACACAGATTCCTCAATTAATGGCGTCTCGTCAATATCTGCCGAGTCAGTTTGGAAATCCAAACCCAGTTGCTGTAACAACTCAGCACGTCGCGGTGAGGCAGAAGCTAGAATGATCGTCATCAGACTCATTGGTTTATACATTGCCATCAATTATGACATGAATTAACCAATCTGACATTCGGATAAGCGTTGGTTTAGACCCTATGATATGGATGATTAACCAAAATAGACCATGCCCTGTAGAGCTGCTCAATCATGACTAAACGCGCCATGTCATGAGGGAGAGTCATATCAGATAAAGATATGCAGGCATCTGCCTGTTGTCGATGTTCTGAATTAACCCCATCGGCGCCAGCAATAACAAAAGCGACGTCTTGTCCATGCTGCTGCCAAGTCTGTAGCTGTTGGGAAAAAGCTTTGGACGTATAACTTTTACCACGCTCATCCAATAAAACTAAGTGACTGGTTGATGGGACTTTAGCGCGTATACGTGACCATTCTTCGGCACGAATTGTCTCTAAATGGGGATTTTTGGTGCGCTTAACGGGTTGGATAGCTGTCATAGTGAAGGCATATTGAGCCGGTAGTCGTTTGATATAAAACTGACAAGCTTGCTCTGCCCATAAACTAGGCTTATCGCTGACATGAATCAGTGAGAAATGCATATATTAATTGATGGTTAAATTTTCGTTATCGCCATCAAATGCCCACAACTTTTCAAGGTCATAAAATTCGCGGGTCTCAGGGAGCATAATATGGACAATGACATCATAGAGGTCAATGAGCATCCATGATTGATCTTTTTCAACACCAACAATCGTCACACCAGACTTCTTGGCACTCATCACCACATTGTCGGCTAATGCCTGAATATGTCGATCCGAAGTCCCACTAGCAATGATCATCATATCAGTGATGTCTAACTTCCCTCTCACGTCAATCGATGTCAGCTGCTTAGCTTTAACGTCTTCCAGAGCATTAATCACTAAATTTTGAAGTTGCTCTAATTCCACTGGTTCTCCTTAAAAATATATATCCATAATCATTCAGCCTCTGCGCCACTACGACTATGACTTATTTCGCCATCGCGATCATCATTAAATCCCTCGCTAGCATAGAGGTGATTCCTCTCAATGTAATTCCACACAGCACCTGGCATCATGTAGCGTGGCTGCTTTCCTGATGCAATCACCGCCCTTATTTGTGACGAGGATATATCCAACATTTTTGTTGCTGTGATAAAGATATGTCCTGCAGCTTTGTTGTCTAACAACGCTAAATCATCTGTTAAGTATTGTTGTAACCAAGCTCGTTGTTGATGGCTACAATTTAGCTCATAGCCTGGTCTTTGTAAGACTAATATATGGCACAGCTCCATTATTTCTGTAGCTTTATACCAATCAGGGAAATCATTTAAAGCATCCATACCCATAATCCAACACAATGTTGCCTGATTTCCAACTTCATCAAACAATTCGTGAAGACTATGGTAAGTATATGAGGGACTATCGCGCCTAAGCTCTCGTTCATCCACTGACAGCAGACTACTTCCAGAAGCAATCAACGACAACATGTTAAGGCGATGCTGAACTACAGCATGAGACGTTGATTTAAATGGAGATAATTTACAAGGTAACAGACGAATCGAGTCCAAATTGAAATTTTTTGCTAGTTCTAGGCATGGCTTGATATGTCCAAAATGCACAGGATCAAAGGACCCACCTAAAATACCCACTCTCAATTTATTAGGCTGGCTCAGCTGACTCCTATTATTTGACGTGTCAGGCATACTAGACTTGAAATCACTCACGTATGGTGCCATCTCCAAACACAATATATTTTTGTGAGGTTAAACCTATCAGTCCAACTGGACCACGCGCATGAATTTTGTCCGTGCTAATTCCTATCTCAGCACCCAATCCATATTCAAAGCCATCGGCAAAACGTGAGGAAGCATTGACCATGACAGAACTAGAATCTACTTCACGTAAGAATTTCTGTGCAGCAGAGAAATTTTCAGTCACGATCACATCTGTATGATGAGAACCATACATTTCTATGTGATCAATCGCTTGCTCTATGTCGTCTACCACTTTGATAGCCAGTACTGGTGCCAGATACTCCTCATACCAATCATCATTGTTAGCCATTTGTGCTTGCTTGATAACAGCACACACCCTTTCACAGCCACGTAATTCGACTTCATGCTGGGCAAAACACTGTGCTAATTTAGGTAACAGCTCTGTGGCTGTTGATTGATGAATTAGTAAGGTTTCCATCGCATTACATACCCCATAGCGATGAGTTTTAGCATTCACCGCTATCGCAATGGCCTTGTCATAATCTGCTTGTTCATCTATGTAGACATGACAATTACCATCCAAATGTTTAATCACAGGGATGGTAGCATCTGTAGTCACACGCTTAATTAAGCCCTTACCTCCACGTGGCACAATCACACTGACATACTGATCCATAGTCAACAATTCATGCACAGCCTGTCGGTCTGTAACAGCCACTACTTGCACTGCCGTTTCAGGCAAACCAGCTTGCTTAAGCGCTTGTTGAATCAACTTTCCTATGGCTTGATTAGAATGGATGGCCTCCGAGCCTCCACGCAAGATAACGGCATTGCCTGACTTCAAACATAATCCGGCAGCATCTGCAGTCACATTGGGACGTGATTCATAAATGATTCCGATAACCCCCAACGGTACCCGCATTTGACCCACTTGAATGCCAGAGGGACGTGAGGCCATGTTAGAAATCTCACCCACTGGATCCTGCAAAGCAGCAATTTGAACTAAGCCATCAGCCATGGATTGAATTCGTGCAGGTGTTAATTCTAGTCGATCTAATAATGCTGCATCTAATCCCTTCGCCCGGCCAGCCTCTAAATCTAGACTATTAGCTTCCACCAGGGCTGTTTGCTGCTTAATGATGCGCGCGGCAAGATCTTCCAGCACCGCATTCTTATATGCAGTAGATGCCTTTGACATTGCTCTGGCTGCTGCCGTTGCCTGTTGTCCTAATGCCTGCATATATTCATGAACATTATTTGTGTTGTCATTCATTATTTTTTTGTCCTTATTTAGCACCTTTCTAACACGCTTAACGTGTCAGTTTAAGTGATACATCTGCAAATGATTGCCACACATCACCACTAGCACGACCTTTAATCATACGATCAATCTGTCCGCACTTTGCCAATAATGCATGCAATTGTTGAGGGGTAAATTTGCGAACATGTTGGTTAAGTTGATGTCGCTTATTATAAATAAATGCATTTTGCACACCCTTGGATCCTGTGGGTCTTCCTGCGTATAACACCGCACGCAGTAATTCAGCCAAACCCCATAAGATTAAATTAGGAGCAAACGATTCTCTTTGCAAATGCGCCAAAATTTTAATTACTTGTGGACGTTGCCCTGACAAAATATTATCCACCAAATCAAACACACTAAACTTGGATTGATCGGCCAACCATGCTTCAGTGGGTTGTTTTGAATCAATAGATAGCAGCGCCATTTTTTCTATCTCTTGCGCAGCCGCCAGCATATTTCCTTCCACTCGCGAAGCAATATATTCCGCATTAGCGCGATCATGATTGAGCTTTTCTTTCTCTAAACGATGCTGTATCCATGTGATTAAGTCTGCTCCCGATAATGACCATATACGCACATGAGTGCCTATTTCATTAATCGCTTGCACCCACTTAGCATTGAGTGCGGCCTTATCTAATTTCCCACTATTGATGATCAGCAGGACATCCTCAGGAGGTTGTTGACAATAATCCAACAATGCCTTGGCCCCGGCAGTGCCGGGCTTGCCAGTGGGTAGGCGTAATTCAAGCACCTTCTTATCCCCAAAAAGGGACATATTATTGCTCTGTTGACTCACTTGAGACCAATCAAAACTGCGTTCAACGTGCAGCACTTGACGTTCTGTATATCCTCCCTCAAGAGCACTCTTGTATATGAGATTGAGCGACTGTTGAATTTGGAGAGGCTCTTCACCAGATAACATATACACTGGAGCCAATGCTTGATTGAGTGTAGCAGCAAGTTGAGAGACATTAATTTCCAAATGGACAGTCCAAATTTTAAATGACTATGATGTTAATTCATTGATTGGTTTAATTGGTTATTATACGCCATTCAGAGGATTTAGCAGGCGATTTAATATGCAAACAATTGGTTATATCGGTATCGGCATTATGGGTAAGCCGATGGTCAAGAATCTGCTTAAAGCAGGTTATTCAGTCAATGTTTATGCGCGACGACAAGCCAGCATTGAGGATTTATGTGAGGATAGCTGTGCCGTATACGACACCCCCAAAGCGCTGGCACAGGCTTCAGATGTGATTATCTCATGTGTGGCTGATACCGCGGATGTCGAGCAGGTATTGACTGGAGCAGAGGGTGTTATCCATGCCATCAAACCAGAGTCCATAGTTATTGATATGAGCACCATCTCACCGGAAGCGACTCGTGCCATGGCTTTGCAATTCAGCCAGGCTGGCGCACATATGTTGGATGCGCCTGTTTCAGGCGGAGAAGTAGGCGCAATTGATGGCTCTTTATCGATCATGGTCGGAGGCGCTGAAACAGACTTTCAACGCGTTTTACCTATTTTGGAATGTCTAGGCAAGAATATTGTTCATGTAGGTGATCATGGAGCCGGCCAAGTCGCTAAAGCCTGCAATCAAATCCTGGTCGCCCAAACTATGAATGCAGTTGCCGAGGCATTTTTACTTGCACAGCGTTCAAATGTAGATGCCGCTAAGGTTCGTGAGGCCCTATTAGGAGGCTTTGCCTACAGCAAAATACTTGAAGTTCATGGGCAACGAATGCTGGAGGGTAATTATCAACCAGGATTCAAAGCCCATTTGCATGCAAAAGACTTACGCATTGCTACACAAAGCGCAGAGGTAACTCAATGCAGTCTTCCGGGTGCTGATTTGGTCACCCAATATATGAATACATTAGTTGAGCAAGGTGATGGTGAATTAGATTCTGCCGCTATCGCAAAACTGATAGGTTCTGGATGATGAGGTTCTGGCTAATCAGACGCTGAATAACCATTAAACACCTATCTTTGATGGTAATAAGCACCGATAACGCTAAGTTAAACGCAGTGAAAATCTAATTGTTGTATGTATTGCTTATTTACTGTGGCGACTGGATAGCCTGCAATCGATAAACAATCAGACGTGCGATATCCTCACGCATCTCCTGATAAATTTGTTCTCGCTCAGTGCTTTTGCCCAATACATCATCTATCTCAAACAAAAAATCGCGTGACAGACGTATGTTTTGATTCTTAATTACAGTCCTACCTGTCTCATCCTCGAGCTGAATGCCAATCTGCAGAATCAATTCGTACTCACGCACTTTGCCATTTTCATCAACCGACAAAATCTCTTTATTTTTAGTCTCATATAAGATGGTTAGATGTGCAGTAGCCGCTTCAGGTTCAACAATTTCAATCTCATTAGCCTTAAATTGTGAAACCACCACATTCGCCATAACATCAGCGCCTGCCTGGTGACTAATACTGGTTTTATCGAACATTGGAGCAAGATCAGCTTTTGAAGCCAGCTTAAATCCACATGCATTCAACATCAAAGCAGTAACTATAACAACGAGTATTTTATTCATAACTGTCCAGTATTTTTTCAAGCGATCACTTAAACCACAATATTAACCAAGCGGCCTTTCACCACAATGATTTTCTTCACTTCCTTACCTTCAACATAAGCTTGTACTTTTTGGCTTTCCAGAGCGTGTGTACGCATAGTATCGTCATCGGCACTCGCCTCTACTAGGATCTTATCTCTTAGCTTACCATTGACTTGTATAATAAGCTCAAGGGTCTCTTGCGCTAATGCTGATTCATCATATTGTGGCCATGCTTGATCCTCAATCGAGGAATGTCCCAGCTGATGCCACAGCTCGGTGGCCACATGCGGTACGATGGGTGACAACATCAATACAATAGCTTCTATACCCTCACGAAGCACGGCTATGTCTTGTGCATTATCACCCTGATGAGCAGACAAATGATTGAGCAACTCCATATTCGCCGCTATTGCAGTGTTAAAGGTATAACGTTCACCGATGTCTCGTGTGACCTTCTGAAGTGTACTATGTATTTTTTGACGTAGCGCTTTTTGTTCCTGATTGAGTGTATCCACATCAACACTATGAGTATTTTCCAATTGCACATGGAGATACACTAATTTCCATAACTTTTTCAAGAAGCGAGCAGCGCCGTCCACGCCTGTATCCACCCACTCTAATGAATGCTCAGGTGGCGCTGCAAACATGGTAAACAATCTCACCGTATCAGCACCAAAACGTTCAATCAGTTGCTCAGGATCAACCGTATTCCCCTTAGATTTGGACATCTTTTTACCATTCTTTAATACCATACCCTGAGTAAGTAGATGTGTGAATGGCTCATCACTACTAATCAATCCCTCATCACGCATAAGCTTGTGGAAGAAGCGTGCATATAATAGATGTAATACTGCATGCTCAATGCCCCCCACATATTGATCAACCGGCAGCCAATAATTAGCCCGTTCATCAAGCATTTGATTGTGATTATCTTGACTACAATAACGCGCGTAATACCAACTTGACTCAAAAAAAGTATCAAAAGTGTCGGTTTCGCGTTTTGCTGCATGACCACACTGGGGACAATTTACATGAAGATATTCCTCCATCGCACTAAGTGGTGAACCTGTACCAGTCACTTCAACATCGGTCGGCAAAGTCACTGGTAAATCGCTCTCAGGCACAGGCACCGTGCCACAGCTATCACAAATAATTACTGGAATTGGGCAACCCCAATAACGTTGTCTAGAAATCCCCCAATCTCGCAAGCGGAAATTAGTGCGGCGCTCACCACTTCCCTGTTTTTCTATATGTTCAGAAATTGCCACAAAAGCTTGTTGAGATGACAATCCATCCCATTGCCCTGAGTTTTTTAACACACCTTTATCCGTAAAAGCACAAGATGAAAAATCGTGCTGGATGCTGTCATCAGATGCAAAGATGACAGGCTTCAACGGTAAATCATACTTATGAGCAAATTCCCAATCACGCTGATCATGCGCCGGCACACTCATGACAGCGCCAGTGCCATATTCAATGAGCACAAAATTAGCAATCCAGATTGGCACTCGTTCACCTGTAATAGGATGCAGGGCATGTAATCCCGTGGCAACGCCCAGTTTTTCAGCGGTACTAATATCCGCTTCTGCGACCTTACCTTGTTTACACTGTTCGACAAACTGAGCACAATCAGAACAAGCTTGCGCAGCAATTGAAGCAATTTCATGTTCTGCTGCCACCGCTATATAACTGACTCCCATTAATGTATCTGGTCGTGTGGTGTACACTTCTATGCTGGGCAGATCGCCTTCTGCTTCAAACTTAAATTGCAAACCCTGTGAGCGCCCTATCCAATTTGCCTGCATAGTGCGCACTTGCTCCGGCCATCCAGATAAATTCTGCACACACTCAAGCAACTCATCAGCATAGTCTGTAATCTTAAGAAACCATTGAGAGATTTCACGACGTTCTACCAATTCACCAGAGCGCCAACCACGACCGTCTATCACCTGCTCATTAGCGAGTACCGTTTGGTCAACAGGATCCCAATTTACGACAGCTTTTTTCTTGTATACCAGACCTTTTTTCAATAAGCGGGTAAATAACCATTGCTCCCAACGATAATACTCAGGGCTGCATGTCGCCAATTCTCGATCCCAATCATAGGCAAGCCCCAGACGCTTAAGCTGATTACGCATGTAATCAATATTTTCATGTGTCCACTTGGCAGGAGGAACTTTATTTTTCAAGGCCGCATTTTCAGCAGGCAGTCCAAATGCATCCCAACCCATAGGCTGGAGAACATTTTTGCCTAACATGCGCTGGTAGCGGCTAATCACATCACCAATGGTATAGTTACGAACGTGCCCCATATGCAGTCGACCACTAGGGTAAGGAAACATAGATAAACAATAAAACTTTTCCCGACTATCATCTTCAATAGCTTTAAAAGTTTTAGATTTTTCCCAATGCGATTGAGCACGCGCCTCTATCTCATGTGCTTGATAATTTTTTTCCATGCTACTTACACATATTTAAAACTCAATGATAACAAGATTTATGCTTATTAGTGCTGTCGATGTATGTTTTCTGGGTAGGAATGAATTAACGTCCGTACTTGTCATCAAAACGTTCTATATCATCTTCACCAAGATAAGTCCCCGACTGAACTTCTATCAATTCTAGTGGTATCTTACCCAGATTTTCCAAGCGGTGGATTTCACCCATAGGTATGTAAGTTGATTCATTTTCAGATAATGTGAATTGCTTATCACCACAAGTTACTCGAGCAGTACCATTAACCACAATCCAATGTTCGGCACGATGATGATGCTTTTGTAAAGATAATTTCTCCCCGGGCTTAACGGTTATACGCTTGACCTGAAATCGCTCAGAGCTATCTATCGATTCATAAGCTCCCCATGGACGGTAGACTTTTAAATGTGTATCCAACTCAGGACGCTCACTATGCTTGAGTTTTTGAGTGAGCTGTTTAACGTTCTGAGATTCACTACGCGGTGCGATCATGACTGCATCAGCAGTTTCCACAATCACCATATCTTTGAGTCCGATGGCACTGATCAAACGATGAGAGCTACGCACCATGCAGCCCTCACAATCCTCAATAAGCACATCTCCATCAACAGCATTATGTTTATCATCCAATGACGATGACTCCCATAATGCATGCCAAGAGCCAACATCATTCCAACCGCAACTCAATGGTATTACAGCAGCATTCTGTGTTTTCTCCATGACGGCATAATCTATCGATTGATTATTACATTGCTCAAAATCTGCTCGTCCGACTCGAAGAAAATCCAGATCATTATCCTGTTGCTGAAAAGCGGCTCGCAAGTAAGCCATCATGTCTGGTTCAAATTGCGTAAGCTGCTCTAACAATACGCTTGCTTTAAACATAAACATGCCACTATTCCACGAATATTCACCTGAATTGACATACTCCTCAGCTTGTTCAAGGGCGGGCTTTTCACTAAATTGTTGCACTCGAAAAGCTTGACCAGCCACCAGCGCCTCACCGGCTTTGATGTAACCATAACCCGTCTCTGGAGCATGGGGTTGTATGCCAAATGTCACTAAATAATTATTCTCTGCTAGCTTAAGTGCACACTCGATAGCCTTTTTAAACTCATCGTTACTGTCCATAATATGATCAGCTGGCAACACCAATATAATGGCCCCTGTGTCGCGCTGCTGAGCACATAAAGCGGCCAGGCCAATGGCTGGTGCGGTATTTCTGCCCACCGGCTCAAGTATGATGTTTGCAGATTGCAGCCCTTCTAAACGTATTTGTTCTGCTGCCATGAAGCGATGTTCTTCATTACACACTACAATCGGCGCCTGTATATCCTCTGCCAAACCGCATGTACGCGCTAAAGTGTCCTGGAATAAGCTACGATGACCACGCAATGGAATAAATTGTTTAGGATAAAGTTTCCTAGAAACGGGCCATAAACGAGTGCCGGATCCCCCAGATAAGATCACTGGAATTATAGAGTTAAATTTAGACATAATTTTAATTATAAGATTACAGACGAATAATAACGCATCATCTGACAAATTTTACACGCGCAAACACAAAAATTAAGCCGATCAGCATAATAGTCAGTACGGCAGCATGTGACCATATCATAAACGGTGTTTGTCCTTGCATAGGCCAAATCTCAGCACTCACAACCTGCTTTATAAATAACTCAGAGCTACGCAGCAGTTCTCCCTGATCATTAATAACCGCTGAAATCCCACTATTAGCTGCACGAACCATATAACGCCCTGTTTCTAATGCTCGCACTCGAGAAATTTGTAAATGCTGATAAGGTGCCAGAGAGTCTCCAAACCAAGCGTCATTAGTCACATTAATGAGCCATTGCGCCTCAGGTAATGCAGGTAAAATATCACGAGCAAATACCGCTTCATAACAAATAGAAACTCCGACTGGCCGATCATCCACAATCATTATGGGCGCGTTATCACCGGGGGATAAATTAGATGCGGGTATAGTGACAAAGCGATTAAATAGAAAAAATAAATCTCGTAATGGCAAATATTCGCCAAAAGGCACTAAATGTCGTTTGCTATAGATTTGGATGGGCATGCTAAGCGTTACAAGAGAATTGAAGATAGCATCACTAGTAGGCCTACGTGTAAATGCCCCCGTCACAATTTCTACATCAATTTTCGTCAACTGCTCAACATAGGCATGCATATTCTCTCGATAAGCAATGTCATAAAAAGTCGGTATAGCTGTCTCTGGCCAAACGATCACATCGTGATCCAAATAAGGCTCACTCAATTGAATATGCTGCTGATAAATATCGTTGCGAAGATCACGTTTCCACTTTAATTCTTCGGCAATATTAGCCTGCACAGCAGCTACTTTAATAGCTTGCTGAGATGCGGCTTGAGTCCATCGAACATCACTCAGTGCCACACACATTACACTCACTAAAATAGGAGTGATCAGATTTTTCATATTTATTTTGAGTAAACCCAAAATCAAATACGCGCCAGTGACTGACAATAAAGCGACCACTGCCGTCCCACCGTAAGTGCCAAATATTGGCATAATACCCCTTAGAGGCGAGTCAACTAGGCTATGTCCAAAGGCTAACCATGGAAAGCCCGTAAACACCCAGCTTCGCATCCACTCAATCAGTACCCAGAGGCCTACAAAACCTATTATTTGTATGCCGGCTGGTTGAGCACGCAACTTAGAGAAAATCTGCAAAACAGTGGCAGGAAATAAGCTCAATACGATTACGCCCAGCAGTACCATACTCATCGCAACCATCATGGGGGCTTGCCCGTAATCATATAGACTGTTGAATAACCATGAGACGCCACAGCCAAACAGACCCAAACCATAGATAAAGCCAACCTTAAAACCACTCCATTGCGGTTGTAAGACATATAAAATAATACAATACGTGAGAGATGCGATACTCATCCACCATAAATCAAATGGCGAAAATGCCAATACACCCAACGCACCAGCTAAGAATATTTGTAAATATCGAATCATATATCACCGATTATTTAACATCGGCCATGTGACAACAATCAAGCATTACATACGATACAAGATTGATTGCAGCAAATGCCTATGGTTTCAAGATGGCTTATTGTTGTATAACTTTGAGTAAGTTGAGTCGTCTGCTATCTGCATTAATGACTTGAAACTCAAATCCGCTCATCTTAATTTTTTCATTGGGTTTGGGAACTCGTCCAAAGTGATGTGTGATCAAGCCACCCACTGTGTCAAAATCTGTTTGCGCCAAACTCACATCAAAGCATTCATTAAAGTCTTCTATTGGAGTTAAACCTTTAACTAAGGCGTAACCCTCTTCTTTTGAGTAAGTAATATAATCATCTTCTTCAAGGTCATGCTCATCAGAAATATCACCGACGATCTGTTCGAGCACATCCTCAATGGTAACCAATCCTGAAACACCTCCATATTCATCAACAATGATTGCCATGTGATTGCGACTATTGCGAAATTCATTGAGTAATATATTCAATCGTTTACTCTCAGGCACAATGAATGCAGGACGCAACAAATCTTTTATATTAAATTCATCGGTGTTTTGATTAGACATGAATCGCAAAAGATCCTTTGCTAATAAAACCCCTGAAACTTCGTCACGACTATCACCGACCACTGGGAAACGTGAGTGTGCCGATTGCACAATAATTGGCAGCATGTCCTGCAAACTATGTTCTTCTTCGACAACCACCATTTGCGATCGCGGTATCATAATATCGCGAACCTGTAATTCAGAAACTTGCAGCACGCCTTCAATCATTGTTAATGCACTGGCATCAAAAAGATTATTGCTTTGCGCTTGACGCAGAACATCAACTAGCTGCACTCGATCATTAGGCTGCGCATTAAATAGTTTCCGCAATGCGGACCACCATTTGTTTTTTTTTGCAAGTGCTTGTGCCGATTGGCCCATGAGTTTTAGATTAGTCAGTTAATAGGTTTTGTCAGTATACGGATTATTAATCCCTAAAGTCTGTAGTATTTGTATTTC
>Ga0181565_10001961_pt1 | contig 15768 bp, 14 predicted proteins | sample 101ome_16_FD_129661 | JGI IMG/M metagenome (GOLD analysis project Ga0181565, IMG submission 129661) | Coastal salt marsh microbial communities from the Groves Creek Marsh, Skidaway Island, Georgia - 101401AT metaG (megahit assembly) | ecosystem: Environmental > Aquatic > Marine > Intertidal... | reverse complement strand
GGTCTGGGTCTTTTCAACTTTGTAATGATGATGTGCCTGAGAAGCCACCTGGGGCAGATGGGTCACGCAGAGCGCTTGCTGCTGATCACCTAATTTTCTTAATAATCTGCCGACAACCTCTGCAGTACCCCCCCCAATGCCGACATCCACTTCATCAAAAATGAGTGTAGGCACAGCCAGATTACTCATTGTGGAAACCTGAATGGCAAGACTGATTCTCGAGAGTTCACCGCCTGAAGCTACTTTTGCCATCGACGCCGGTGGTTGTCCCGGATTGGCCGAAACCAGAAATTCTATTTTATCGAGTCCTGACCGGGAGGCCTTGTTCATATCTGATGTGTCGAAAGCAATTTCAAAACTGACATGCGGCATAGATAAAGATTTAAGTAGCATCACGGTTTCAGCAAGCAGCGAATTTGCGGCTTTTTTTCGTGAGGCAGACAGTTGATCGGCAGCTTTAACGTAATCCTGTTGCTGAATTGTTAATTGATCTGCCAGGCCCGCCAAGGTTTCATCAGCGGATTCCAGCGATTGCAGTTCAGTCTGAATCTGGCTGTTTTTGTCAGGCAGGGCCTCCGGTTCAAGCCGATATTTTCTGGCTATTTCGAAAATAGACTGCAAACGAGATTCAACTTGTTGCAGGCTTTGCTCATCCGCCTCGAAACTATCAGCAAAATGTCGCAGTGAATCACTGGCTTCCTGAATGTTAATCAATGCAGTTTCCAACATCTCAAGCGGGTTTTGCATGGACTTATCCAACGCCGAAAGTTTTTGTAAATGTGATTGCAGGGCACTTAAACGACTGTGCAGGGCATCTTCGTTTTCATAGAGTGCTGAGGCAATCTCATAAGAACCTCGCATCAGTTCTTCTGCGTTGCTCAATGTTTTGAGTTTTTCTTCCAGTTCAGAAATTTCACCCGCTTTAAGATCGAGCGCGTTAAGTTCTTCAGCCTGAAAACGTAATAACTCCAGTCGTGAAACCCTGTCAGTCTCCTGTTCTTTAAGCTGATTGAACTGCTTTAACGTATTTTGCCAGACCTGATAAGTGTTGCTGGTTTGCTTAATCAGGGTTTCATGATTGGCATAGGCATCCAGTATCTGTAATTGGAATTTTTTATCCAACAGGCGCTGATGGGCATGCTGGCCATGGATTTCTATCAGCATTGAACCGATCGCACTTAAAGATTTCAGCGGCGCAGGTGAGCCGTTTATAAAGGCTTTGGATTTGCCTTCTTTAGTGATAACCCGGCGCAATATACAGTCGTTATCGTCGAGTAAATCCTGTTGTTTCAGCCAGTCCCTCACATCTTTTAAAGCAGATACATCAAAAATTGCCGTAATTTCCGCCTTTTCAGCACCGGCACGAATCATTTCCCGGGTTGCTTTATCACCTAGCGTTAATCCCAGGGCATCTATCAGAATCGATTTTCCGGCACCGGTTTCGCCGGTTAGAGCTGTCATGCCGTCAGCAAAATCAAGCATCAGCTCGTTGACGATAGCCAGGTTTTTTATCGAGATAGACTGCAGCATAGGTATTAATGTGTGAGTTAAGTTTAATTGGTGTGATTTTTACCCCATCCCAGTTTGGTACGAAGGATGTGGTAGTGATCATGCCCGGCAGGGTGTATCAGACGCACCTGTTTGTCGAAGCGCTGAATTAAAATGCGTTTACCATCCGTTGGCAATGGCAGGCTATCCTGTCCATCGCAGGTAATTCTAACTTGTTCGGCAGGAATGACGCCGCAGACTTTTATCGCGATCTCACTTTCTGCGCCGATCACAATTGGCCGGTTGCTTAATGTATGCGGACAAATCGGGACTAGAGCAAAGGCATCCAGTGAGGGATGAATCAGGGGGCCGCCACCTGAAAGAGCATAAGCTGTCGAACCTGATGGAGTGGAAATAATCAAACCATCAGAGCGTTGCCTTTCGACAAAACGCCCGTCAATAAAAGTTTCGAACTCGATCAGACGGGCAGTATTCCATTTATGGACCACGACATCATTAAAAGCCAACCAGTAGTCGCAGCTATCTTCAAATCGGGTTTGCAGAATAGAGCGGCAGTCGGTTTCGTAATCTCCGTTAAACACTTTATCTAAAGATTGCTGCATTTCATCCGGTGAGACATCAACCAGAAAACCGAGCCGGCCGAGGTTAATACCCAAAATCGGGGTGTCGTATCTGACCGCAATACGTGCAGAGCCTAGTAAGGTGCCATCTCCTCCGATGACCATCAACAAATCGATTTTCTGACATACCGTATCGAGATGATCACAGGGAAAACGCGTTTCCTGCAGATAGTCAGCCGTCTTTGATTCGAGGATGATGTCAGTCTGACGAACAGCTAGATAATCAATCAGGCTTTCGAAGGTTTGTCGGGTTCGGTCTCCCTGTTTGACGACAATACCGATTTTCCTGAAAGACATAGTTGGTGTTTCCGTTTTTGCGGTTATAACATCATAAAAATTACCATGTGATTATAGCTATCGCCAAGAGAGATTTTGACTTGACGAAATTTGTCGTCGTTTTAATAATCTACACAAGCACTCCTGTTCATAGAGTGATAATAATTGTTTGATGGAATCTCCAGTGACCCAGAACACGTTTGTACCTAATGAAGTCAGTGAGCGCGCTCAGCATTTTCTGAAAGTATTGATTGAGCGTTATATCCGTGATGGACAGCCGGTTGGTTCCAGAACTCTGGCTAAAGATGCCAATATCGATCTGAGTCCGGCAACTATCCGCAATGTCATGGCCGATCTGGAAGATCTTGGTCTGGTCAATTCGCCTCACACCTCAGCAGGGCGGGTGCCAACCAGTTCCGGTTATAGAATTTTTGTTGATTCGCTGCTGACGCTTAAACCCCTGGAACAGCTTGAAGTCGGCAAGTTACAGTCAGAACTCAGATTGGAGACAGATCCGAAAGCTTTGATTCAATCGGCTTCCAATATTCTGTCAAATTTGACCCACATGGCCGGCGTGGTCATGTTACCTAAACGTCAAAAAGCCGGTTATCGACAGATCGAGTTTCTGAATCTATCTGATAACCGGGTGCTGACGATTCTGGTGACTACAGATGGTGAAGTACATAACAGAATCATTGAGACCAAAGCTCCGTATAGCCCGGCTAAACTTCAACAGGCGGCTAATTATCTGAATTCTGTTTTTGCCGGCAGGGCACTGGAAAATGTTCGCAGTTCATTGCTCGATGAGCTGGAAAAAACCCGTCAGCGTATGGATGACATGATGGCTGACGCGATTCAGATAGCCAATAAGGTTTTTGATATCAGCGACAATGGCGAGGGCGATTATGTGCTTGCCGGGCAAAATAACCTGCTGGATTTTGACGATCTAGGCAACATCGAAAATATTCGTAGCCTGTTCAACACTTTTTCTGAAAAAAGCCAGATTTTACATTTGCTGGATAGAGCGATGTATGCCGAGGGCATTCAGATATTTATCGGCGAAGAATCCGGTTATGAAACACTGGGGAGTTGCAGTGTCATTACCTCGTCATACAGTCTTGATGGCGAAGTTGCCGGCGTGCTTGGTGTGATAGGGCCTACGCGCATGGCCTATGACCGGGTTATTCCCATCGTCGATGTCACTGCAAAATTATTGGGATCGGCCTTGAAACAGGGTTAAACATCCCCATATATCCCATTCATTCGTGCGGTCTACACGACGTACTGACTATAAACATCTGATATTTAAATATTTTTGAGGTTTCGATGGAACAGGATAAAGATGTCAACGCATCTGAGAATGACACTCAGGACACTCTGGTAAATGACGACTCAGTTGTTGTTGAGGATGTTCTGGATACAGATGAACCCCTGGAATCAGCCGCCACTGCAGAGGCAACTCCGGAAAAAATGCAGCTTCTGCTTGAAGATGCGCGTGCCAAAGCTGACGAACATTGGGAGTTATTGCTTCGCGAGAGAGCTGAACTGGAAAACTTCAAAAAACGCCATGATCGCGAAATTGAAAATGCTCACAAATATGCCATTGATAAATTTGTCAATGAACTGCTGCCAGTCAAAGACAGCATGGAACTGGGCTTGAATGCTGCAGCCGGAGAAAATGCCGATCTGGCGAAACTGATTGAGGGTACTGAACTGACTCTCAAGCTTTTAGCCGATGTCATGGGCAAATTTGGTATCGAAGAAATCGATCCAACGGGTCAACCTTTTAATCCTGAATTACATCAGGCCATGTCGATGCAGCCATCTGCTGATGCCGAACCTAATACGGTCATCACAGTATTTCAAAAAGGTTACACGCTTAATGGACGTCTGGTACGTCCGGCGATGGTCGTGGTTTCACAATAATTTAAAAAATATTTAACAAATTTGCTTGAAATCTTTAACTGCCACCCCATTTCAGGATCAGTTTAGGATTTTGCTAAAAGATTTTTCTTGGAGATACAACAATGGGTAAAATTATCGGTATTGACCTTGGTACTACCAATTCATGTGTTGCCGTTATGGACGGTGATAAAACACGTGTTATTGAAAATAGCGAAGGCGATCGCACAACCCCTTCAATTATTGCTTACACCAACGACGGCGAAGTTCTGGTCGGCCAGAGTGCAAAACGTCAGGCCGTAACCAACCCGACCAACACATTATTTGCAATCAAACGTTTGATTGGTCGTCGTTTCGAAGACAACGTTGTTAAACGTGATATGGACATGGTTCCTTACAAGATTGTCAAAGCCGATAACGGTGATGCCTGGGTTGAAGCAGCCGGTAACAAAATGGCGCCACCTGAAATTTCTGCCAAAGTGCTGCAGAAAATGAAGAAAACCGCTGAAGAATATCTGGGTGAAACCGTCACTGAAGCAGTTATCACTGTTCCTGCATATTTCAACGATTCCCAGCGTCAGGCGACTAAAGACGCGGGTAAGATTGCCGGTCTGGATGTCAAACGTATTATTAACGAACCAACGGCTGCGGCTCTTGCCTATGGCATGGACAAATCACGTGGTGATCGTACTATTGCTGTATTCGACCTCGGTGGTGGTACCTTTGATATCTCTATCATTGAAATCGCCGAGATTGACGGTGAGCACCAGTTCGAGGTTTTATCTACCAATGGTGATACTTTCCTTGGCGGTGAAGACTTCGATATGCGTATCATAGATCACCTGGTTGAAGCCTTTAAAAAGGACCAGGGTGTTGATCTCAGTAAAGACCCTCTTGCTCTTCAGCGTCTTAAAGAGGCTGCTGAAAAGGCTAAAATCGAGTTGTCTTCCAGTCAGCAGACCGATATCAACCTGCCTTACATCACGGCTGATGCTTCAGGTCCAAAACACCTTAACCTGAAAATGTCCCGCGCCAATCTTGAGTCACTGGTTGATGACCTGGTTCAGAGAACGCTTGAACCTTGCAAAATGGCGCTCAAAGATGCCGGTTTATCTGCTTCCGATATCGAAGATGTGATTCTGGTTGGTGGTCAGACCCGTATGCCTAAAGTGCAGGAAACGGTTGAGAAATTCTTTGGCAAGTCACCTCGTAAAGATGTCAACCCGGACGAGGCCGTCGCTATGGGTGCTGCGGTTCAGGGTGGTGTATTAGGTGGCGATGTCAAAGACGTATTATTGCTGGACGGGACGCCTCTGTCTCTGGGTATCGAAACCATGGGCGGTGTCATGACCAAGCTGATTGAGAAAAACACTACGATTCCTACTAAAGCGAATCAGGTTTTCTCCACTGCTGATGACAATCAGACTGCTGTAACAGTACATGTTTTACAGGGTGAACGTGAACAGGCTGCGGCTAACAAATCGCTGGGTCGTTTTGATTTGCAGGACATTCCGCCTGCACCTCGTGGCGTACCACAGATTGAAGTGAACTTCGATATTGATGCTAACGGTATTCTTAATGTCTCTGCTAAAGACAAGGCTACCGGCAAGGAACAGTCGATCGTCATTAAAGCATCCTCAGGTCTGAGCGATGATGAGATCGAACGTATGGTTAAAGATGCCGAAGCACATGCGGATGAAGATAAAAAGTTCCAGGAACTGGTCACTGTCCGTAACACGGCTGATAGCATGATTCATGCAACTAAGAAAAGCATGGAAGAGATGGGTGATCAGCTTGAGGCTGAAGAAAAAGCCAATATCGAAAAGGCTATTTCTGAGCTTGAAGATGCTATGAAAGGTGACAACAAAGAGCTGATCGAAGAGAAAACCAAAGCTCTGACCGATGCTTCCGGTAAAATGGCTGAACGCATGTATGCCAAACAGCAGTCCGAGGGTACTGTCGATCCGTCAGGCGACGCTTCCGGCAGCGCAGATGCTACTGGCAATGATGATGTTGTTGATGCTGAGTTCGAAGAAGTCAAAGACGATAAGTAAGACTTAACCCCACCCTAACCCTCCCCTTAAGCAGGGGAGGGGATTGAATTGTCCCTCCCATATCTAAGGGCATGGTAACTAAACAGTTCCCCCCTGATATCAGAGGATTGGGATTAAGCAGTTCCTCCCCCTTTTCAAGGGGGAGGTTAGGTGGGGGTTAACATCTTAATCAATCATCGGGTTGGCATCATTTATCGATGTCAGCCCTTTGTTGTTATGGATAGTTAGAGATAAAGCATGTCTAAAAGAGATTATTACGAAGTACTGGGTGTCAATAAAAATGCCAGTGAAGCTGAACTGAAAAAGGCTTATCGTCGCATGGCGATGAAATTTCACCCTGACCGCAATAGCGGTGATGGTGCAGCCGAAGCTGAAGCCAAATTCAAGGAAGTCAAAGAAGCCTACGAGATTTTATCTGATGCTCAAAAGCGTGCAGCTTATGATCAGTTTGGTCATGCCGGTGTTGATTCTTCCATGGGCGGCGGTCCCGGTGGCTTTAGCGGCGGTGGCAGCTTCAGCGATATTTTCGGTGATGTGTTCGGTGATATTTTTGGTGGCGGTGGTCGTGGCGGATCCCGGGTAAATCGTGGTGCCGATCTGCGTTACAATCTTGAAATGACTCTGGAAGAGGCGGTTCGCGGTAAAGAAGTCAAAATTCGCGTACCCACTTACGTGACCTGTACCGTCTGCAATGGTAGCGGCGCTAAGAAAGGCAGTTCACCGACGACCTGCGGCACTTGTAAAGGTCAGGGTCAGGTTCGTATGCAGCAGGGCTTTTTCTCGGTACAGCAAACCTGTCCAACCTGTCAGGGTAAAGGCACCGTCATAAAAGACCCCTGTAACAGTTGTCATGGTCAAGGGCGCGTTCAGGAACACAAAACCCTGAATGTAAAAATTCCCGCCGGTGTTGATACCGGTGACCGGATTCGTCTATCCGGAGAGGGAGAAGCTGGCGAACATGGCGGGCCTTCAGGTGATCTGTATGTTCAGGTCAATGTTAAACAACATAAAATATTCACTCGTGAGGGTGAACATCTGTTTTGTGAAGTGCCTATTCCCATCACAACAGCCGCGTTAGGTGGCGAATTAGAAGTGCCTACCCTCGATGGCAAGGTCAAACTGAAAATTCCTGCCGGTACGCAAACCGGTAAAATGTTCAGAATGCGTGGCAAAGGAGTCAAACCGATACGTGGTAGTGTCAATGGCGATTTGATGTGTCGCGTGATTGTGGAAACACCGATTAACCTGACTGAAAAACAGAAAGACATTCTGCGTCAGTTTGAATCGGCAGTCGGTGGCCATGGTAGTACACATAGTCCGAATTCCCATAACTGGGTCGATGGTGTTAAAAAATTCTTTGAAGGAATGGGCTTCTAATGTTGAGAATCGCGATTGCCGGTGCAGCCGGGAGAATGGGACAAACCCTGATTCAGGCTGTTAATGCCAGCGAAAATGTACAATTGACTGCAGCGACTGAACGCCCGCAATCCTCTCTGGTTGGTGCTGATGCCGGTGAACTGGCCGGTATTGGCAAGAACAACGTTATGATTGCCCATGACCTGGCCAGTGTGACGGATGATTTTGATGTACTGATCGATTTCACCGGACCTGACGCTACCATGGCACATTTGGCTATTTGTCTGGCGGCCGGTAAAAAAATGGTTATCGGTACAACAGGTCTGTCAGATGATCAAAAACAACGCCTGCAAGATGCTGCAAAACAGATTGCCATCGTGTTTGCGCCGAATATGAGTGTTGGTGTAAACCTGACTCTGAAATTACTTCAAATGGCCGCTAAGGTCATGGGCGATCACGCGGATATTGAGATCATTGAAGCTCATCACCGTCACAAGGTCGATGCACCATCCGGTACCGCATTGCGCATGGGGGAAGTTATTGCTGATACGCTGGGCCGTGATTTAAAACAAGTTGCTGTATATGGTCGCGAAGGACAAACAGGTGCACGTGATCCAAAAACCATTGGTTTTGAAACGATACGGGCAGGTGACGTAGTTGGTGAACATACAGTATGGTTCGCTATGGATGGAGAGCGAGTGGAAATTACTCATAAAGCCTCCAGCCGTCTTACCTTCGCTAATGGTGCTGTACGTGCGGCATCCTGGCTTGAAGACAAATCCAGCGGTATATTTGATATGCAGGCTGTTTTAGACCTCGATAACTAATTTGGTGTAACGATGAGTAATTTAACTGAAGATAATCAAAAAGAACGTGACCTACTGGTAGTCATGAGAAAGGTACTGGCAAATATCATCAAAGATACCACGCCATCTCATCGCAGCCTTAAACATCCTCTTAGCGACAATACTATTCAGGATATCCGAACCTGTCTGGGTCTTATCTCCGATCGTGAACGTCATCTTGCTGATGTTGCCGGTATTTCTCAGGAAAAACCTTATTACACGGACGAAAAGCCTGCCGCTGAAGTTATCTCCATTAATAAAATCAAGCCACGCAAGTCCGTAAAGGACGATTGATCTGTAGAATCATGAAACAGTTTGACTTGAGTCAAACTGTTCTGAGATTAAATCCGTTTCACTTGTATTTATAAAAACAGGATGGCAATATTTGCCTGTTTTTTTTATTACCCTGTTTATCTTGTTGCATTCTTACCCTTTACTGCAGACCTTTAGAAGAAATAATCTTCTGGTTGTTTATTTGTTGCTGGCAATTTTTCTGCTGCAACCCATCCTGACGTATCTGGTTACTCCGCATTTTCAACGTGACAGTCAGGGTATTCTGGTTGAAATCTGTACGCTGGAAGGTCAGCGTCAAGTTGTTTTACAGCTGGATGAAGTCGATCAGTCCGCTCATATCATCAGCAACGAACGCTGTGGCGCCATTGAATTATTTAAATTCAGTTCGATTTTCTACACTCCTGAGATTGAATTTTCCCCTAAATTACAGCTTTTTGCTGTTCATGCTTTTGTTGTCCAAGACGTTATTGTTGATAGTCAATGGTTTGAGCATGTTTATTCTGCAAGAGCTCCGCCAGTCATTTCCTGAGCTTTGACCTAATCGTTGTCTGGAATAAACCAGAGAACGTCTGTTGTATCAAAATCTGGAAAAACAATGAAAAAAATCCCTTTTAGCGGCAGATATGCGGTTATTTGCCTGTCTGCTATTGCCTTACCGTCGGGTTTTACGGCGGCATCAAATTTACCGGAGATCAAGGTAGAAGCTTCTGCAGAAAATAGACAAACGCCAATTGTCGAGAAACTCGATCAGCTTGCAATCCAGAACAAAATATCGGCCATCTCTGATACAGCCAGCCTTCTTAAAGGTATTCCGGGTGTATCAATAAATCAGGCTGGAGGTGTTTCCGGCTTACCTGCAATTCGAGGTCTGGCAGATGATCGAATCCGTATCCAGGTTGATAACATGGATCAGATTGCCTCATGCCCGAATCATATGAATCCTCCCTTGTCGACTATTGCCCCTCAGCAGGTTGATGATATTCAGGTATATCAGGGCATTTCACCGGTCAGTTTAGGTGGTGACAGTATTGCTGGAACCATCGTGGTTAATTCAAAAAAAGCCGCTTTTGCCGAGCCTGATCAGATCGTCAGAAAAGGGCAGTTTTCGGTTTTTGGAGCCACTAACAATAATGCCGTATCTACAGGCCTGTCTTTAAGTCAGGCAAATGATGAAATGGCTATTCAGTATGATGGAAACTGGTCTATGGCTGATAACTATACGGCCGGTGATGACTTTAAAACCTCAACCGCCACTGGCAGGCCAGGCCAGGTATTAGCTTTGGATGAGGTCGGTTCTTCGGCGTATGAAATTCAGACACATAAAGTTAACTTGCGTATGAAAGCGGCTCAAGGCGAGTGGGATGTTAATCTGGGTTATCAGAAAACACCGGAACAGCTATACCCGAATCAGCGCATGGATATGCTGGATAATGAACAGACATCCATACAGGTGGCGTATACGCATTTTCATGATTCCGGGGAAAGTACGCTTTCGCTTTATCATGAGATCGTCGATCACTATATGAATTTTGGGGATGATAAGCAGTTTGTTTATCCCGGTACCATGGGTATGACTGATGGTCTGGGCATGCCAATGTACAGTGAAGGCATGACATCCGGTCTGAAATTTCATTATGACTATGAAATGGATGCGCAGCGTTTATTAAAATCAGGTGTTGAATTGCAAATCTATCGTCTGGACGATTACTGGACAGCTTCAGGAAGAGGCATGGCGCCGGGTACTTTTGAAAATATTGATAATGGTCAGCGTGATCGATATGCCATATTTACTGAACTCGAAACATCTCATAATGATAAATGGCAATCCTTAATAGGCGTTCGTTATGAGCAAGTACGCTCGGATGCCGATGAAGTCAGAGGATATTCAGTTGACCCTACAGATGGCACTTCATTTGGCATGACCAATGCCGATGCTGCGACTTTTAATAACGCTGAGCGCAGTTTTACCGACCATAATATCGATCTGACAGCCTCATTCGCCTATCAGTATGATGACAATATGGATGTTGACTTTGGCTTTGCGCGTAAAGTGCGCTCGCCGAATCTTTATGAGCGTTATACCTGGTCAACATGGGGTATGGCGGCCATCATGAATAATTTTGTCGGCGACGGAAACGGTTATGTCGGTAATCTGCAATTAGACCCTGAAGCTGCGCATACTTTGTCGGCAACTTTTGATTGGCATGCGCCGGATCAAAGTTGGAAATTGTCAGCTCAGCCTTTTTATAGTTACGTGACTGATTTTATTGATGCCAAAAGAATTGATTATCGCGCTCCCCCAATGCCGCCCGGTGTGGTTTCCTGGGATGGTGTAAATGATGCTTATGGTGTTCTGCAATATGAAAATTATGATGCAGAGCTCTATGGTGTTGATCTGGCTTTTCATTACCCATTAAGTCAATTATTGACGTTATCCGGTACCATCAACTACGTTCAGGGTAAAAATCTGGATACCCATGATGGCCTGTATAACATTATGCCACTGAATGGTTTGTTTGTGCTGAGCGGTGAATATGGTGTCTGGCATAATCGTCTGGAATGGGAATTGGTCGATCACAAAGACGATGTCTCCGAGGTTAGAAATGAAGTCGAAACGGCCGGCTATGGTTTATTGCACTGGAAAGGCAATTGGCGCAAAGACAATATCCGTTTTGACTTTGGTGTGACTAATATTTTTGATCGTTTTTATGAATTGCCTACCGGTGGAGTTTATACGGGGCAGGGAACGACAATGTCTATCAATGGTATTGATTATGGCATTGCAATGCCCGGTGAGGGTCGCAGCTTTTTTGCAGGCGTGACAGTCGATTTCTAATTTTTTAACGCATCTCTAAGCTATTGGCCTCTTCAAATCCCCTTTTGGAGGGGCCTTTTTTAGCGACACGCTTATTCGACTTTAGGCAATTGCTTCATTTTATCTTCAGGTTTTGTAATGGTCGCCTGTTTTCTTAACGATTCGACTTTTTTGATAATTTCGCGCTGATTAATCAGTTCGGTTAAACGTGTTCGAATCTCTGCTAAAGGTGGAACCTGCTGTATTTTGATATCATCAACGTACAGTAAATGCCAGCCAAATCGGGTTTTAACCGGTTTTTTTCCATGAGTACCTCGATTGATTTCGTATAAAGCCTGACTGATTTCAGGTTCAAGGACATCACTGTTGACCCATCCGAGTTCACCGCCTTGTGATTTAGAGGCATCAATCGAAGATTGTTTGGCTGCCGAGATAAAACTGTTTTTATCCGATAAGGTTTCAAGAAGCTTGATAGCTTCATCTTCGCTATCAAGTAAAATATGGTAAAGCTTATACTCTGCACGCCTTTTGGCTTCGTTTTGAATTTCCAGATAGGCCTGATCGAGCTGTTGATCAGTAACCTGTAGGTTTTTTAAGTAGTCAGCAATCAGCGCTTTGCTTAACACTTCATTTTCAGCAATTTTCAAGGCATCACGCGTTTGCTGTGATGCGTTTAAATTAAGCTTTTCTGCTTCGCGGCGCATCAATAAGGTATTGACCAGTTCATTGATGACTTTGGTCTGTAATGCTTTTTGTTGTTCTTTATCCGCCGGCATTTCATAACCTTTTTGAGACAGAAAACTCAAATAGTAGGATTCGGTAACCGGCATATCATCAACGTACAGCAAAACCTTATTCGCGTTCTGTGGTTGTTCCGCCTGAAGCGCGGGAGCTGCAAACAACAGCAAAACCGTGAGAGCTTTGAAAGATGTTTTCATAAATCAGGGCAGTACTTTTTTGAAAGGTTTGACAGTGACTTTTGCATAAGCCCCGGACTCGACATAAGGATCAGCATCTGCCCAGGCCTGTGCCTCTTCGAGTGAATCAAATTCAGCAATAACAACGCTACCGGTAAAGCCATTAGGTCCCGGGTCTTCATGGTCAATAGCCGGATTAGGGCCTGCAAGCAGTAAACGTCCTTCTGCAAGTAATTGCTTTAAGCGCTCGATGTGAGCAGGGCGCACGGATAGTCTTTTTTCCAGACTATCAGGATGATCTTCACCAACAATACTGTAATACATACAAAGTGCCTCAAGATTTGTTTTCGGTCGATTTATCGAGGATATCTTCTTTAGCATGTCTGGCAATGTAAAAGCCCTGAGCAATAACAAATACCAAAGTAAGCCCGAGCATGCCGAAAAGTTTAAAATTTACCCAGGTGTCTTCGTCAAAATTAAATGCAACATAAAGATTGATCACGCCGATACTGACAAAAAACACGATCCAGATGTAAGTCAAACGCACCCATATCGCATCCGGCAGAGAAATTGCCTGATCCATCATGCGTTGAATCAATGATTTTTCTCCGATGAACAGGCTGCCCCAGAAGGCAGCGGCAAACAGCCAGTTAATGACGGTTGGTTTCCATTTGATAAAGTCGGGATCTCTAAAAGCCAGTGTCATGCCGCCAAAAAACACCAGTAGGCCAAGCGTAACCCACTGCATTTTTTCTACTTTGCCATAGCGAACTTGAAAATAGACAATCTGAATGACCGCGACGCCAACTGCCACAGCAGTCGCGGTATAGATATCATAAAGCTTATAGGCAATAAAAAAGAGTAAAACCGGTAAAAAGTCAGAGAGGAATTTCATGAAAATAGATCAATGTAAAGTCTTTGGGGTACCATGCAAAAGATAGTAATTTTGCATGACTTCTATGACATGGTCGGGGTAGTCAACCATTTGCATCTGCTCAACGCCCTCTTCGAAAAAGCGCGGCGCATCCTCAGGTAGAATGTCGAGCAACTGATCAAAGGCTGTTTTCATTAAATCGGTATCGTGAGAGCGGGTAGCGATAATAGCCCGGTTGATCAACAGGATTCGCCATGGACGCATAGGGTTGGTTTTTTCGAGATCCTGAGTAATCAATGGACTAATCGAATCAATGATTTCGTTGAGATATGAAAACAGTTGCTTGAGCAGTGCTGCATCCTGAATATGGTTGGCTTTACGCGCTAGTGCGTTGACCACAGGTTCAAGCATTTTTATTTCACATTCCTGGCGGGCTAGCCAGACTGCAAACGGAAAACACAGGTCCTCCAGACCTTCTGCAATTTCTTGCAGCCCCATGTCGGCGGCAAAAGTAGACATTTCCTGAAGCAGGGTAAGTCCATATTCACCGAGTTCATTGATTTCTTCGGGGTTCAGGTTGTGATCATCGGTCTCCGGTGCATCCGAGGTATTCCTTTCGAGAATATCGAACAGTTGCAGCATGGCTTTTTTGACAAGTTGCGGCGATGGCTCATCGCTGCCTTCCCAGACTTCACAAATTTCATCTGCCATATCGGCGAATGCATGACTTATTTGGAGTAGATCAACGGTAGATATCATTATATGGATGTTTGCTTGTATGATTTGAGATAATAATACAGTTTACTCAAGAAAGCTGTCTGATGAAATGCATGTAGTGTTACAATTTCCCGATGTTGACTATTGATTTACATACACACTCTACAGCATCCGACGGCACCTTGACTCCGGCGCAGCTAGTTGATAAGGCAGCTGCGGCTGGCATCAGGAATCTGGCATTAACCGACCATGACACCACTGCCGGCCTTGCTGAAGCGCAGGCTGCGGCTGATAAACATGCTATCCGACTGATCAACGGTTGTGAAATCTCGGTGAGCTGGTCACAGACTACCATTCACGTTGTCGGCCTGAATATCGATCCCGATAACCAGACATTGCAGCAGGGACTTTCCGGTTTGCGCGAATACCGCGACTGGCGGGCCCGGGAAATTGCCCGCAAACTTGAACTCTATGGTTTGGAAAATGCTTATGAGGGTGCTGCAGCTTTTGCCAAAGGTGAGTTAATCGGCAGGACACATTTTGCTCACTACCTGGTGCAGCATGGCCATGCGGAATCGATTCGACAGGTATTTAAAAAGTTTCTGGTTAAAAATAAACCCGGTTACGTTTCCGGTCGCTGGGCAGCTTTGGGCGATGTTGTTGACTGGATTACGGCTGCCGGCGGGCAGGCAGTGATTGCACATCCGGCCAGATATAGTGTGACCCGCGCTAAGTTACTGCGACTGCTGGATGAATTTCGCGAGGCAGGTGGTATTGGTCTGGAAGTGGTTTCCGGAAGCCACAGCCGTGATGAATACCAGACCATGGCTAAACATGCCGAAAATAAACAGCTCAAGGCCTCTGCCGGTTCTGATTATCACGGCCCCGAAAATCCCTGGATAGAGCTTGGCCGACTGCCTGCACTGCCAGATAATTGCGAGCCCGTCTGGCAGGACTGGCCGCAGCTTTCCTGAATATTTCAGAGGTCCTTTAAATAAACAACTTATGGCGCAGTTTTTCAGAATTCACCCGGATAACCCCCAAATCAGACTGATCCGGCAGGCTGTTGATATTGTCAATCAGGGCGGAGTCATTGTTTACCCGACTGACACCAGTTATGCGCTAGGTTGCCATATCGGCGACAAGTCTTCTCTGGAACGTATGAGGAGAATACGTCAGGTCGATGACAAACATGATTTTACCTTGGCATGCCGTGATCTTTCTGAAATTGCCACTTATGCAAAAATTAACAATAATCAGTACAGATTATTGAAAAGCCTTACGCCGGGGGCTTATACCTTTATTAATACCGCAACCAAACAGGTGCCTAAACGTCTTTTACATGAAAAGAAAAAGACCATCGGCATTCGCGTTCCCGATAACAATATTGCCTTGATGCTGCTCGATACGCTTGGTGAACCTATGCTGACTTCAACCTTGCTTTTGCCGGGCGATGAATATCCACTGACAGATCCCTACGACATCAAGGATCTGATTGGCAATCAAGTGGATTTGATCATTGATGGCGGTTTCTGCGGGATGGAAGAAACGACCATGGTGGATCTTGAAGAAGATGTGCCACAGGTGCT
>Ga0181565_10001956_pt1 | contig 15778 bp, 12 predicted proteins | sample 101ome_16_FD_129661 | JGI IMG/M metagenome (GOLD analysis project Ga0181565, IMG submission 129661) | Coastal salt marsh microbial communities from the Groves Creek Marsh, Skidaway Island, Georgia - 101401AT metaG (megahit assembly) | ecosystem: Environmental > Aquatic > Marine > Intertidal... | reverse complement strand
CTCGCTGAAGTGATCGTAACGCGGTAACGCTGCTATCAATTCCTGCATCAAATCTTTCTGTCTAGCCAAGCGCGAAGCTTGCTTACCATCAACCTCGCGTATCCATGGCCCCAAGGTTTGAGTAAGCGGCGGATGACCCAAGATGATTCGTCCAAACCGCTTGCGCATCACATAGGGCATTGAGGCAACCACTTGCCCGCCCTTCTCGACTAGTGCGACATTCCAAGCGTCATCACCCGCCAGCGCATCGAGCCACCAGGCCTGACTAAATAGCGGAATTGAAGATTCGGCTTCACAGAGCGCGCGATAATGATTTCGAGCTGTCATGCACCTAACTTCCGAGCAGCATATTTAACAAATGCATCTAGCATCAGCCGACTAGACGCTTCACGTAATTTATAATGAAGGTTTTGGCAGAGAAAAAAGCGCTTAACCGAATAACACCGTCGCGGCAAATCACGTAATAGCCTTCTTTGTCCCTTTTAACCATACCCAGTTCATCTTGGTCGCGGTCCATCTGGACTCTCTCAAAGTCACCGACCTGCCATCTCTGCCCAGTCAACAACCCAGTCGGTGCACTTACGCAGTCGAGCCAAAGCTCGGTCCCCCGCATGACATGCCAGATTCTTTCCAAGGGCCAGCGTTGCCAGTCAATAATAAACGCATGTTCTTCTTTCTTGATGTTTCGCGCACGTTGCGTCGGACTTTCCTTGGGCTGCCGTTTCCTTACGACTGCACCTGATTCGACCTGCTCAAGTGCCTCTAGAATAAGACTGACACCGACTTTGCCAACCAAAATGTCCAATCGATCGGGCGACTTGATGCCAAGGGGTATTTTGACTCGCTCCTGTAAAATAATGTCCCCTGTATCTTCACCTGCATCCACATAGTGAACAGTCACTCCAGGGTTCATATCCATGTGGTAGTAATGCCAGAAATCAGGATTTGGACCACGATACTCTGGAAGATAAGCCGTATGAAGATTGATCGTTCCATGCTTTGGTATCGAAAAGATATTTTGTTTTAGCAATTGGGACATGCTAAAAACAACTATCACATCTGGTTTCTTTTTTCTTACCCAACCCTCTAGCCCCTGATCATGACTTGAAGTCATAAACCGATAGGGTATTCCCTTCTGGTTAGCTAGCTTCTTTAAAGACGGCGAGCCGTACTTAAAGAAGCCAACAATGTGCCTTGCCAACATTAAGAGTCTTTTTGACTTGTTCTGTTTGTAACCGCGCGGTGCTGATTCAAGAATACCTACAAGCTGATGACTACTTTCAAGTAACGGGAGTACAACGCGGGAGACTCCCTGGGTAATCAGAAGAATCCTCATTACAGCGCTACCCTTGCTTGCTTTTCGAATTCCATAGCCAAAATGCCATTAATCGAAATGCCCTGATTCAAGTAACGCGCAAATTCACCCGGCGGCAACCAGCCTTCCCAGCCTTGAGCGGTACGTTGATGTTTCATTCCCAAGGCATCAAGCAGGACCTTTACTGCCGACTTTGCCGATACAGGCAACAATTTCTCCAACATGTATCGCAAATATAGCTGTTCACTTGCATTACCCAAATTTTCTACACTTCCCGTGCTTTGAGTTGCATAAACACCACTGACATAGGCGATGTACCATTCCCGCCCCTTCCGCAACGCTAGCGGCACCCCTTCCCAAAACCGCATGAACTCTAGATCCCACAACGGCATCCACCAGTCGTAGCCGTAGAATTCATAGACCCGCACGGAATTGCAGATGAATTTGGCTTGGCGTTCTTGCCAGTCCCATTTCTCGAAGGCGCTGGCAAACTCCCAGGGCTCTGCGCTTCGGCGGATCTCCGCGATTTCCAAAATGCGTTGAGTCCACTGCGCCGGAGAAATCGAAAATAATTTCATCGGTGCGAGGGTGTAATGCTTTTTCTGAACCGCCTCTCCGACATCTACAGGAGAAAAACTGCCACGCTTGAATGTCACTGATGGAATGTGTCCGCCCGCAATAAAGTCACCGGAATGCCCCGGCACAAAGATCGCATCCGCCTCAACCACTCCACCCTGCTTCAGCTTCTGTACCGCCAGCCAGTCCTGCACATGCGCAATGCTATTCCAGCCGGAGGCCCATTTCTGATACTCCCAACGCTCGGCGGTCTGCCAAGCCTCGCACCACAGGGACTCACTGTATTCGACAAAGTGCCAGCGTAGGCCAAGGGCATCGGCGACGCGCTTGCTGTAGTCCGACTCCTTGTTGCCAGGCACGCCGTAGGTGAAGCTGAGGACATTGTCGTAGCCCAGCCGCTTGAGCATGGTCGCGATCAGGCGAGAGTCGTACCCGCCGCTTAGCGGAATCACGATCTGGCGACCATCGGCATAGTCGATCAGGCGCTGCATGACGCGCACCGTGACGCGATCCAACTCGGCACGCAGATCCGGCTCGTTGGTCTCGGCGGGCTCCTGATGCAGGAAGCGATAGTAGCGGTGTGTCTCGACCACCGGCCCGACCTCGGTTTGCCGCGCGATCAGGCATTCGCCGGCCTGGAGCTGTTTGACGTTCGGAAACAGCGTATCAGCCCCGGTGACATAGCCCGCCAACTGAAATTCCTCCCGCGCCACCGAATCCATCTCGCGATCGCCCACCTGCTGGCGGACCCATTCGGCATCCTCACTGATAAAGAATTTACCGTCAGACAGGCCGTAGAACAAGGGCTGAGAGCGGATATGATCTACCGCCGCGAAAATCTGATCAGCAGATTGATACACTACTGAAAAGAAGCCATGGCAATACATTAATCCTTCAATTAGCCCTTGGAAGTTACTATAGTTGGATAAAAATTCTTTAAAGTCCTCGGGACAAGAAATATATCCATCATCTAAATATACAACCCCTTTCAAAGATAGATAATCTTGCTTACTCGGTAGCGAAAAATTTATTTTAGAAAAGCTCACTAAATTCCTTACCAAGAATACCTAGAATTTTTTCTTTATGTATTGCATAAAATTTTAGTTGGCTCTCAGCTATTTTTTTAGATAATTGCTGATCACCATATAACTTCCATCGCCAATGCCTCAAATCTCGGTAAGCTAAAAATTTACTTAAAAGAGCATTTATCCTGTCCCTACGTGTTAATGGACTGAAGATTAGCGCATCTTTATCTTTTTCAATAGTCTGCAATATTAATTTAACGAACCTAACGTGATTAAGACCATCAAATTCACCAAATAGGCCTTCAATGTATGGTTTCTGTAAAGATTTCAGTTTTAAAAAATCACTCTCAGAATCACCTGAAAATACAAACGTATCAAAGTAGCTATAAAGTTCATCTAAACTAACCACTCGCGGAACCCCATGCAAATGCGGATCGGACCAAGGATTAACATCTTTACGCGATGAAAAAAACAAAGAAGGAGTACCTATAAGATAAGACTCTAATGCAGTAATTGAATTATAACTAATCCAAAGTTTAACTGAACGAAGCGTTTCAAACAGAGGAGCTTTGTCTACAAAACGAACATTTGGGAAACCCTTAATTCCTTCTACACCAGAAGCCCATGTGGAATGTTTTGCGCCTGGATGGAGTCTTATCAAAAATAGAACATCAGTGTATTGCTTAACACAAGCAACGATCATCGAATTGAAATGATCTCTATCTTCTATAAAACGTTGTATATAAAGCTTACCGTACTGCTGCTCTAGGTAGCTTCTATTTGGACTGTCGGGATGGCAAAATTCAAAATTAGAACACCCCACACCTACGATCTTTGAAAAACTAGTTTTTGAAATTAAATCTAGCTCAAGAGGTTGATGTATTATCGGAAAGTCTGCACCAGCATACCCCGTTACCTCACTAATTTGCGCTAAAGATGGAGCAAAGTCTTCCATAATTTTGAGTGATTCTAGATTCCAAAGGCCCCAACGAGTATGAACTGGAAGCCTAAGCCAATTGTGCCCCCATATTGACTCAATTGAAGAGTTAAATTTATGCATTGACCCTTCACCAGGATAAGTGATCAATGGAATTTCTAACTTTCTACATAATAAGGCTAATTCAAACTTAAGTTGTGAGCCGTGTGGACCCGACATAAACACGCATTTAGGTTTATGTTTTAAGACAAGACTCTTCGATTCAAATATGCTCCCTCTAATAACGGTAAAGCCAAGCATTCTTAAAAGATTTGTAATCAAAATGGAAGGTTCACTATCTCTAGATGAACCTGAGGAAAATTCAAAATTCAGAAAATCTATTTTTTTCTTCATGTAACTGAGCGCTCTTAAGGACCCGGTAGTAATTTTAAAATGATCAGATCTACTGATTCATATAAAAAATAAAACAGGTGGAACGTTTTAACTATGCGGTTTGAACTAAAATATATTGCCTTAAGAAAGATATCGATAAAAAACAATAATTCAACAAACTAAAGCGCCACACAATAATCGTCTAATCATGAATCAAATCCCAGCTCGTTGGTGTCCCGAATCTAACAGCCACTTTTAATCTTTTGCCAAGCAAGTCATTAAAATACTTAGGCTCCAATCCCACCCCCGGTCGAATCCGTCGAATGTCACCATGCCCAATAACGGACCCCGCTGGTAGATCACGCACAAAATAAATCGAACGGCGGTATACCTTACTGTCCGACTCAGCAGGATGACGGTCGTAACCCACTTGCCCCAACGCTTGCCACGCATCATGCGTGTCCTTACACAGACGCTTGAGCTCATCCGGCTCAATCGAAAATTCGCTATCTGGCCCCTTATCTGCACGACTGAGCGTGAAATGTTTTTCAATCACACAAGCGCCCAGCGCAACGGCTGCGACCGAAGCGGTTGTGCCCAGCGTGTGATCCGACAATCCGGGCACAACATCAAACCGCCGACCCAATTCGGCCAGCTGTCGAATGTTCGCCTGGTCCATAGGCGCGGGATAACTGCTAATACAATGCAGCAACACAAGCTCTTTACACCCCGCGCTTCGCGCCACATCTACCGCATCGGCAATTTCCTCTTCCGAAGCCATCCCCGTCGACATGATCATCGGCTTGCCCGTTTTCGCCACATAGCGAATCAGAGGCAGATCCGTATTTTCAAAGGATGCGATCTTGTATGCCGGGGCTTCCAGTTCCTCTAAAAGATCAACCGCACTTTCATCAAAGGGCGTCGAGAAAACCGTCATGCCGAGTTTTCGAGCATGTGAAAACATCGCCTGATGCCACTCAAAAGGCGTCTCTGCCCAGCGATAAAGATCGTAGAGCTTATAGCCATCCCACAAACCGCCTTTAACCATGAACTCCTCACGATCACAATCAATGGTCATCGTATCAGCGGTATACGTCTGCAACTTAATTGCATCGGCGCCAGCCTGACGCGCAGCATCAATGGTTTGCAATGCACGCTCAAGCGAACCGTTATGGTTCGCTGACAGCTCAGCGATAACGTATGGGCGCGAGCAGGGACCTATTTGACGGCCACTTATGGACAGATGTTTATTAGATTTAGTCATTAAGCACGCGTTTCCATAGTGTTTCTAGTTATAAGCCTGGCAATTCATATGGGTCTGGAATTTCAGCAGCAGTAGCAATTCTTCTCAATCGAGTGAACTCATCCTTAGGGGGCACATTATAGAACCCCAGCATCTTTTTTTGATCCTCGCTAAGCTTCTCATACACTTTTTGTGGCGTGCATTTTAAAAAATCAAATGATGGTTTTATAAACCATCTAGCGTAACCCAGAACAAGCGCCCATCGATCCTTGTCTGTGAAGTTCTCCGCACCACCATGCCAACAATTAGCATTAAAAATAATAACCGAACCTTTTGGCACAACCACACGGCTCTCATCTGGATGCGATTCGCCATCAGGCGCAAACTGTCTAAATTTATGGCTACCCGGGACTATTCGAGTAGCTCCATTATCTAGCGTGAATTCATCCAAGGCCCAAATGACATTCGCGATTAAGCAATAATTTACCCCTGGGAGGTTGCTATCAGAGTGAAGTTGCTGATACCCACCACCTTTTTTTGGTGAACGTGCAGATATGTTATTCAAGTAATAAGGTTCTGAATTTTTATATGAACCCTCTTTCAAGATAATATCTAGAATAGATACTACCTGCTTATGCATAAATAAATTAAACCACTCAATATTTTTATTATGCAAATTAAAGACAACTTTTTCGCCGCCTTTGTTTGCTAAAGAAGTGCCTTCTATTTTCTCAGCGTTTGCATAGAACTTTGAGTAGGTTATATAGTCTTTTTCAAGGTACGACTTATATTTTTCACATAATTCTTCTAATAAAACTGACTCTAAAACTGTATATCCCTGTTCTTCAATATTTGAGATATGGCGCGTGAAAGGTGTATTCATATTTTAGGCCTCGCATAAATACGAACTTGCCGGCCAATGTTTATTTTGGCCAAGCTCTCATAAAATTTTCTCAGCACCTCACCTTGACCATTTTTTCTCATATTGAGTTCGAAGTTTACGCGCTTTTTATGAATCTCCTTACCAAGACTGTTGTCGCCCACATAGCAGTCACCAAAAAGCAGGAAGATTTCTAATGGAAAGGAGGCCTCAGAGTGAAGAACATCATAACCCTCACCTTCCAATAAATTAGATAACGATTCATTAGAAAAATAATTCAAGTGACCAGGTGGGGCGACCCACCAATCATTCAGGTTATGAACATCTCTACCGGCTAACTGAAATGGATTGAACTCATTTGGAACATCAATTACCAACAATCCGGAAGGTGCCAGAACTTTTTCCTTTATTTCTGAGACGACCCCAATGGGATCCAAAAGATGTTCCAGAACATTGTTCAAAATAACCACATCAAATCGTCGCTCATCAAATACCGCCATTTTTTCCAACCCAGCAACTTTAACATTGGCGCCCTTTGATGATGCGTAAGCAACAGCTTCAGGTGCCGGGTCAAACCCATAACATTGCATGCCGAATTTTGACATAAACTGAAGAAACAGTCCCCAACCACAACCAATGTCCAATATACTCTGGCCGAAAAGATCTCGTTCAGATAAATTCTTAATATTTATCGCTAAATCCCTCCAACTGCCTTCATAAAACTCACGATCGTTTAGTTGTACCTCTAATGATGAATCGTTGAAGTTTTTATAATCACCAGAATAAAATTCATCTGCATAAAATCGTGTAATTTCATCTGCAGAAGGCGTCGGCTTTACCGATAAAAATCCATATTTTTGTTTTTCGATTTTGTAATCCTTATTAGTTTTCATATGCAACCTCTATTTTAAAAAGAAATGTATGAAAGGGCTTCTTTTTTTCCAACATTTGCAATCAAATCTAGGATAGACAAATGACTTAAAAATATACTTGTGTTCTTCTGGGGATATGGCCGGGGTTGAAAATCTTGAAAAGTTAGCCTTACCTCTGAAAGATCCTCGAATGAGTCTTCAATGAGATACTGTTTGGCTCCAACTGGTGAAAAATATTCAGTGGCGCCAATATGGGTAAGAATTTCAATTAATCGATTTGATCTTATACCGCCAATACCTATTTCACTACTTCTCAAAAATATTGTCTCGATCGATAATAAGTTCGCGATCGATTTGATTAAATTTATATTAAGATCCGCAAGGTTATTGGATTGATCACTCATTAGAGTATCTTTGAGGTCGGCAATATCAATTAAGTGATCATGACGAGCATAATTCTGCTGAATCGTTTTAATATGCTTCGACCTCCATATGTCGCTGGAAAATAAAGTTTCATTTATTTTCTGCGCCAGTCTTTCATGTTTGACGGGTACGGTAATCAATTGCCGCGATCCATTATTATTAATCTGATTTCTGTTATGCCATGAACCCTTTTGAAATTGAGCATCATCCAAAAAAACGAAAATATCAACTTTCGTAATAAGGTTGAAATAGCCAGCCCAAGGCAAATAAGTTGGCTGCATGATGGCGCATTTCATAATATCTTTTCCATACGCACTACCTCATCACTAGCCTCAAAGCCAACAGCTTCAGCATCTTGAAGCGCGGAAATCTGATACCCACTTCCGGAGTATAAACGCATAGCAGGTATATTCAGCTTGCTTACATGCAGAAAAGCTCTTTCATAACCCAAGTGATTTCGAATTAATGTTTCCAACTCTTTTAAAATAATTTTCCCTCTACCTTTGCCTCGTTTATTCTGATCACCAAGATAGAGCCACAACTCAGCACTGCTAGAAGCTTTATTTATGTTTCGCAAACCAGCGCTACCAATGTGCCGACAACCTTCATAGATGGAAAAAACAAGCTGCTCAGGATTAGATAACAAGCCGCGCCAGTATTGAAAATGGTTGCGCCTAGTAGGCTCGCCTCCTCGCATCAAAAAATGTCGTCTTAACTCTCTATCCTGCAGCCAATGATACGTGCGACGCACATCCAAAGGACAGGGCGCTTGAATACAAAGTAAATCATGAATTAGTGTTTTGGTAATTGCAGGCACCCCATTGCGAACCAAGTCAGGGGGGAGCGCGGCTCCCTCCAAAAAAACTTGACGGAGTGCTTTCTCAAGTTCACCGCGGTTACAGTAAAGGGCCAGCAATCCTTCATCTGCCAGTGATTCAAGAGGTTTTCTCTGATTTTCTGCTACCACCTTTACCAAAGACGGCCTTCTCAAATACAACCTTTCCCATGTTGAGCCACCCCCTGAACCAATCACAAAATCAGCTCTTGCCATTAACAGAGCTATCTTTTCGCTTACTTTATGTATCTTGAAGTTGTCGTGCTTTAAACAGAAGGACTCGATTCTTTGATGATCTTGATTGATGGCCGAGACAACGACATCTATCTGAGTTACTTTGGGGGCCAAATGAGCTATAGCCACGAGTGCCTCTAGGGTATGACCCTCTTTATCATTGCCTCCAAACATGACTAACAGCCGCTTGGGCACAATCACCTTATGCTCAGATGCATTACAGACATTTGATTCTCGATAGAAATCAAATTCCTTTCGAAGAAGAGCGAATCGAGGGCCAATAAAAAGTTTTGCAGCCTGTGGAACCAACTTCTTGTAGCGTGCTGGGAGATCAGGCTCTGCGCCTGGGTCGACCAAGATATCGCAGTCATGCTGACGATCGGCCAAATCATCAATGACCATGATGTGCTTACAAGACGAACGCAACGCCGATTCCCAGCGCAGGTCCAGCGCATAGTGATCGACAATCAGCCAATCGAGGGGCTCACTACCCAGTACTTGACGAGTTTGCGCCGCATCCGTTTTCCAATCAACGTCTAGCCAGCTCGCATGAGCGAGGTCTGATACAAATGGATCAGGTACCTGAGGTGTTGATAAAGCATGCAGCTGATAGCCACGAGACCGGATGTAACCCATCAAATGTCCTTCATGCTCACGACAGACAAATTGACATTCAACGCTCTCTTCTCGTAATGCATCTGCCAGCGTTAAGCAACGCATGACATGCCCTGTACCGATTTGTGATGAGGCGTCAGTACGGAAAGCAACGCGCATGCAAATCAATTAAGGCGCTTAAAACCAGCATGACAGACTGGTCCATTAAGGAGCGACATCACATCACGACCCTGCTCACACTCTTGAATCAATCCAAATATAGGATCAAGTGCATCAAAGTAACCATCAAGAACATCAGAGGTATGTTCTGTGCAGACATAAACGCTGGTTGCTGCAAGATAGCCTTTCTTAAGCATCTCTTGTGTGATCAGAGTTTTATACGCAAGCGTATGATCGCTCTTGATGGTGAAACCGGTAAGAGCAGGCAATCCCCAATAATCTAATTTGAGTCCATGCTTCTCGGCGAGGGCGTTCCAATGACGACGGATCTCAAGTCCTGTATTGGTAATTCTTTCCCAAGACTTTTCACGCTCCATCACTTCGAGCGTTTTGAGGGCAGCTGTCGGACCAATACGCTCTGTCCAGAAGGTGCTACTGATAAAAGTAGATTGCGCGGCTTCCATAACTTCACGCCGCCCAATCGTTGCCGTGATCGCATATCCATTGCCAAGTGCTTTACCAAACATGGCTATATCCGGCTCAACACCATATTTCTTATGTAACCCACCAAAAGTCTGGCGAAAGCCAGAAGTACACTCGTCAAAAATTAAAACGATATTTCGCTTGGTCGCTAGCTCGCGTACCTTATGTAGAAAGTTATCTTGCGGCTCTATACTTCGCTGAACTTCCATTTTTATTACGCCAATATTTTTTGTTTCGACTAATGCTTCCAATTCTGAAAAATTATTGTAACTGAAAGGGAATGTTGTGCCGCGTAAATTACGGGGCACCCCTTTAGGCTCTAGCCCAGGCAATAGATGGCCATCGAGATTGCCTTCATCAGCTAAATTGGTAGACAGATACCAATCATGCCACCCGTGGTAACCGCAAATCGCGACGTTATCTTTTCCGGATGCCGCACGAGCGATACGAATCGCGATTGCATTTGCTTCGCCGCCGCTACGGGCAAAACGCGCCATATCCGCCCAGGGATGGAGTTCAATCAATTTTTCTGCCAAATAGACTTCTTCCGGGCAATTGAAGGTGCTCATATTGCCTGCCTGCACCGTGCACAGAACGGCTTCATCAACCTCAGGATGACCATAACCCAGTATGTTGGTGCCTATGCCCATGATCGACATATCGGTGTATTCATTTCCATCGAGATCCCAGACCTTACAGCCTTTTGCTTTGCTGAAATACGCCGGCCATAGATCAGGCAAAAACATTTCAGCACGCTTTGAAAGCAACATATTTCCACCGGGAATGACCTGCTTGGCGCGTTTCCAAAGTTTTTGACCTGTACCCATTGCGGCACCTTCGTTACGAATGATGGTTTGATTTGCGGCAAATAGCTCAGGATGATTTTGCTGAAGCCGCAAGACTTGCTTCCAAGAAAAATGGATATCAGGTGTAAAATGCGCAAAGACATTGGAAACAACCTCAAAATCCGCTGGCTCATCAACTGTCCAGCGCAAACCAGACAAGTCTTCAGCATGCGTGACGCTAGCTGACTTAAATAATCCCGGACGACGCAAATAGGGGGTCACATGCTCATGGTCGAATGGATCTTCGCTTTCTAAAGCTGCGCGTTCCAAAGCAGCCACTGTAAAGACTTCTGTATCCAAACCATCGGGATAGGTAGGCGGCGATACATTGCTTAAATAATCGACATCCAAATTCTTGAAGTGAGCAATAACCTCATTGACGACTTCGGGATCGATTAGCGGACAATCACCCGTGACACGAACCACAATATCCGCACTGGAAGCATGCGCGGCATCAAGATAGCGCTGAAGCACATCATTTTCGCTACCACGAACACAGAGATAGCCCAGTTTTTCGACATGTGCCGCAAGCGGCTCATTTTTCTGATCGATCGATGTAGCAACAACAATTTGATCAACTTCTTTTGCGCGCGATAGCCGTGCAAGCAGCAATTCAATCATCGGCACGCCGCCGATTTCTTTCATCACCTTATTAGGCAACCGAGTGGAGCCCATACGCGCTTGCACAATGGCAACGACTTTCATAAATAATTCCAGTTGGAAGGGTTAATTAGGTCCAGGTCTGCACAGCGCATGAATGATGTATCGAGTACCTCGTTGCCGTTCTTGGCCACTTGCAAAATTTCCGAGAGTTGTGCTGCACTATCAACGCCTACGATCACTTGATCTACTTGATCAAGAGAGAGCGGGTACGCCAAACAGGCTTCTAAGGGCGACGCTCCTGAATCCTGCAGTTTTTCATGCCACCGATCCCAAAGATTGGACCAGCGCGAGAACTTTTGTGGAATTTTGCTTCGTTCCATCAACAAGAGTCCTTGTAAAAAAACTGAACGCGTATGAACCTCAACACCATCACCCTTAAGACGGTCTAACCAACCGCTTGATTCCAAGCGTCTATCGACAACGTTGAGCGGCGCTTGAACCAAGTCGATTTTGATTTTTTTGCAAATTTCATTAAGTTCATCTGGGCTATAGATTGAGACGCCAATCTTCTGGACGATTCCGTCATTTTTGAGATCTGCTAGCGCTTGAATCAGTTGCCCCCCTTTCAAACCTAACAAATCTCGCGGACGATGTAGCAGCAATCCATAGAGTTTTTTTTGCCCTAATCGCGCTAGAGATTCCCGAACTTGTTCAGTCACCCAAGAAGCGACATTGTTTTGGTCATCGGGCAATGAGGGAAACTTTGTAACAACGCGAAATCCATCGATACCAACTTTTCCTAAAACCTCTTCACTGGCTCCGTAAGCAATTGCTGTGTCTAAAACATCGATTTCATTCGCTTTAGCAAGGGACAGAACACTTTGAGCTTCGCCCAAGGAAACTTGACCGGCCTCGTTCGCAATACCGTAATGAAGGCCAAATTGGACCGTGCCCAATGCTAATTTCACTATAAAACTCTCTTCAGAGACTCAATGACGGAATTCTGTTGCGACATAGAGAGTGTTGGATACATCGGCAAACTGATCACCTCTCGATGAAACTGTTCAGCCTCTGAAAAGTCACCCACCTTGAATCCTAATTTTTCGTAATACGGCTGCCGATGTACCGGGATGTAGTGTAGGTTTGCAGCTATACCGTTCTGCCAAAGCACGTCATAGACCTGCCGTTGTGTTTTCCCGCATTCTGCTTCACTAACACGAATCGGATATAGGTGATAGCTTGAGTATGTTCCAGACGCTTGATGTGGCGTGGTGATCGGTAATGAATTCAACTCCAGATCGTATTTCTTGGCGATTTCATACCTACGGCTCACGAACTCATCTAAGCGCTGCATTTGGCTTAAACCCAGCGCAGCATGGATATCTGTCATGCGGTAGTTAAAGCCCAATTCGATTTGCTGGTAGTTCCAAATTTCATTATCAGGACGCAACTGCATCAGAGTTTTGTCGCTGGTTATGCCGTGCGTTCTCAGGCGGCGCATACGATCTGCTAGCTCGGTATCATTGGTCACTGCCATACCACCTTCGCCGGTGGTGATGATTTTCACCGGATGGAAGCTGAATACGGTGATGTGGCTGTGGACGCAAGAGCCGATTTTGATTGAAGTGGATTGCTTTGCCTCGCTGGATTGCCGCTTCGCTTCGCCACTTGCAATGAAGTAATGTGCACCGATGGCGTGTGAGGCGTCTTCAATAATCTTGAAACCATATTGTTGGCTCAGAGCATTGATTGCTGGCATGTCGCAGGGCTGGCCAGCGAAATGCACTGGCATCACAACTTTTGGTAGGCGTCCATCTTTCTCCGCCTGAATAAGCTTTTCCTCGAGACGCTCCACGCTCATGTTGTAAGTGCGCGGGTCTATATCGACAAAATCAACCTTCGCACCGCAATAGAGCGCACAGTTGGCGCTAGCGACAAAGGTATTCGGGCTCGTCCAAAGCCAATCTCCGGGCCCAAGATCAAGCGCGAGGCAGGCGATGTGCAAGGCGTTGGTCGCGCTATTCACCGCCACGCCATGTTGCACACCACAGTATTCCGCCACCACCTGCTCAAAGCGCGGCACGGTCGGGCCTTGGGTGAGAAAGTCCGAGCGTAACACCTCGACAACCGCATCGATATCGGCTTGTGTAATGTCTTGGCTACCATATGGAATCATGGCGTCAGATCTTCCCGATCGACTCTTGGTTCGCATCAACCCAGGCCTGTAAATCCGCATCACTCATCCAGGCCGGATTGGAATCACTCGCATAGACGAAACCCTCAGGCACCCTCACGCCATCCTTGATGCGTTTTGTGTCATCGGCCCAGTTATTGATCTGCGGCAAAATCTTGAAGTACTCGGGGTACTCGTAGGTGAAGTGGGAATCTTCCTCGCCGATCATCTGCTCGTGCAACTTCTCGCCCGGGCGAATACCGACAATCTCTTGTTTTGCGTCGGGTGCAATCACATGCGCAACATCAGTGACTTTCATCGATGGGATTTTCTTCACATAAATCTCGCCGCCGAACATGTCTTCAAACGCATGCCACACCAGCTCCACACCCTGCTCCAGCGAGATCATAAAGCGCGTCATACGCGCATCGGTAATCGGTAACACGCCACTGTCTTTGATCGACATAAAGAACGGAATCACCGACCCACGCGAACCCATGACATTGCCGTAGCGCACTACCGCAAAGCGTGTATCGTGCCCAGATGCATATGAGGAATTGCTGGCAACAAAAAGTTTGTCACTGGCCAATTTCGTTGCGCCATACAAATTGACAGGGCTACTGGCTTTATCCGTTGAGAGCGCGACGACGCGTTTTACATTTTGATCTATACAAGCATCAATCAGATTCATCGCACCATCGATATTGGTCTTAATGCACTCGAAAGGGTTGTATTCAGCAGTAGGCACGATCTTGGTGGCCGCTGCATGTACGACATAATCAATGCCATCTAAAGCACGATAGAGTCGGTCTTTATCACGCACATCACCAATGAAAAAACGCACACGCGGATCATCATTAAACAGCTTCGCCATCTCCCACTGCTTCATTTCATCCCGCGAGAGAATCACTAAGCGCTTCGGGTTATATTTTTTTAACGTCATCGGCACGAAAGCATGGCCGAAAGAGCCTGTGCCGCCAGTGATGAGGATTGAGGAGTTTTCTAACATATATTTACTTAAGTTATGGTTAATGTGAAGCCGTCATTGAGCGGAATAGTTTGCTAGTTAGCATGAGTTTATCGAATGTTCCTCGCGCTTTAACTTCGCCCCGTTCCAATAGATAGATTTGATCGCAGTGTCGTACAGTGGAGAGGCGATGCGCGATCATAATCATAGTGATGTCGTGGCCAAGGTTGTTCACCGCTTCCATCACCGCTTGCTCAGTAAGGTTGTCCAACGCGCTTGTGGCTTCATCCAGAATCAACACTTGCGGGTTGAAGTAGAGCGCGCGTGCAATGCCAATGCGCTGGCGCTGCCCGCCAGATAGGCGCACACCGCGCTCACCCACGGTGGTGTCGTAGCCCTGTGGCAAATCATTAACCACGAACTCGTGCAGGTTAGCGATTTTGGCCGCACGCTCAACGGCTTGTTGATCGATATCATTGGATCTAACCCCAAAGGCGATATTCGCGGTCACGGTATCATCGGCCAGATAGATTTGCTGTGGCACATAACCAATGGCGCGATGCCACTGGCGCCGATTAGCGCCAGTAATGGGTTGGCTGTCAACAATTAAGCTTCCTTCCTGTGGTTCAAGCAGACCCAAGATCACATCCACAGTAGTGGTTTTGCCGCTGCCAGTAGCGCCAACAAAACCCACTTTGCTACGCGCGGGAATGCTGATATCAATATTCTTCAATGCCGGTTCTTTAGCTTTGGGATAATAGTAGCTGACTTTGTTCAGTGTGATGCCTTGAATAATCGGCAGCGGGTTAAGGTGGCCGTGCTCAGTATAGGCGGTTCGTAGACTAATCAGATCTTGATGCAACGCATCAATCGCCGAGGCGGCAAAGCGCAGTTTAGTAAATGCCCCATAGACTTGTTGAAGCGCAGGCATGAGTCGATAGCCAGCAAAGGCATAAAGTGCGATTACAGGCAACGCGCTCGCGAAACTACCGCTTTGGGCCATGAGGTAGAGGATTATCAGCAGCATGCCGCCGAAGGCGACGGCTTCTAGCGCAAAGCGCGGCAGCTGGGCAATGACACTCGCTGTGGCTTGGTTTTTGGCGAAGATTTCCGCGGGTTTGGCGAAGCGTTGGATGTAGACTTGTTCCAGCCCGCCCACTTTCACCTCTTTGGCTGCGCCGAAAGCTTCGCTCACGGCGGTAAAGCGTTCTTTGTTGGCCT
>Ga0181565_10001953_pt1 | contig 15785 bp, 18 predicted proteins | sample 101ome_16_FD_129661 | JGI IMG/M metagenome (GOLD analysis project Ga0181565, IMG submission 129661) | Coastal salt marsh microbial communities from the Groves Creek Marsh, Skidaway Island, Georgia - 101401AT metaG (megahit assembly) | ecosystem: Environmental > Aquatic > Marine > Intertidal... | reverse complement strand
TCCATTGAAGCGCGCGAGGGGATTTCGACCGGCATCTCAGCCCATGACCGCTCTAAGACAGTGTCGGTTGCCATCGACCCGACCAAAGCCATGCAAGACATTGTTTCGCCCGGCCATATTTTCCCGCTGGTGGCACGCGATGGCGGCGTGCTGATACGCGCCGGCCACACCGAAGCCTCGGTTGATATTGCGCGCCTTGCCGGTCTTTATCCGGCCGGGGTGATTTGCGAGATTATGAATGATGACGGCACCATGGCGCGCTTGCCCGACCTTGTGCAATTCGCGCAAATACATGGCCTGAAACTCGGCACGATTGCCGATTTGATTGCCTATCGCCGCCGCAATGATACGCTCATTCAACGCATTCATGAAGACACGTTCAAGCTGGCCAATGGCAGCGAGATGAAAGCGCATATTTATATGAATACGGTGACCAATGAGGAGCATATTGCGCTGGTGAAGGGCGATATTTCAGGCGACAAGCCGGTGCTGACGCGCTTCCATGCGGAAAATTTGGTGGCTGATATTGCCGGTAGCGGCATGCCGCGCGCCGGTGTGTTTCAAAAAGCACTGGAAAAAATCGATGCAGAAGGGCGCGGCGTTGTTGTGATTATCCGCAATACCTCGCCGACGCCGTTCACCGATAGCATGAACCCGCAATCAAGCGGCGACCCGATGCCGACGCGTTTGCTTGATTATGGTTTGGGTGCGCAAATTGTTGCCGATTTGGGCTTACATCAAATCGAACTCTTGTCCGACACGCCGCGCACTGTGGTGGCGTTGGAAGGCTATGATTTAGAAATTGTCGGTCAGCGACCGATTACGGACGGGGCATAAAATGTCGAAAAAAGTTCTGATTGTTGAAGCGCGATTTTATGAAGATATGGCCGACGCATTGGCCGAGGGCGCGATTGCCGCGCTTGACGCGGCGGGGATAACCCATGAACGGGTTGCCGTGCCCGGCGTGTTGGAAGTGCCGGTGGCGATTAAATATGCCGCCGTGACAAATAATTATGACGGCTATGTTGCGCTTGGCGTTGTCATTCGCGGCGAAACGACCCATTACGAAATTGTCTGCAATGAAAGTGCGCGCGGTCTGATGGAGCTTGGCATTAAAGACAAGCTGGCCATCGGCAACGGCATTCAAACGGTCGAGAATAGTGACCAAGCATGGGCGCGCTGCAAAATGTCTGAAAAAGACAAGGGCGGTGGTGCGGCAAAAGCGGCCATTGCACTGATAGGCTTGCGCGATAGCTGGTCTTAGGGGTAAACCGCCTCTATGAGTGCTGATACACATGATGCCCGATCCGCCGCGCGCTTGCTCGCTGTGCAGGCGCTTTATCAAATGGATATTGCGCGCACGCCGCTGGAGGTGATTATCCGTGAGTTCGGCGAGCATCGCATGGAATTGAAGCTCGAGAATATTGAGTTACCGCAGGCTGATAGCGCTCATTTTGAAATGCTGTTGCGCGGCGTGGTGGAAAACCAAATGGCCATAGACCGTTTGATTGACGGCAAGCTGGCTGAGAATTGGAGCTTGGCGCGCCTCGACAGCACTTTGCGCGCCATTTTGCGCTGCGGTGTGCAAGAACTCATATACGCGCCGCATATCCCGCCAAAAGTGGTGGTGTCGCAATATGCCGATATTGCCCATGCCTTTTTTGAAGAGGCAGAGGGCGGCATGGCCAATGCGCTGCTTGATAATGTCGCCAAAAGCTTGGCCAATGATAAAGACTCGGCGGTAAGCTAAAATGTCTGACAATGCGCAGCTTGATGAGTTTGGCCTGATTGCCGAACTGCTCGCGCCTTTGGCAAACAATGATGCGGCGGCTGGGCTTAGCGATGATGCGGCGCGGGTCAATGTTCCGGCAGGCGACGAGTTGGTCATCAGCACTGATATGCTGGTCGCCGGTGTGCACTTTCCCGAAAATGCCGATGGCGCGCTGGTCGCCAAGCGCATGCTGGCTTGCAATATTTCTGACCTCGCCGCCAAGGGCGCGCAGCCTTTTGGCTGTGTGCTTACGCTCGGCATTGCGCCGCATTGGGATAGAAGCTGGCTTGAGACATTCACCGCTGCGCTCGGAGCGGGGCTTAAAACCCATGACATGCAGCTATGGGGCGGCGATACAGTGCGCGCGGCGCATGGTTTCGCCGGATTGACGGTGCACGGATTGGTGCCGCAAGGGCAAATGCTGACGCGCAGTGGCGCGCTAGATGGAGACGATGTTTATGTGACCGGCACAATCGGCGACGGATTTCTTGATTTGGAGCGCGGCGGCACAGCTTATGCCGACCCGCAACCGCCTCTGGCCTTCGGTCAAGCTATGCGCGGTATAGCTAATGCAGCGATTGATGTGTCGGACGGCCTTATGGCTGACCTTGACCACTTATGCGTGGCCAGCGGTGGCGTGATGGAGATATCGGCAGAGCATGTTCCGCTTTCAGAAGCCGGAAAGGCGCATGGTGACATAAAAGCTTTGGTCAGTGGGGGTGATGATTTGCAAATCGCTTTTACGGCAGCGCCGGATAAAGTCGACAGTCTGGCTGCACTTGCGTCGAAACACGGTATTAGCTTGACCCGCATTGGCCGATTTTCTTCATCTGAACGCGGACATGCCCGATTGTTGGCCGCAGATGGCAGTGAAATCATCCTTGAAAGGCGCGGTTTTCGTCACTTTTAGGCGTTTTTGCGAATATTTACATTTTTCTTCGCTTTTTCTTGGCTTCTTCTTGCTTTTGCGGGCTTTTTTTGGCATATCTCGCTCACTTTATAGGGGAGGGAATGCGACCGTTTTCAGGTCATTCCCATAACAAAAGAGGATTTACTCATGAGCACTTTGATGTGGCTTATCATCGGGTCAGGTCTGCTCGCCATTGCATATGGCGTTTGGGCGGCTCGCAGCATTATGGCGGCTGACGCCGGCAATGAGCGGATGCAGGAAATTGCATCGGCCATTCAAGAAGGCGCAGGCGCCTATCTGAACCGCCAATATCGAACAATTGGTATTGTTGGTTTGGCGATCGCCATTTTGGTTACATTCCTCCTCGGCGCTAAAGTTTCGGCCGGTTTTGTGGTCGGTGCAGCCCTGTCCGGCGCTGCCGGATATGTCGGCATGCTGGTTTCGGTGCGTGCCAATGTCCGCACCACGCAAGCAGCCAGTGAAAGCCTTGCCGGTGGCCTGTCCATGGCCTTCCGTTCAGGTGCCGTCACCGGCATGTTGGTTGCCGGTCTGGCGCTGCTTTCTGTTGCCGTCTACTTCGCCGTTCTGGTTGACGGTTTCGGCCTGTCGCCCGATAGCCGCGAAGTCGTTGACGCGCTTGTCGCGCTCGGCTTTGGCGCTTCTTTGATTTCAATCTTTGCCCGTCTTGGCGGCGGCATCTTCACCAAAGGTGCTGACGTGGGCGGCGACCTTGTCGGTAAAGTTGAGGCCGGTATTCCTGAAGATGACCCGCGCAACCCGGCCACCATTGCTGACAATGTCGGAGATAATGTCGGTGACTGCGCCGGTATGGCGGCTGACTTGTTTGAAACCTATGCGGTGACGATTGTTGCCACCATGGTCTTGAGCTCCATTTTCTTCACCGCTGACGCGCTGACCATGATGATGTATCCGCTGGCCATTGGTGCCACCTGCATCATCACTTCAATCGCCGGTACATTTTTTGTTCGCCTCGGTGCCAGTAACTCAATCATGGGCGCGCTGTATAAAGGCTTTATCGCCTCTGCCGTGCTCAGCTTGATTGCGCTTTACTTCGTCACCGACGCGGTTATCGGCCTCGACACGCAGCGCGTGATTGAAGGCCAAGTGTTTAACGGCATGAGCCTCTATCTCTGTGGCGTGCTGGGTCTGGCCATTACCGGCCTGATTATTTGGATTACCGAATATTATACCGGCGTGAACTTCCGTCCGGTTAAGTCAGTGGCGGCCGCTTCTGAAACCGGTCATGGCACAAACGTCATTCAGGGGCTTGCCGTTTCTATGGAAGCGACGGCGCTGCCGGCCATCGTTATCGTTGTCGGCATTATCGCCACTTACAGCCTTGCCGGTCTGTTCGGCATTGCCATTGCCGTGACCACCATGTTGGCGCTGGCCGGCATGGTTGTTGCGCTCGACGCCTTTGGCCCCGTGACCGACAATGCCGGTGGTATTGCTGAAATGGCTGAGTTGCCGGAAAGCGTGCGCGACACGACTGACGCGCTGGACGCTGTCGGCAACACCACGAAAGCGGTTACCAAAGGTTACGCTATCGGTTCTGCCGGTTTGGGTGCTCTGGTGTTGTTTGCCGCTTACACGCAAGACTTGCGTTACTTCACCGCCAATGCTGACCAATACAGCTATTTCGCCGGTGTGACGCCTGACTTCTCACTGTCCAATCCTTATGTCGTGACCGGCCTGTTTATCGGCGGTCTGCTGCCATATCTGTTTGGCGCGATGGGCATGATGGCCGTTGGCCGTGCCGGTGGTGCAATCGTTGAAGAAGTGCGTCGCCAGTTCAAAGAAAAGCCGGGCATTATGAAAGGCACGGAGAAGCCTGATTACACGGCTGCCGTTGACCTGCTGACCCGTGCAGCGATTAAGGAAATGATTGTGCCGTCCATGTTGCCGGTTCTGTCTCCTGTGGCTCTTTATCTGATTGTTGAGCAAATTGCTGACCGTTCAGCCGCTTTCTCAGCGCTCGGCGCAATGCTGCTCGGTGTTATCGTGACCGGCCTGTTCGTGGCTCTGTCAATGACTGCCGGCGGCGGTGCTTGGGATAATGCCAAGAAATATATTGAAGATGGCAATCATGGTGGCAAAGGTTCGGAAGCGCATAAAGCGGCCGTAACCGGTGACACTGTCGGTGACCCGTATAAAGATACGGCAGGTCCGGCGGTCAATCCGATGATTAAAATCACCAATATTGTTGCTCTGCTGATGCTGGCCATTCTGGCTCACTAAGCTGACGCAATAAAAGACAAGCCCCGGCATAGCGATATGCCGGGGTTTTTTTGTGCTTCGAATTGTTAAAATTGCGTCGGAGATCCGTCGCCAAAGCGACCGATATTACCGAAGATTTGTTGCAGGGCTGTCAGTTCAGACCCTTGCGTTTGTGTGGTGCGCGCGACAATCGGCACGATGATGCCATCTTCAAGCCGATAGACAGCCAAGTCGCGAACGATTTTATTTTCGTCGAAATAAATCGCCAGCACTTTGCGGTCAACTTCCTCAGATGCGCGATAGCTTTCGGTCACAAAGCGGCTATGAATATAGTAAAAAGCGCCATTGTTTAATTTGCTGACGCTGGTAGGTGATCCGAATGTGTCGCGCACGGTCGTTTGGTCGCTCACACCTTTTTCAATGTCCGAGATGGAGCGGTTATCGAAAAAATAGCCGCGATTATCAATCACCGGCGCGCATGCCAGAATCGAAGCGCTTAACAGTCCGGCGGCAAAAACCGAGCCGCGACGTTTCACCGCCTGTCCGAAAGCCGCATCTTTTGTTTTTTGACGAAATCGCATTATTGATTACCTATATAAGATAGCCTAGATGGGTAGCCAATCACGCGCCGTGAGGCAATAGAAAATTCAATCCTTGAGTGGAGATATGTAATGGGACTGCTCGACTTTTTGTCTTTGAACAAAAATGCCCCTGATTTAGCGCCGGCCTATACCGCCATTATGGCGCAGGCGCGCAAGCCCGACCATTACGGGGCGGGCGCTGTGCCCGACAGTTTTGACGGCCGTTTTGATATGTTGGCCGTTCATGTGCATTTGGTTCTGCGCCGATTGCGAAGTGACGGCGTGGCGCGTGACGATATCGGTCAGGCGCTGTTCGACATGTTTTTCCGCGATATGGACCAAGCCATGCGCGAGGCCGGTGTTGGCGATTTGGGCGTCGGGAAAAAAATTCGCAAAATGGCGCAGGCCTTTTATGGTCGCGCCGCCGCCTATGATGAAGCCTTGGGTAAAGCGGCCCCTGCCTCTGATGACGCGGCGACCAGAAAGGCGTTGAGTGCTGTCTTGCAACGCAATCTTTATCCTGATGCCGATGACGCAGCGGATAGCGAAAAGCTGAATATATTGGCGGAAGATTTGTTGAAGCTGGAAAGCGAATTGGCCGATAGGACGCTGGAAGATATTTTGGCCGGTCAGGTCTTTAAGGCCGCATCATGAGTGAAGAAGAGACCATATCCGCGCCGTTTGGCGAGGCGGAAATGAGCCTACTGGTATTGCTCGATGAAGTGCCGCCCAACGGGTTTGAAATAGACCACAAGGCGGAGGCCGATGTGTTGCAGGCTTTGGCCGGACGCTTCAATGTTGAGGAAGTGGCCGATTTGCATTTTCAAGCTTTGCTGGTGCCGCTCGATAAGCAATGCTTGCAAGCCAATGGCACGGTGCGCGGGCGGGTGCGGCAAATCTGTGGCGTGACGCTTGAGCCGCTATGGACCTATATTGAACAAAATTTCTCAACCGAGTTTCAGCCACAGGAATTGGTCGCCAAATATATTGTGCCGGAAGACGACTTTGATACGGAACTGCCCGAAGCCATGCAGAACGGGCAAGCCGATATTGGCGAAATGGTAACGCAGCTATTTGCAATGGAAATACCGGCTTATCCGCGCGTCGAAGGGGCCGAATTCGGCGGATATGGGCAAAGTGAGGCTGAAATTGAAGCCGAAGATGCCAAGCAATCGCCCTTTGCGGCCCTGTCGGCACTTAAGCCGACTGATGGCGATGCTTGATAAAATACTCAAACAGGCGCATATAGAGCGGCGTTTCGGTATAGTAAGTATCGGTAGCGAGGGAACTTGTGACTAAAACCGTAATTGCAATTGATGCTATGGGTGGCGACTTCGGGCCCGCCGTCACGATTGACGGCTTGGCGCGTATCCATAAAGCGCGCCCGCATGCCTCATATTTGCTTTTCGGCAATGAAGACCAAATAAGCACCGAACTGAAAAAGCATGCCGCGCTGTCTGACGTATCGCGCATTATCCATTGCGATGTTGACGTGCCGATGGACGCCAAGCCCAGTGTTGCCTTACGGCAAGGGCGCAAAGTCTCCGGCATGTGGAAGGCCATTCACGCGGTTAAAGAGGGTGAGGCGCACGCTTGCGTCTCAGCCGGCAATACCGGTGCGCTGATGGCCATGTCGAAAGTCATTTTGCGCACTCAACCGGGTATAGAACGTCCGGCCATTGCGTGTATCTGGCCGACCGTGCGCGGCGAAAGCGTGGTTCTTGATGTCGGTGCCAATATTGGCGGCACGGCGTCGCAATATGTTCAATTTGCAGCTATGGGTGCGGCCTATACGCGCACTGTTTTCGGCCTGAAAAAGCCTGAAATCGGATTGCTCAATATCGGCACAGAAGAAATGAAGGGCACAGATGAAGTGAAAGAGGCGGCCGAGTTGCTGGAACGCTCGGAGCTTAATTTCAAAGGGTTTGTTGAGGGCGATGGTATCGGTCGCGGCGATGTTGATGTGGTGGTGACCGACGGGTTTACCGGCAATATCGCGCTAAAAACGGCTGAAGGCACAGCCCGGCAAATGGCTGAATATTTGCGCCAGGCTATGGGCAGTTCATTGATGACCAAAATCGGTTACTTGTTTGCCAAAAGTGGTTTTAACGCCCTGCGTGAGCGTATGGATCCGAACGCTGCAAATGGCGGGATGTTTCTTGGGCTAAATGGTGTGGTCGTCAAAAGTCATGGCGGCGCGGACGCTGATGGCTTTGCCACTGCGGTGGGAGTTGCGATTGAGGCGGCTGACGCTGACATGTTGGGTGAAATTTCACGGCGTATCGAAAAAATACAGGCACTGCTCGATGATGCTTGGGCAGAGTCGCTTGATTGATAACATCAGCTAGGAGGGCTTATGCCCCGCAAAGCAAAAATTACCGGCATAGGCAGCTATTTGCCTGATAAGATTGTCAGCAATGATGATCTGTCAAAAATACTCGATACCAGCGATGAATGGATTACCACGCGTTCCGGCATAAAACAGCGCCATCGGGCGGCTGATGGGGAAGCGACCAGCGATATTGCTTTGGCGGCGGCGCAACAGGCTTTGAGCTATGCAGGTATTACCGCCAATGATATTGATATGATTATCGTATCGACCACAACGCCCGATTTGACCTTTCCGGCCACTGCCGCATTGGTTCAGAAAAAACTCGGTATAAGTCACGGCGCTGCCTTTGACGTGCAGGCCGTATGCTCGGGCTTTGTCTATGGCTTGAGCGTTGCCTCAGCCATGGTTGAAACCGGCCAAGCTGAGCGCGTCGTTCTTATTGGTGCGGAAACCATGACGCGGCTGCTTGATTGGGAAGATCGCGCGACCGCCGTATTGTTCGGTGACGGCGGCGGTGCCGTGGTGTTGGAGGCAACGGATATTGCCGATGAAAACGAGCCGCATATTATCGGCTCTTATTTGCGTTCCGATGGCAATTTGACCGATTTACTTTTCGTCGATGGTGGCCCTTCAACGACCGGAACGACGGGCAAGCTGCGCATGCAGGGGCGTGAAGTTTATCGCCATGCGGTCGGCAATATTGCCGATGCGATTAACACGCTGCTGCAACGCCACGCATTGACGGTTGACGATATTGATTGGTTTGTTCCGCACCAAGCCAATAAGCGCATTATTGATGGTGTGGCAAAGAAAATTGGCCTGCCGGCTGAAAAAACTGTGGTGACGGTGCAGAACCACGCCAATACATCGGCCGCTTCAATCCCCTTGGCGCTGCACGAATTGGTCAAAAGCGGTCGCGTGTCATCCGGTGATTTGATTATGCTTGAAGCGATGGGTGGTGGCCTGACTTGGGGTGCCAATCTTATTCGTTGGGCATAAATCCCTCATTTAATTATGTTTTATGCTTGCGCCGCCAATTTGGCTTGTGCTTAACTTTCATTTGAGGAGATTGGAAATGGCGGGAAAAACGGTAACACGTTCTGATTTGAGCGAGATTGTTTACAACACGGTGGGATTGTCCCGAAGCGAGTCGGCACAAATTGTCGAAACCGTTCTTGATGAAATTTCAGACGCTTTGATCCGCGGTGAGGATGTCAAACTGTCCTCCTTTGGATCGTTTCTTATCCGGCATAAAAACGGTCGCATTGGCCGCAATCCGAAAACGGGTGAGGAAGTGCCGATTGAACCGCGTCGTGTTCTCAGCTTTCGCGCCAGCCATGTCCTCAAAGAAAAAATCAACAAAATGGCCGGCCTCGGTTAAAACAAGTCCATGACGTCAGGAAAATCAGAAAACGCCTTTCGCACCATTAGCGAGGTGGCGCAAGCGCTTGACGTTAAACCGCATGTGCTGCGCTTTTGGGAAAGCAAGTTTGACGAAATCCAACCGGTCAAGCGGGCTGCCGGGCGCCGCTATTATCGTCCCGAAGATGTTGAACTGATTGCCGGTATCAAACATTTGCTACACGGGCAGGGCATGACCATTAAAGGTGCGCAAAAGCATCTGAAAGACAATGGCATTGACGAAGTGCGTGCGATGGCTTCGGGGGATAAACCAAAGCCTGAAGCGGCGCTCAATGAAATCGGCCTCAATCGCCGCAGCAAGCTTGAGGCGGCGCGTCAAAATCTTGTGCAAGCGCGCATTTTATTAGTCGGCGAAGATAATTAGTCTGTCTCGCCTTCGAAGTCGGTTTGCTCCGACAATCCGTCGCTTGCCTTTTTTACTGAAACTGCATAGTAAATGCCTAAGTCGGAGCGTAGCGCAGCCCGGTAGCGCACTTGTCTGGGGGACAAGGGGTCGTGGGTTCGAATCCCGCCGCTCCGACCATTAGAAGCTGGAGAAAAAATGTCTGCAATTTTGCCTATCGTTATTTTTATTGTCGCTTTCGTCGCGCTGAACATTTTTCAGTTCGGTCGCCCTGACTAGGGGCTATTGCGGTTCGTCCGGTCGCTGCATCCAATAAATAATGGCGGCGGCGGGGACGACCCAAGCGACGCCGGTCACCAAATAATAGAAAAACTCGACAATGCCATTGTCAGGCACGCTGGTGGTCACGGCAACGGTCATCACAATCAGCGCGTAAAATATAATCAGCGCAAGCATCAGCACCAGTCCGATGAGCTTGCGAATGCGCATCGGTAACCAAGGCTTATTGAATTTCTTTTGTGATGTCTCAGACATGAGAAGCGTGTAACACGAAGCGTGGCGCATCTCCAATCACTGTCCCTCGCGATGTTTGGTCGCAAGGCGAGCCAAGCGCGAAAAGCCTATATACAAAACATGAGTTCAAACGCCTTATCTGCGCCCAGTGCCTCCGATCGACAAATCGCCCTATGGCTGTTTACCGTCGCGGGTTTCGTCATGCTGATGGTGCTGGTCGGTGGGCTGACGCGGCTGACCGATAGCGGCCTGTCGATAACCGAATGGGCGCCGATACGCGGGGCGCTGCCGCCATTTACGCAAGCCGACTGGCTGGCAGAGTTTGAGAAATATAAACAAATTCCGGAATATCAATTGGTCAATCTTGGTATGAGCATGGCCGAGTTCAAATTCATTTACTGGTGGGAGTGGGGGCATCGCTTCCTTGGACGTATTGTCGGCTTGGTATTCTTTATTCCGTTTGTCGTTTTTTTGGTGCAGAAAAAAATCAGCCGCCGCCGCCAATTACCGCCCTTGCTTGGCCTGTTTGCGTTGGGCGGTCTGCAAGGTTTTATGGGTTGGTATATGGTGGCCAGCGGCCTCACTGAGCGGGTCGATGTCAGCCAATATCGCCTTGCCGTGCATTTGGGGCTGGCCCTGATTATCTTCGCTGCCGCGCTTTGGTTGGCGCTGAATTATTGGCGCGGCACAGCCAAAAGCGGCGGCTTTGGAAAACAATCCGTCATAGCTGCGATTATCGTTGTCGCCGTGCTGATGCAGTCGCTGCTCGGCGCGCTGGTGGCTGGAATAAACGCCGGTAAAACCTATACGGATTGGCCGCTCATGGATGGCGATTTCATTCCCGCCGGCCTGTTTGATATGCAGCCTTTCTGGCTCAATTTCTTTGAAAGTCATCTGACCGTGCAATTTGATCACCGCATGGTGGCGTATGCGCTGACCGCTTTTATCGTTTGGCATATACATCGCGTCCTGCGTTCCGGCACGGGCGGGGCGGCGGCACTGTCGGCCAAATGGCTGGGCGGCGCGCTGCTGCTGCAAATCGTGCTGGGCATCAGCGCCTTGATGCTAGCTGTGCCGATTTCATTGGGCGCGGCGCATCAGCTTGGCGCGGTTGCCTTGCTGGCAATTGCGGTTACGCATCTTCATATTCTTTACAAACAAGCGCTTTAGCATAAGGTAAATAATTACCAAATTTATAAGCCATTGCTTTACAATGGTTTTTTTGTGCAATTAAGCATTGCAAAGTTGCGTTGCGCGACTTAAAACACCGCCAATGCCCAAGACGGGTGGAAACAGGACGAGACAGATGAAAACATATTCTGCAAAACCGGCCGATATTGAGAAAAAGTGGATTCTCATTGATGCCGAAAATATGGTTGTCGGGCGACTGGCTGCCGTGATTGCAACGCGCTTGCGGGGCAAGCATTTGCCAACATTTACGCCGCATATGGATTGCGGTGATCATGTTGTTGTCATTAATGCCGATAAGGTGAAATTCACCGGCAAGAAAATGGCTGACAAAAAATATTATCGCCATACCGGTTATCCGGGCGGCATTAAGGAAACCACGCCGGAAAAAGTGCTGGAAGGCAAGTTTCCTGAGCGTGTTGTGGAAATGGCCGTGAAGCGCATGTTGCCGCGTGGCCCGCTGGCACGTCAGCAACTCCGCAATTTGAAAGTATATGCCGGAAGCGAGCATCCGCATGAGGCGCAATCGCCTGAGACGCTCGATGTCGCGGCCATGAACAGCAAGAATGTGAGGGCATAGTGATGTCTGAGACAACGGAAACAACATTGGAAAATCTCGACACGGCACTCGGCACGGCTGCGGCCGGTGACGAGAGTGCAGCTGTGGTAGCTGAAACGCCGGTCACACCTGCCGAGCCGAAAATTGACGAGCAAGGCCGCGCCTATGCAACCGGTAAACGGAAAAACGCCATTGCCCGCGTTTGGATTAAGCCGGGTAGCGGTGTCATCACGGTGAACGGCAAGGAAGAAGAGAAATTCTTCGCTCGTCCCGTGCTGCGTATGATTTTGCGCCAACCGCTGGTTTCAGCCGAGCGCGACGGTCAATTTGATGTGATCGCAACGGTAAGCGGTGGCGGCCTGTCAGGCCAAGCCGGTGCGGTGCGCCACGGCCTGTCTAAAGCGCTGACCTATTACGAGCCGGGCCTGCGCCCTGTGCTGAAAAAAGGTGGCTTCTTGACGCGTGACAGCCGTGTTGTCGAGCGTAAGAAATATGGCCGTGCGAAAGCGCGCCGTAGCTTCCAGTTCTCGAAACGTTAAGCCTCTTTGCTATGGCGAAAGAAAAAGGGGCTTTTTAGCCCCTTTTTTGTTATGAACAAGGAGAAATTTAATGGGGGATTCGATGTCCGAAAACATTGAAGGCAGCAGCGTTACAATTACGGAAATCATGGATTTCCTGCCGCACCGTTATCCGTTTTTGTTGGTTGACCGTGTGGTTGAAATGAATGGTGAGCAATCGGGTGTTGGCATTAAGAATGTCACCGCGTCCGAGCCGTGGTTCACCGGCCATTTTCCGGAAAATCCGGTATTTCCCGGTGTTCTGATTATCGAGGCGATTGCGCAAGTATCAGCCATTTTGGTTCTGCAACACGCCAAAGATAGCGGCAATCCGATTGAGACCAAATTGATTTACTTCATGACGGTCGACAAGGTGCGCTTCCGTCATCCGGTAACGCCGGGCGACCAGATGCGGATACAAGTGACGCAAATCAGGCGTCGCGGAATGGCCTATAAGTTTAAAGGCGAGGTTTATGTTGACGGTCAGTTAATGGCCGAAGGTGAAATTATGGCGGTCAATCACGACCCCGATGCATAAAGGTGCAGTATGAGCGCGAGCAAAATCAGTGTCGGCATTATCGGCGCGTCGGGTTACACCGGCGCCGATGCCGTGCGCCTGCTTTCAGCGCATCCAAATGCCGAAATTAAGCTGCTGACGGGCAATGCCCATGCCGGGAAGGAACTGGCCGAAATTTATCCGCAATTTGCGGGATTGGACGTGCCCGCTCTGGTGAAAGCTGAAGACGCTGACTGGGGTGGTATTGATGCGGCCATTTGCGGTTTGCCGCACTCGACCGCGCAAGACGTTATCGCGCAAGTGCCGGACAGCGTGAAAATTATCGATATGTCGGCTGATTTCCGGCTCCGCAATGCCGATATTTATGCCGAATGGTATGGCCGCAGCCATGATAATGCAGATTTGTTGAGCGAGGCGGTTTACGGCCTCACCGAGCATTATGCCGATGAAATTAAAAAGGCGCGGCTGGTCGCCTGCCCGGGCTGCTATCCGACGGCAGCGTTGAGCGCACTCTTGCCACTGCTCAAGGCCGGTGTGTTGAGCAGCGATGATTTGAGTATCGACGCCAAGTCAGGCGTCACCGGCGCAGGGCGCAGTTTGAAAGAGCAAAACCTGTTTTCCGAAGTGGCCGAGGGCATGAATGCCTATGGCGTTGCAGCGCATCGCCATGCCCCTGAGATTGAGCAAGAGGTCGCCAAAGCGGCGGGTCTCGACGATGTGCGGGTCAATTTCACGCCGCATCTCGTGCCGATGAATCGCGGCGAATATGTATCAATTTATGCGTGCGCCAATGGTGCCAAAGCGGCTGATATGAAAGCGGCATGGCAAGATTTCTATGCCGACAAGCCGTTTGTGCGGGTGGTTGATGATGTGCCCGCGACGCGGCATGTGCGCGGCTCCAATTACTGTTTGTTGGCGGCTTTTGATGATCGGATTGACGGTCGGGTGATTTTGTTCTCGACGCTGGATAATCTGGTGAAAGGCTCGAGCGGGCAGGCGATTCAGAACATGAATTTAATGTTCGGCTTTGATGAGACAGCCGGATTGCAGCAGCAACCGCTTTATCCCTAGGGGAAAGTCATGCTATTGCCTTATTTGCATTGCACAAAAGGCTTTTAAGCGAATGGAAGAAAGATGGACCACGAATTTCATCGCATAGATAGATTGCCACCTTATGTGTTCGAGCGCGTCAACAAGCTGAAGGCGCAGGCGCGCGCGGATGGCAAGGATATTATCGATTTCGGCATGGGTAACCCCGATTTGCCGACGCCGGAGCATGTTGTCGAAAAACTGGTGGAAACGGTTCGCAACCCGCGCACCCATCGTTATTCTGCATCGAAAGGCATTCCCGGCTTGCGTAAGGCGCAGGCGCGCTATTATGAGCGCCGCTTTGGCGTCAAGCTCAACCCTGATACGGAAGTGATAGCGACGCTCGGTTCTAAAGAGGGCTTTGCCAATATGGCGCAGGCAATCTCTAATCCGGGTGATGTTATTTTGGTGCCGAATCCGACTTATCCAATACATGCGTTCGGTTTTATCATTTCCGGCGCGACCATTCGCCATTTGCCGGTGCAAGAGGGTGATGATTTTTTCGCCGTGCTCGACCAAGCGGTGGTGCACAGTCATCCCAAGCCGAAAGTGCTGGTGCTGAATTATCCGGGCAATCCGACGGCGGAAGTGGTCGACCTCGCATTTTACCAAGAGGTCGTCGCCTATGCCAAAAAGCACGACATTATTTTGTTGTCGGATTTGGCTTATTCCGAGATTTATTTCGATGAAGACAATCCGCCACCGTCAATTCTGCAAGTGGAGGGTGCGAAAGATATTGCCGTTGAGTTCACCTCACTGTCAAAAACCTTCTCCATGCCCGGTTGGCGCATGGGCTTTGCCGTCGGCAATGAAAAGCTTATCGGCGCACTGACCCGCATTAAATCTTATCTCGATTATGGCGCGTTCACGCCGATACAGGTTGCGGCGGCAGCGGCGCTCGACAGTCCGGAAGAAATCATCCGTGACATTCGCGCTGTCTATAAAGAGCGTCGCGATGTCTTGATTGATGTTTTTCATCGTGCCGGCTGGAATGTGCCGTCGCCGCCTGCCACCATGTTTGCATGGGCGCGCATACCGGCTCCCTTCGCCGATATGAAGTCACTTGAATATAGCGAATTACTGCTCAAAGAGGCAGATATTGCCGTTTCGCCGGGTATTGGCTTTGGTGAATATGGTGATGACCATGTGCGCCTTGCATTGGTCGAGAATGAGCAGCGTATCCGGCAGGCCGGTCGCAGCTTGAAGCGCTTCATGGACGCGCACCTGGAAAAGAAGAAAACCGCATGAGCGACAAAATCCGCATCGGATTGGCCGGTCTCGGAACGGTCGGCGCAACTGTGGCAGCGCGTTTGTTGCAGGGCGCAGTGCCGCGCGCCGAATTGGTCGCGGTTTCTGCGCGTGACGCGAAAAAAGACCGTGGTGTCGATTTGAGCACTGTTGATTTTGTTGCCACGCCGTTGGATTTGGCCAGTCATGACGAGGTTGATGTCGTCGTCGAACTGATTGGCGGCGAAAACGGTATTGCTTTGGAACTTGTCGAAGCGGCTCTTGAGAAGGGCAAACCCGTGGTCACGGCGAATAAGGCCATGTTGGCCAAGCATGCAGCGCGTTTATCCGATTTGTCAGTCGGTGGCGATGTGCCGTTGGCCTTTGAGGCGGCGGTTGCGGGCGGTATTCCCGTTATCAAAACCGTGCGCGAAGGTTTGGCCGGAAACGATATTCACCGCCTTTGCGGCATTTTGAACGGCACATGTAATTATATTCTGAGCCAAATGGCGGCCGCCGGTCTGTCTTTTGAAGAGGC
>Ga0181565_10001952_pt1 | contig 15790 bp, 13 predicted proteins | sample 101ome_16_FD_129661 | JGI IMG/M metagenome (GOLD analysis project Ga0181565, IMG submission 129661) | Coastal salt marsh microbial communities from the Groves Creek Marsh, Skidaway Island, Georgia - 101401AT metaG (megahit assembly) | ecosystem: Environmental > Aquatic > Marine > Intertidal... | reverse complement strand
GGACTGGCGACGGTACTGGCGACCTTGCAGGCGCTCAAAGTACCATCCATCGATGCGGCCACAATCCGCAACAGGATCCAGCCCATGGCGAACGCCGGACAGCCTTATCGCCACGCAGCGCTCGAAATACTCGCGCTGACGGCGCAGCGGGAAGGGGACATCGATGCGGCTCGGGCCAACTATCGCGCCATCGTCGACGATCCTGCCGCTGCTACGGGGATTCGCACCCGGGCGGCGCAGATGCTGAACATCCTGGGTGCCTCCTAACCGGGGCGGATTGATGATGCCGCTCCCTAATTTCGCCAGAATTGCCGTCGTCGCCGCATCGGTGTTGCTGTTGGCCGGGTGTGGAAGCTGGTTCGGCGGTACCGCCGAAAAACCGCTTGAAGGCGAACGGATCGACGTTTTGCGCGGCGGCAGCAATCTTCAAACCGACCGCAGAATCAGGGATCTGGATGTTCTGTTGCCGCGACCGGAAGTGAACCCGGACTGGCCGCAGGCTGGCGGGTATCCCAATCATGCCATGCATCATCTTGCGGCGTCGGGTCCGCTTGCCGAAATCTGGAGTACAGATATCGGTGAAGGGACCAACGATGAGGCCCAGCTGCTGGCCGAGCCAATCATCGCCGGCGACCGCATATACACCGTGGACGCAGAGGCGGAAGTCAGTGCATTCGACGCGAAATCGGGAAATCGCATCTGGCAGGTTGAACTATCCAAGGACGACGACGACGAGGGCATTCTGGGCGGGGGACTCGCCTTCGAAGACGGACGTCTTTTCGCGACGACCGGCTTTGCGGATGTCATCGCACTGGACGCCAAGAACGGTCGCGAAATCTGGCGAAAACGGCTGAACGGTCCGATCCGCGCCGCGCCGACCGTCTGGGCGGGCAGGGTTTTCGTGGTAACGACGAACAACGAGCTGTTCGCGCTTGCCGCCGACGACGGACGCGAGCTGTGGACCCATGCCGGTTTGAGCGAGGTTGCCGGCCTGGTCGGCGCCGCACCACCCGCTGTCGATGGGGGCGTGGTCGTGGTTCCGTATTCGTCCGGCGAAGTGGCCGCGCTAAGGGTGGAAAACGGCCGCCAGGTCTGGATAGAATCGCTGACAGCGCTGCGGCGGTCCGACGCCGTGACCGCGATATCGCATATACGGGGGCGCCCGGTTATAGACCGCGGTATTGTATATATCGTGGGCAACAGCAACCGGACGGCTGCCGTGGATTTGCGGACCGGGACACGCTTGTGGGAAGTTCCCATCGGCGGGAGCAACGGCGCCTGGGTGGCCGGCGATTTTATCTATGTTATGACCCGCGACGCGGAACTCGTCTGCCTGACCCGCCGCGGCGGGCGCGTGCGCTGGATCTCGCAGCTTCCCCGGTTCGAAGACGAGGAAGACCAGGAAGATCCGATCCTGTGGTCCGGTCCCGTGCTGGCCGGCGACAGGCTGCTGGTCGGCAGCTCCGACGAACAAATCTGGTCGGTATCTCCTTACACCGGAAAGATACTCGGCCGGATCGACGTATCGGGGCCGGTGCTGATTTCACCTGTTGTTGCCCGCGAGACGGTTTACGTGCTGACCGACGAAGCGGACCTTATCGCTTTTCGCTGATTGGTTCATCCATGCGCCCCGTGATTGCCATTGTCGGCCGCCCGAATGTGGGCAAGTCGACGCTGTTCAACCGGCTCATCGGCAGGCGCTCCGCGCTTGTCGATCCGACGCCCGGCGTGACGCGCGACCGCAGGGAAGGCGATGCGCGTCTCGGCCGGCTTCGCTTCACCGCGGTGGATACCGCGGGGCTCGAGGAAACACCGGATTCCGACGTAGAGAGCGAGATGCAGGCCCAGACCCGCAGAGCCATCGAGGAAGCGGATATAGCCCTGCTTTTATTCGACGCGCGCGCGGGCATCACGCCGCTGGACCGACATTTCGCCGATCTGATGCGCCGGTCCCGCGCGCCGGTCATCCTGGTCGCGAACAAATGCGAAGCCCGGGCGGCCGACGCGGGCCGGCTGGAGGCCTACGAGCTCGGCTTGGGCGAACCCATCGCCATTGCGTCGGAACACGGGATCGGGATGCCCGATCTGGAAGACGCCATTGTCGAAGCTCTCGAGAAAACCGGCTGGCAGGGCGAGCCGGAAGCGCAAAATCCCGGCAAGGACGCACCCGAGGAAGACGAGGAAGACGAGGAAGGTGCGGGCGGACCGTTGCAGCTTGCGATAGTCGGCCGCCCGAATGTGGGCAAATCGACTCTCGTGAACGCCCTGATCGGGGACGAACGGGTCATAACCGGCCCTCAACCCGGCATCACGCGTGACGCGATCTCGATCGAGTGGGAATGGAACGGCCTGCCGATAAAGCTGATCGATACCGCCGGCATGCGGCGCAAGGCGCGTGTGAACGAAAAGGTGGAAAAGCTGTCCGTCGGCGACACGCTGGAAGCGATCCGTTTCGCACATGTTGTCGTGCTGGTTCTTGACGCCACCATGATGCCGGAGAAGCAGGATCTGGTGATTGCCCGGCATATCATCGACGAAGGACGGGCCATCGTTATTGCGGTCAACAAGTGGGATGCGGTGGAAAACAGACAGGAAGCGCTGGATCTGCTGTATGACCGGATGGAAATTTCGCTGCCGCAGATTCGGGGCGTCCCGGTGGTGACGTTGTCGGCGCTGACGTCGCGCGGCCTGCAGAAACTTCTCCCGGAAGTCGCGGCGGTTTACGATATCTGGAACAAGCGCGTGTCTACAGGGCCCCTGAACCGTTGGCTGCAGAACGTGGTCGAACGGCACCCGCCGCCGATCAGCCGCGGCCGCCGCATCCGAATCCGCTATATCACGCAGACAAAGGCGCGGCCGCCGACTTTCGCCGTGTTCGCGAGTCAGCCGACCGGTGTACCGGAAGCCTATGTCCGCTATCTGATAAACGGTATTCGCGAAACGTTTGATTTTCCGGGCGTACCGATCCGCATCAACCTGCGACGCCAGCGCAATCCGTTCGCGCCGGACGCGGACGAAAACTGATCTTCGTTATTTTTTCTTCGCCGCTGGCAGGGTGGCGGGCGCCCGGGCCCGCTTGGACAACTCCGCCCGCGCCTGAGCGATCCGCGTCGATATTCTTTCGGCGAATGTTCCGAATGCATCGGCCAAACCGCTGGCAGTCGTTTCCTTCGCTTTCGCAGGCGCAACGATCACGGCGCTACGGGAATTCGTTCGCCGGTTCCGAAATTCGGCTTCGATCGCAGACATCTCGAAGCTGAATTTCAGATCGTCCAGAGAGGCGGCACCGATGTCTTTGCCGATCCGTTTGGCTGTCAGATTGGTCAGGGCAATGCGTACGATATAGGCATCCGAGTCGGCGGATGTGTCATTCGGCTGTTTGGAGAGTTCTCTGACGAGCGCGTCGGCGAATGCCGCGCATATGCGCTCGTAGGCGCGGGGCGTGATGGAACTCAGGTCCGAATCCACAGAGACCGTGATTCCCGCGGGTGCCAGAATGATCCGTTCGGCGGCGACAGGCTTTCCGTCCCTGAGAACGAACACGCCGTCATCGTCGGCGCCGCTAACGCGCTCGTAAGCGTGCAGCGGACCCAACCACGACGTCGTCATGTCCGGGTCGTCACCTGACGAACAGCCCGCAAGCAGGAGGGACGCAAGCGTGAAGATTCCCGGAAATTTCAGTGCTCTAAGCATCATCGCGCGACCTTACGTGCCTCATCTGAGACGTTCAAGAATCAGCCGCCTGATCAATATGCACGGACCACGTCGCCATGCCGGTCACAGGAAGGCGAGCACAAATCGACAAACGCGTCGGCGAGATCCTCCGGCGGTTTGACTGTCGCAGGGTCTTCGCCCGGATAGGCGTCGGCGCGCATGCCGGTGCGGGTCGCGCCCGGGTCCAGCAGGTTGATCCTCATGGCGGTTTTTTCAGTCTCCGCCGCCCAGCAGGTCACCATCATCTCCAGCGCCGCTTTGGTTACGGCGTAGGCGCCCCAATAGGGACGCTTGCCGTGCGCCGCGCCGGAGGTCACGAACACCGCACGACCGGCATCGGACTGGCGCAGCAACGGGTCGGTTGTGCGGATAAGGCGCCAGTTCGCATTCAGATTCACGTCGACAACGTCGGTCCACACCTTTGCGTCGATGTGATGCATCGGCGACATCTCACCCAGCAGGCCGGCATTGCCGACGACGATATCCAGTTTTCCGAAGCGCTGCGCGATCGAGGGGCCGATCCGGTCGACAGCATCGAGATCGGTCAGGTCCAGCTCCAGCAGGGTGACGGGCGAGTCTGCGTCGGTACCCAGATCGAGCGCCGCCCTTATCCGGTCGTCGACGTCTTCGAGTCCCCCGCGCGTACGGGCAACCAGGACGACATGCGCGCCTTCTGCGGCAAAACGCTCGGCCACGGCGGCGCCGATACCGCGCGACGCCCCGGTAATCAGGGCGATCCGGTTCTGAAGTCGCCGGGTCACGCCAGTTGAGTGAGGAATGACAGTTGCGGGCTGGGCTGATCGCCGGACTGGTCGGTCGGGTCGATCGGGTATTCTCCGGAGAAACAGGCGTCGCAATACTGAGGCGCGTCTGAGTCGCGTCCTTTCAGACCCATGGCGCGGTAGAGGCCGTCCATGCTCAGGAAGGCGAGGCTGTCGACGCCAATGATTTTCGCCATTTCCTCCACGTTGTTCTGCGCCGCGAGCAACTGGTCCCGCGTCGGCGTGTCGACGCCGTAAAAGCACGAATGGGTGGTAGGAGGGCTGGCGATCCGCATGTGGACCTCGGTTGCGCCGGCGGCCCGCATCATCTCGACGATCTTTACCGACGTTGTGCCACGCACGATGCTGTCGTCGACCAGGATGATCCGGCGTCCCGCGATAACATCGCTGTTTGCGTTGTGTTTCAGCTTGACGCCCAGATGGCGAATGCGGTCCGTCGGCTCGATGAACGTGCGCCCAACGTAATGATTGCGAATGATGCCGAGTTCGTAAGGAATGCCCGCCTGTTCGGCATAGCCGAGCGCCGCGGGCACGCCGGAATCGGGCACCGGAATCACGACGTCGGCCGGTACGCCGGATTCGTCGGCCAGTTCCCGGCCGATGCGTTTTCTGGAATCGTACACATTGCGGCCGTCCATCGTGCTGTCGGGGCGGGCAAAGTAGATATATTCGAATATGCACAGCTTGTGCGGACGCTTCGGGAACGGCCGCATGGACTGCAGTCCGTCCTCGTCGATCAGCACCATTTCGCCGGGCTCTATGTCGCGGACGTATTCTGCGCCGATGATATCCAGCGCGCAGGTTTCCGACGCGAGGATCCAGGCGTCTTCGAACCTGCCAAGTACCAGCGGCCGCACGCCGTAAGGGTCGCGCACGCCGATCAGCGTGTCGTTATGCAGGGCCACAAGCGAATACGCGCCCTCGACCAGTTGCAAGGCCGCGACGGCGCGGTCAACGACGGTGTCGAACGTGCTGGTCGCGATCAGGTGGATGATGACTTCCGTGTCGGTGGTCGACTGGAACAGGCACCCGCGCTGAACGAGCTCGCGCCGCAGCGCGACGGCGTTGGTCAGGTTGCCGTTATGGGCAATCGCAAAGCCGCCCGACGCGAAATCCGCGAACAGCGGCTGGATATTCCGGACAACGGTGTCGCCTGTGGTGGAATACCGGTTATGCCCGATAGCGGATGCACCGGGGAGCTGGCTGATAACGCCTTCTTCGCTGAAATTGTCGCCGACGTGCCCGGCGGCGCGGTGGCTGAAAAACTGCCCGCCCTGGTAAGTGACGATACCGGCGGCTTCCTGGCCGCGATGTTGCAGCGCGTGGAGGCCGAGGGCGGTCAGCGCGGCGGAATCGGCGTGACCGTACACGCCGAAAATGCCGCATTCCTCGTGCAGCTTGTCATCGTCGAACGGGTTGGTTGTCAGCGTCACCGGACGGTTTCCTTCATTGATGGCTCCGGATCAGACGATCCATTTCCTGACGTTCCGCGGGTTTGTATCCGGGGTCCCGTTCGGAGCCGCGCGTTTCGGGTTTGGGCGACATCAGGCTGCGGAACTGGCTGTCCCGGTTCGTGTCAGGCGGCGACGACACCGACAGCCCCCAACCGTCCGGTGCGGCGCCCGCCAGAAGCGTTGCGCCCCGTTTTACCAGCGGCAGCGATTTCGATCCCTTATAGAACGACGATTGGTCGGTCATCTCCAGCACTTGCTGACTGAATATATATCCGCCGCTGATGATCACGCCGCCGATTAGCAGCCCGGCAAGCAGGCCGAATGAGCGGTCGAGCATGCCGAACGAGCTGTCGCGCACGCTGCCCGAGATCGCATGGCTGATGAATGTCAGGACGATCATCGAGACAACGAAGATTGCCGCCCCGGCCGCGATATCGGCGATCAGCTCGTTGCCGATCCATTCGCGGGCATAGGGCCGGGCATAGGAATAGCCGTATATCGTGGCAAGCGTGGCGCCGACCCACCCGGCAAGACCCAGTACGACCCGCACCAGCCCGAGCCGAAGCGCGATGATGCCGCTTAACAGGACGACGACGATAACAACGATGTCCGCAACGCTCATTGAGCCGCCTCGGTCACGGCGCGAAGGGCGCCACCTGAAAGATCGAACAGTCCTACCATGTCCTGCAGTTTTCGCATCTCGGAAATACGCAATCTAGCAGAATCGGCCGTGTCTTTTTTGGGCCCTTTGCGCCGACGCGGAGGCGCCCAGGCGGCCTCGAATCCGAGCTTCGCAGCTTCCTTGATGCGGAGGTCGGCCTGACTGACGGAACGGACCTCTCCCGACAGCCCGATTTCGCCGAAGATGACGGTATCGGCGGCCAGCGGCTGGTCCAGTGCAGCGGACACCAGCGCCGCTGCAACCGCGAGATCGGCAGCGGGTTCGCTGATGCGAAGGCCGCCCGCCACGTTGAGGTATACGTCGCGGCCTGCCAGCGAAATACCGCAGCGCGCCTCCAGCACCGCAAGCACCATTGCAAGGCGTCCGGAATCCCAGCCGATAACGGCGCGGCGCGGCGTTCCCAGGGCCGATGGCGCGACCAGTGCCTGGATTTCCACCAGAACGGGCCGCGTACCTTCAATACCGGCGAAGACGGCGGCGCCGGCGACGTCGTCCCGTCGTTCGGCGAGGAACAGGGCGGACGGGTTTTCCACCTGCATCAGGCCTGCGTCCGTCATTTCGAAGACGCCGATTTCGTCTGTCGGGCCGAAACGATTCTTGATCGCCCGCAGCAGCCGGAACTGGTGGCCGCGCTCGCCTTCGAAATAGAGGACGGTATCGACCATGTGTTCCAGCACACGCGGACCCGCGATGGTGCCTTCCTTGGTCACATGTCCGACCAGAATCAACGAAAAACCGCGCCGCTTGGCGAGACGGATAAGCGTGTCCGCCGTGCTGCGCACCTGAGATACCGATCCCGGCGCGGATTCCAGATTGTCGAGATACATGGTCTGAATGGAATCGATGATGACCAGCCGCGGCGGATCGGCGATGTCGAGCGTGGCGACGATATCGCGTACATTCGTCGCGGCGGCAAGCTGGACGGACGTATCCGCGAGACCCAGCCGACCGGCCCGCATTCTGACCTGGTCGACGGCTTCCTCGCCCGATATGTAGGCGCACACCGTTTTATTCGAAATTGCGCCGGCGACCTGCAGCAGAATCGTCGACTTGCCGATGCCGGGATCGCCACCGACCAGAATGGCCGAGCCGGGAACCAGCCCGCCCCCGGTCACGCGATCGAACTCAGCAACTCCCGAGATCAGGCGCGGCGCGCTTTTGGAGGCGCCGTCCAACGGTACGAATTCGATGTTCCGTCCCTTGCCGGCACCAAGTCCTTTCGGCGTGGCGTCCGCGGCGGCCTCTTCGGCGATGGCATTCCATTCGCCGCACGAATCGCACTGGCCCTGCCACTTGCGATACGTCGCCCCGCAATTCTGGCAGGTGAAGACGGTGGACGGCTTCGCCATGATCTAGACAGAGGCGTTGGCCGCGATCAGCCTCGACATGGGGCCCTCGACGCGTCCGTGAATGAACTGATCGACAAATTCGTTGCCGCTGCGGTCGATGTCCCCGACGTCGCCCACCCAGACGATTTTGCCGTCGTAGATCATGGCGATTCTGTCGCCGATGCGCCGTGCGCTTTCCATGTCGTGGGTGATGGTCAGCGCTGTCGCGCCCAGGTCGCGGACGCAGGACACGATCAGACGGTCTATGACGTCGCCCATGATGGGATCGATGCCGGTCGTGGGTTCGTCGAAAAACAGGATCTCCGGTTCGGTCGCAATGGCGCGCGCCAGCCCGACGCGTTTTTGCGCGCCGGCCGAAATGTCGGACGGGAAGCGGTCGGCGTCTGCCTCCGACAAACCGACCTGCTTCAGCCGCTCGATCGCTTCGACGCGCGCTTCCTCGCGGCCCATGCCCTGTGCCGACATCAGTCCGAATGCGGCGTTTTCCCAAAGCGGCAGGGAATCGAACAGCGCGGCCCCCTGAAACAGCATGCCGAGTTTCCGGTTGATGCGATCGCGGGCGTTTCCGGTGACGCCAACGACTTCCTCGCCGTCGATCTTTATGGAGCCGGAATCAGGGGTCAGAATACCGACGATGTTCTTCAGAAGAACGGACTTGCCGGTGCCCGACGCGCCGATGACGACGAGGGATTCCCCTTCGCGGACATCGAGGTCCAGATCGGTGAGAACGTGTTTGGCGCCGAAAAATTTGTTCAGCCCGCGGATCGCGATTTTGATCCGTGCGTCGCTCATTGGGCGAAGAAGGCTTCGGTGATGAGATAATTGCAGCCGAGGATCAGAATCGACGCGGAAACCACGGCGTTCGTCGTCGCCGACCCGACACCCTGCGCGCCGCCCTTGGAATAATATCCGTGATAGCAGCCCATCAGGGCGATCAGGAACCCGAAGACCGCAGCTTTTACCAGCCCGGACAGCACATCCATGAATTCCAGGAACTGCCAGGTATTCTTGATATAGACGCTGGGATTGAAACCCAGCTTGTGGACCGAAATCAGGTATCCGCCGAACACGCCGATAATGTCCGCGACCAGCACGCAGCAGGGCAACATGATGAAGCCCGCCAGCAGTCGGGGCGCGACCAGGTATTTGTAGGGGTTGGTCGACAGCGTCGATAGCGCGTCGATCTGTTCGGTCACCCGCATGGTTCCGATTTCAGCCGCCATGGCGGCGCCGATCCGTCCAGCGACCATCAGGCCTGCCAGCACGGGCGCCAGTTCCCGGGTGATCGACAGAACCACGACGGTGGCAACGGCGCTTTCGGCGTTGAAGCGTGCAAATCCGGTATAGCTCTGCAGTGCCAGCACCATACCGGTGAAAACGGCGGTCAGCCCGACGACGGGCAGGGAGTAATAGCCGATATCTATGATCTGGCGCAGCAGCAGACGGGGATAAAAGGGCGGTCGGACGATATGGCTGACGCTGATGCCGGCGAAGATGGCGAGACGGCCCGTCGCGGTGAGAAAGCTGATGACCACGCGGCCGATTGCGGCAAGAAACCCCATCAGACGTTGGCTCCGGTGTAGTGTTTTGCGTATCGCGCGCCCAGCGACGTCAGGATTTCATAGCCGATCGTGCCGGCGGCATCTGCGACATCGTCCACGGTCTGATCGTCGCAGATCAGATCGATATCATCGCCGGGGCGTATCGCATGCGGCGGGACATCGGAAACATTGAAAACGGTCAGATCCATGGAAACGCGTCCTGCGACGGGAACTTTTACGCCGGCGGCATAGCCGTGCCCGTTATTGCCCAGCGACCGCAGGTACCCGTCTGCGTACCCCGCCGCCACGGTTGCCAGGCGCGTGTTCGCCGGTACCGTTCCGGTCGCACCGTAGCCAACGGTCGATTCGGTGTCAACGACACGGATTTGCAGGATTTTCGCTTTTAAACCAATAACTTGTCTCATGCGTTCGGGGGCGCCGCACCCACGTGAGATTCCGTACAGCGCGGCGCCGGGACGGGCCAGATCGTAGTGATAATCGGGGCGGAGAAAGATACCGCCGGAATTGGCGAATGACGCCTTTGCGGCGGGTAACTTCGCACGCAATTCCTCGAACAGTTTTCGTTGCTCTTCGTTCTTCGGGTGGTCCGGTTGGTCGGCGCAGGCAAGGTGGCTCATCACGTAGTCGAGCTCTATGCCGTCAAGCATGTCGGGCGCGTCCGCGAGGGCACGGGCGTCCCTCGGCGTCAAACCAAGCCGGCACATACCCGTGTCCAGCGACAGGATAGCCCTGCGACCGTCGCCGCTTTTTGCGTGATCCGACCAGATCCGGATCTCGTCGGGCGTGTTGAGAACCGGGACAAGGTCGTGCGTATCGAATTCTGCGGCCGTCGGGCCGGACATAAGTCCTTCCAGCACGTAGATCACGACGTCGTTCGACAGGCAATCCCGCAGTGCGATGCCTTCGTCGATGGTCGCGACGAAAAATCGGCGGCACCCTGCGGCCGAGAGCGCTTCCGCGATTTTGGACGCGCCAAGTCCGTAGCCGTCCGCCTTGACCACCGCGCCGCATTCGGCAGGCGCAGTCAGGCCGCCCAGCTTTCGCCAGTTGGCGGCAACGGCGTCCAGATCGACGGTCAGGACGGCGCCCGGAAAACGGATCGATGCGTTCGTCAGAACGGCACGTCTCCCGCCGGCGGCGGCCCGCCGCCGGCATCCCGGGGATCACCGTAGTCGTCTTCGTCTTCCAGATTGTCGAACTTCGTCGCCTCGGGATAGAATCGGAGATGGACCGTCCCGGTCGGCCCGTGGCGCTGCTTGGCGATGATCACCTCCGCGCGTCCCCGGACGGCGGTCATGGCTTCTTCCCACATCATGTAGCGTTCGTTCATCTTTTCCGTCGACTCGTCTGCACGGCGGGACGGTTCCGCGCGTTGCAGATAATATTCGTCTCGATAGATGAACATGACGACGTCCGCGTCCTGTTCGATCGTTCCTGACTCTCGGAGATCGGCGAGCTGCGGACGTTTGTCTTCGCGCTGCTCGACCGCGCGGCTGAGCTGCGAGAGAGCGATCACCGGTACTTCGAGTTCTTTGGCCAGGGTTTTGAGCCCTCGTGTGATCTCGGATATTTCCTGCACCCGGTTCTGATCCCGGCTCATGCCGCTGCCCTGCAGAAGCTGCAGATAGTCGACAACGATAAGGCCGAGACCGTGCTGACGTTTTAGCCGTCGCGCACGGGTCCGCAGCGCCGAGACGGACAGGGCAGGGGTGTCGTCGATATAAAGCGGCGCTTTCTGCAACCGCTGGCTGGTCTGGACGAGCCGGTCGAATTCAGGCTGGTTCAGTTCGCCTTTGCGAATCTTGTCGGACGCGATCTGCGCGCCCTCCGCAAGGATACGGCTGGCCAGTTGCTCCGCCGACATTTCAAGCGAGAAGAACCCCACGACCGGATCGTCCACCGGCGTTTCGTTGCCGTCCTCGTCGACTGCGGTGTCAGTCAGGTTGGCGACGTTGAACGCGATGTTGGTGGCGAGCGCGGTCTTGCCCATGGCCGGACGACCGGCGAGGACGATGAGATCGGATTTGTGCAATCCGCCGAGCAGGAGGTCGAGCTGGCGAAACTTGGTCGGGACGCCGCCCAGAGCGCCGTCGCGGTTGAAGGCGACGGCCGCCATATCGACGGCATCGCGGATCGATTCCGCGAAACTTTGAAAACCGCCTTCGTAATCGCCGCTGGTGGCAAGGTCGTAGAGATACTGTTCCGCGCCTTCGATCTGACGCGTGGCGCTGTCGTCCGGATCGTGGGAGTAGGCATGGTTGACCACGTCGGTACCGAGGTCGATGAGCTGGCGCCGCAGAAACAAATCGTAGATCAGGCGTCCGTAGTCTTCGGCGTTGATAACCGCGAAGGTCGCGCCGGCAAGATCGGCAAGATATCTGTGTCCGCCGATTTCCTCGAATTCCGCCGTGTCGAAGACGTGTTTCAGTGTCGTCGGATTGGCCTGTTGCCCGCGTTCCACCAGCTTTTTGACGGCATCGAAAATCCGCCCGTGCAGCGGATCGAAAAAGTGTTCCGGCCGCAGAAATTCCGACACCTTCTCGTAGGCCCGGTTGTTTTCCAGAATGGCGCCCAGAAGGCCCATTTCCGCTTCGGTATTGTTCGGCGGTTGCCGATAGCCCGGAATGTCGTCTTCCGGTTGCTGCAACGATGTTGCCACGTCGATTTCTCCGCTTCTGAATTCTGCGGACACTACAGCGGATTGCCGATTCGCCGCCGCCCGCCGGCGACTGATCCGCATAAATATCGGTGGACGGATGTCATTATTCTATCATTGGTGTGGAATGTGGGGACAATAAGGCCTGGGCTGGGGAAAACCGCGCAACTGACAGGTATTTGGCGCTTGATCCGAATCGGTTGTCGATTCGCCGCCGGCCCATCGCGCGATTAGTGCTATAAACGGCACCAGCAGGAATCAGTGCCCGTACCGGAGATCGCCATCATGCGTATACGAAACTGCATGCCGCTTGCGCGCCTGCCGTTTCATGAGCGTGTTCCGCGGATGGGACAAACTGTTGCGCATTTGCTTTCACCCCGACCGTCAACCCGAAACGGTGCTGGAATTTCCCTTCGCCGGCGTCAGGTATCCCGGATCGACCGCCTATCTGGTCGACTGGAGCGCGTTTTTCTACGGCGCGTACGAGAAGCAGTGGCTGGAATTCTGTCTGTCTCACCTATCAAATCCGGGCGCCGCGCAGGTTCTGGATATTGGCGGGAACGTGGGGCATCACGCGCTCTGGTTCGCCGCGCACGGATGCAAGGTCGACAGTTTCGAGCCGAATCCGGCGCTGTGGCCCGAGATCGAAACCAAGGCAGGCGTCAAAGAGCTCAAAGGGTCGATCACGCTGCACGGAACGGCCATGGGCGCGGTCGACGAGACGCGATCATTCAATCTGCCGTCAGGGACGAACCAGGGAACTGGATCCTTCGAGCACGAGCCCTATAACTGGGACGGAGAGAAAGCCGAGATCCGCATCAGCGCCGCGTCGGATTACATCGCATCGCTGGGGATCGAGCGCGCCGATCTGGTAAAAATCTATGTCGAAGGCTTCGAGATCGACGTCATGGAGGGACTGAAAAAGTTTCTGGCGACGTCCCGGCCCGTGCTGTGGGTCGAAGTCAGCGCAGATGCACCGGGACGGCGCATCGATCTGCCCAAACTGAAATCATACCTGTCCGGAGAGTACCGGTATTTTCGGGCGCGGGCGGTTTCGCCCCTGCTGACGACGCAGAAGTTTGTCCAAACGGACAACATTCCGGACGGTCCGGCTGTGGACGTGATAGCGGTTCCGGTGACAGCCTGAGTCAGGCGGCTTTTTCGCGCGCGCCGGTTTTGTCCTTGTTCGCCTGGGCCCTTTCCCATTCGAACATGTAGTCGCGGGTCAGCGGCACGGTTTCGAGAGACTTGCTGAGCTGTATCTGAAACACCATCAGATTTTCGTAGCGGAAACCCATCTCGCAGATGACGAGATAAAGATCCCACATACGGCAAAAACGTTCGTCGTAAATCGCGGCGACTTCGTCGCGTCTCGCTTCGAACGCTTCGCGCCAGTGGCGCAGGGTTTCGGCGTAGTGCAGCCGCAGGATTTCAATATCGGTGCAAATCAGGCCCGACTGTTCAACCACCGGCGTTATCTCGGACAGGGCAGGGACGTCCGCGCCCGGGAAAATGTACTTCCGGATAAAGGGATTGATCGCCGAGGGGGTGTCCAGGCGGCCAATGGAATGGATGACGGCGACACCGTCGTCGGTTAGTAATTCGCGCAGTTTCGAAAAGAATTCGGCATAGTTCTTCTTGCCGACATGTTCGAACATTCCGACCGACACGATCCGGTCGAACTTGTCGGGCAGATCGCGGTAATCCTGCAGGTGAAATCCGACGCGGTCCTGCAGGCCCGCCGCGCGGGCGCGTTCGTTTGACACCTTGTGCTGTTCGGTGGAGAGCGTGACACCGGTTACGCTGCCCCCCGAAACGTCCGCCAGATACATTCCCAGTCCGCCCCAGCCGGAACCGATGTCCAGGATATTCAGGCCGGTATCGTCGAGCAGCAGTTTGGACGCAAGATGACGTTTTTTGTTGAGTTGGGCGGTTTCGAGATTCTCGTCCGGATGCGTGTAGTAGGCGCAGGAATACTGCCGGTCACGGTCGAGAAAAAGATCGTAAAGCTCGTCCGACAGGTCGTAGTGATGTGCGACGTTCTTTTGCGCCACGCCAATCGGATTGTACTGTTTCAGTTTTTTGCTGCCGATGCCGATTGCCTGCAGAACGCTGAGCAGCGGGTAGGATTCAACTCCGGAATAATTCTGTGCGGCCAGCTCTATGAAATCGAACAACGTGCCGTCTTCGATCACGAGATCGCCGTCCATATAGGCTTCCGGAACGCTCAGCCCCGGGTTGATCGCGAGCGTGTACTGGAGACTGGCTTTGGTGAGCCTTATCGTACAACGGGGCGGCGAGCCGTCGCCGTAGACGCGTTCGACGCCCTTGTGATCGATTACCCGCAACGCCCCCTGCCGGAAAGCGTATTTAATTATCGACGTAAACAGCATGACACCCATCCCATGCTGGCCCGCGGCAGGCTGCCCTTTCCGCGGGCGCATCCATTATTGATGTGAGCAAGAATAGATCATGTTTGCGCTTTTTGACAAACCCGTTCCCGGTGTTGGCCAAAGTCACAAGCTGGTCACCGATGTCGCGGTGCCGTAGACGAAGTGCGAATGCAATGATGAGGCAGCGTACGGGACTACAGACCGAGTACTCCGGGCTGTCCCTTCTTTATGGTTAATGAAAGATTACCCTTCCTTTTGCCCCGCTCTTGGTTATGCGGCGAGGGTAAATACCTGTTACTGCTTAAATTTTTTGTGTTGTCCGGCAATACTGGTGCATTCAGCCATACACATGGCCGGTTTCTTTCCCTGTTTTCTGGGGTGTGCGCAACATATTGAAACAAAACAGGAAATCAGGACGTCAAAATCAGCGGGCCGATAAAAGGGATTTCTTTCCCCAAACTTATCCACAGGCAGAAACATGAAAAATTTCAATGGATTAAGAGGGTGTCTCAATCCCGGCCGTAAACATCCTCGAAACGTTCGATATCGTCTTCGCCGAGATAGCCGCCCGACTGAACCTCGATCAGGTTCAGGGGAACTTTGCCGGGATTGACCAGTCGGTGGATCGCCATGGGCGGCAGGTACACCGACTCGTTCTCATGCAGGACGAACGTGTCGTCGTCCTTGGTGACTTCCGCGACGCCGTTGACGACGACCCAGTGCTCGGCTCTGTGGTGATGGCGTTGAAGCGACAGCGCCGCACCGGCGTTAACCGTGATCCGTTTTACCTGAAACCGGTCGCCCTCGTGAACGGTCTGGTAGAAACCCCAGGGACGATAGACACGCGGGTGCAGCGAGGATTCGTCGCGCCGTTCGGCCTTGAGCTTGTCGATAACGGTTTTTACGTCCTGCGTCCTGTCGAGCGGCAGAACCAGCACGGCATCCATGGTTGCGATGACGGCCAGACCTTCGACTCCCAGAACTGTGACCAGCGGCCCGTCCGATGAAATGAACGACGACCTTGAATCGATGGCCAGCGCGTCGCCCTTGATCACGTTGCCGCTGGCATCCTTGTCGCCGATCTCCCAGAGCGAAGCCCAGGAACCGACGTCGTTCCAGCCGATATCGGCCGGCACGACGGCTGCTCTGGAGGTGTGTTCCATGACCGCGTAATCGATCGATTTCGCCGGCAGCGCGG
>Ga0181565_10001950_pt1 | contig 15798 bp, 14 predicted proteins | sample 101ome_16_FD_129661 | JGI IMG/M metagenome (GOLD analysis project Ga0181565, IMG submission 129661) | Coastal salt marsh microbial communities from the Groves Creek Marsh, Skidaway Island, Georgia - 101401AT metaG (megahit assembly) | ecosystem: Environmental > Aquatic > Marine > Intertidal... | reverse complement strand
TCGTCCAGAACGGAATGGTGATCAGAAACAGCCAGACATTGCGTGTCGAAGGCGGTCTTGTGGCAATAAAATAGGCGGTGGGAAACCCAAAAAACAAACATAAAACCGTTGTTAAAAAAGACAGTTGCACCGAGCGCCAGAAAATTGAGAGATGAGCATCAGAAAGCGACACCGTGTCATCAAAAATATCTTTGGTATAGAGAACATTAAACCACGCGTCTGTTGAGAACTCCCAGACCACGCCGCCATAACTTCCCGATGATAAGAACGAATAAATGACCACAATGATCAAAGGGCCAGAGGCGGCAAATAACAACAGCAAAAGAGCCGGTGTTGATAACAACCAATTCGCGCGTGTCTTGCGGCGGATTTGGTCTTGCTCAAGTTGGCTTAATTTCCGGCTCATCGCAGTCTTAATCCCTCAGAACCTTGAGGGCATTTTCGTCAACAAATATGCCCAATTTATCACCAATCGCTGGATTAAACCCACCCTCAAGGGTGTTTTGGGCGCGCACCACAAATTGGCTACCATCGTCCAGATTCAGATGATAATTGGTGTCCGTTCCAAAAAACAATTTATTTGCCAAAGTCCCTGTTAAGGTTGCACCACGGGTCTTGCCATCAAGCCGGGCGTGTTCGGGGCGAATGAAAACCAGAGCCTTTTTATCATGCGTTTTATTGGCAGGAATTTTCACCGGAAGGCTTTTCTTGCTATTTGCAAAACGGATCGCGCCAAGACCGCCACGGCCGCTAGCCTTACTGACAATATCGACTTCTACAAAATTAGACTCACCAATAAAATCGGCAACAAAGCGCTCTTGTGGGTCGTTATAAATCTCATTAGGTGTGCCAACCTGCAAGATATGCCCTTGGTTCATCACCGCAATGCGATCCGACATGGTCAGCGCCTCTTCCTGATCATGGGTGACAAAAATAAAGGTAATGCCTGTTTCTAATTGCAGGCGTTTTAATTCAATCTGCATGCCGCGCCGCAATTTATAGTCGAGCGCAGAAAGCGGTTCATCCAAAAGTAAGACATCAGGTTTAGGGGCAAGCGCACGAGCCAGCGCCACCCTCTGCTGTTGTCCACCCGAAATCTGATTTGTGCGGCGATTCTTTAATTCTTCCATATGGACAAGCGCCAGCATTTCATCCACGGTTTGGTTAATCTCATGCTTTGGCTTGTTCAGCATCTCCAACCCAAAGCTGATATTCTGAGCAACTGTCAAATGTGGGAAAAGCGCATAACTCTGGAACACCGTATTGACTGAACGCTGATATGGCGGAAGGGTGGTGATGTCTTTGTTATCCAGCAGGATATTTCCAAAACTAGGGCTTTCGAAACCCGCGATCAGCCGCAACAATGTGGTCTTGCCACAACCTGATGGCCCTAAGAGAGTGAAAAATTCATTGCGGCGGATATTTACAGAAACATGGTCAAGAGCCTTCACCAGATGTGGTTCTGCCCCAAAATATTTTCCCACCCCTTCAATCTGGATGATGTCATCAACCATATGTTATCTCCAAATATTTTTTAGCCTTCATTGATAAATCTTTTGCTTTCCTGCTATCAGATTGTCCCTGCAAAGCGCCCAGATTACAAGTTTTATCTGCCCTTATGATCGCTTTGATGACATAAGCTTCACCAGATCAGGTGATGGCGGCTTTGTCGCATCATGTTTTGCCAGCTCCGCCTCAATGGCAAGGCCGATTTCCAAGAGCCGTTGATCCCCACCGGGCGGCCCAAGCAACTGTATTCCAAAAGGCATACCATGATCATCAACCCCTGAGGGCACCACTAATGAGCAAGCCATGACCATTGTAGGTGCATAAGAAAGCGCTAACCAGCTCATATAGGTTGGCATCGCTCGCCCATCAATCTGATCAATATAACGCTTAGCATGAGGGAAAGGCGAAACCGCCGCCGCCGGACAGATCACCACATCCACCTCATCAAAAAGCGCGAGCCACTGCCGCGCTAACCGGCTTTGGGTCTGATGCGCCATGGCCACATCGGCAAGATTATAACTAAGGGCGCGTTCCACATTATCAATAATCAAGGGGCTGATATGATCACGGTGCTGATCCACAAAATCCCTCATCCCTGCCACATAACTGACCCCACGCAAAATTTCAAAACAATCATGAACATCGGTGAAATCCGGGTCTTGACAGTCATAGGATTGAAACGCCGAAGACAATATGCCCATGCGGCTAGAAAACACCCCTTTGATCTCATCCGCCACTGGCGCCACCCCTAAATCAACAGAGGCAATGGCTTTGATGCTATCTAAACTCGCCGCTTTCATAGGATCAGGCATGAAGCGAAGGGTTTGTGGTGAAAACGGATCTCGCCTATCGACACTCATCTGAGCATTTAATAGCAACGCCGCATCAGCCACATGACGCGCCATAGGCCCTAACACCGCAAAAGGGGCTAGGGCGTTGGCTTTATCCACATCTGGCACTAAACCGGGGCTAGGCCGAAATCCGATAATGCCGCAGAAACCTGCCGGCGTTCGTAAACTGCCGCCGAAATCCGATCCTGACGCTAATGGCACCATGCCCGTAGCAAGCGCGACCGCAGACCCCCCGGATGATCCAGCGCAAGTTTTTGAAGGATCATAGGGGTTTCCCGTTGCCCCAAACACATCATTCCAAGTGTTGCCGCCGGTGCCAAATTCCGGCGTATTGGTTTTGCCAATGACGATGCCGCCTGCCGCCTTAACCTGCGCGACAGAGAGATCATCGTGATCAGGAATATGATCACGGTAGGGAATTGAGCCAAAAGTGGTGCGCATTCCTGCCGTTGCCTCAAGGTCTTTGATCGCCACAGGCAGGCCAGCCAACAGACCAATATCCTCGCCTTTATGGTGCTTTGCCTCGGCCGTTTTTGCCGCAGAAAGGGCGGCATCAAAATCATGTGTGACCATGGCATTAACCACCGGATCAACCGCTTCAATTCTGGCGATAGAGGCGGCCATCACATCAACGGGGGAAATCTCACCTTTTTTAATTAGGGCAATCAGCGCCTTGGCTGACATCTGACATAAATCGCTCATTCCCTGTGGCTTTCTTATGTGGTTTTGCCAAGCGCCGCGGCTATGGCATGAATGGCTAATTGGGTATCAGTTTTGAAGGTATCATCCAGAAAATCTGGCCAAGTGGACAGTTTGACTACCACCATATTATAGGCTGGGGCGATATAGATAAGCTGACCAAATACCCCAAGACACATAAAGGCTTCGGTGGTCATATCCTCAATCCAGAATTGGTTGCGATAACACCCGTTCGGCAGAATGCGCCGACGTTCATCCGAAAACAAACCATGCGGCCCACGGCGAACATCTGTGATCCACGCGCTAGGGATGATGCGTTTGCCTTGGCACATGCCATCATCCAGATACAGCTGACCAAAACGACCGAAATCGCGCAGACATCCATTAAAGCCGCCACTGGCTAGACCATATCCATTAGGATCCACCGTGAAAAATCCGTCTTCTTCTGCGCCCATAGGTTGCCATAATTCTTTGCTGATCAATTCATGCAAGGGCAGGCCAGTCACCTTAATCATAACATGCGCCAAGAGATCGGTTTCAATCGACCGATAGAGAAACCGCTCACCATGTTCGGCATCACAGGTTTTCAAGGTTAAAATCTGATCCCAAATGGTTTCAGGCCAGTCAATATCCGGATCAGCATCCGGGGATATAGGGCGCCAGCCTGACGCCACATCGGTTTTGCCCACATCTGAATCCAACCGCGTGTATTCCTCGCTGTATTGAACCCCTGTGGTCATATCCAAAACATGCTGGATCGTGGCATCGCGCCATGCGGTTTCGGCAATTTCTGGCAAATAGGTCACAACTGGGGCGGCAGGGTCAATTTGCCCCCGATCAATGAGAATCCCCGTCACGGTTGAGGTGATAGATTTTGATACCGATTGCATCAGATGCGGCGTTTCTGGCCGCATGGCGTTGTGATAACTTTCATGCACGATCTGACCATCGCACATCACAAGCATCCCATCGGTGTAGGTGTCATCCAGAAATCCGGCAATGGTCTGTTGCTGGCCATTTGATAAGGTAAAGCTAATATCTGTGATGGTCTGTTCTTGGCGCGGCAAAACGCGCGCAGGGCCAGAGCCACGCCATACTCTGGCAGTAGGCATAAACTCATTAATATGTTGAAAAGTCCAGCGATTCCATGGCGGGCGATCCCAATCCATCCGAGGAAACCGCAAAAATTGATCTGAGGGGAACCCCTGCATAATTGGCGGCGGTGTTTCGCTATTTTTATAGGACTTCACTTCCTTCCCCCTTATCATTCCTATTCCAAGAAATTGTTATCCAAGCCGCCCTCTATGTCAAACGGTGCTTTTAGATACTGGTTTAATGCAACAGATCATGGCAGGATGAGACGATCATCTAAGGAGAGTTCCCATGAATGAATTGTTTGAATGTGATGCCACTGATCTTGCCGCGCATATCGCATCCGGTGCGATTAGCCCCAAGGATATGTTGACCGCTTCTCTGGCGCGAAGCAGACGGCTTAATCCCTCGCTTGATGCTATCGTCCATGAACAGCCAGAAGTTGCAGAAAGGCTCTGCGATGAGACGCCTGCGGATGCACCATTGTCCGGCGTGCCAACTTTGCTCAAGGATTTAGGGGCTGAGGCCAAAGCCTTTCCTTCACATAACGGCTCACGGCTTTATCGAGATACCGTTTATCCATATGATTCCTCAATTTATACTCGTATGCGTGCCGCAGGGTTGATCCCTTTTGCTCGCACCACCTCACCTGAATTGGGCATTGGTCCAACCACAGAGGCAGGAGTATATGGCAAGCCCACACGCAACCCATGGAACACAGATCATACCACTGGTGGCTCATCCGGTGGCTCTGGCGCGGCGGTAGCGGCAGGGATTGTCCCCTTGGCGCATGGCTCGGATGGGGGTGGGTCTGTTCGCATTCCGGCTTCTTGCTGTGGGCTTGTTGGCCTCAAACCTACACGGGCGCGGCTTCCTGATGGCCCCGGGGTGGGCGAAGGCTGGGCGGGCATGGCCATTGATGGCTTCCTAACACGTTCTGTGCGTGATACCGCGTTGATGATGGATTTATGCCATGGCGCGGATCTAGGCGCACCTTATCATGCGCCGCCACTCAAAGCTGGGTTTCGGGCAGCTATGAAAACACCCCCAAAAGGGCTACGAATCGCGATACTTGACACGGATTTTCTAGGCAACCCGATTGACCCTGAATGCCGTGAAGCGGTTTATAAAGTTGCTGGTCTGCTCAAGGGCTTAGGCCATGAGGTGATCTCATGGCAAACCACAATCGCCAAAGAAGTGCGCGAGATGATGTTGGCATGGACCAAAATTGTGGCTTCGGGAACAGAGCTTTCTGTGCGCTACAAAAAAGCTATTGCCGAGCTAAAGCCCGAGGATGTTGACGGCGTCACCTATGGGGCGGTGCAATTAGGCCAGACGGTGAGTGGTGCAGATTATTTGCAATCTATCAACACTGTCCATAGCTTTGGACGCCGCATGGCGGCGGTGTTTCAAGATTTTGATGTTCTGGTCACACCAACCTTGGCTGAACCCCCTGCAAAAATTGGCCGCTATAAACCGGATAATACTGATTTCATGGATTATCGAAATGGCCCAGATGGGGTATTTAGTTATTCCCCCTATACCGCGGTATTTAATGCCTCTGGTCAGCCAGCGATTTCTCTTCCAATGCATTGGACAGCTGACAATCTGCCTGTTGGGGTGCATTTTGCAGCGGCCTTTGGTGAAGATGAAATGCTTATGGGGTTAGCCACTGATCTCGAAGAAGCCGCGCCGTGGCAAGCCAAACAATTGGAATTGATCCGGCAACTGCATTAACCCATCCCTTCCTAGGAAATGGGAAAAGAGCAAATGGGAAAAAGGGAACATAAAAAGGGGCAACCGATTGGCTGCCCCTTTTCTTAATTTCGTTTCCAAAGAAACAGATTTACTTCTGCAACTCTGTCCAGATAGCGGAATACATTTCCTGCACCTCAGGTGGGCAGGTTTTGCTGAAATAGCCCATTGGGATAAACTCAGCCGGAATATCAATCTCTGGCGCGCCTTTCATATCTTCTGGCATGAATGGCTCAGAGCCTTTGATTCCATTAGCATAACGCGCAAACGCTGATGCCAAGGCCGCATTTTCAGGTTCCATCAAAAAGTTCTGGAAAAGTTTAGCGTTTTCGACATTCTTAGCATCTTTCAGGACAACAACCGCGTCCATCCACATGGGATAGCCTTCTCTTGGGTAACCAAAGCGGACATCTGTGTTTTTCTCTCTTGCCCGGAAAGCCGCGCCATTCCAATAAAGTGATGCGCCGAGATCACGGCCTGCAAACTTTTCAATCACGCCATAATCCATGGAAAGCCAATGCGGCTTTGCGTTAATCAGAACATCACGCGCTTTTTTGAGCTCACTTTTATTGCTTGAGCATTGCTCACTGCCGGTATAGTTCAGCGCGGCGTTAATCAAGTCCAGCATTTCTGGTGCCACATTGATTTTGCCCTTAAGCTCTTCTGGCGGATCGAAAATGACCGCTAATGTGTTGATATCCCCATTGTAAACCGATGTATCAACAACAACGCCAACGGTGCCCCACTGATAAGGAACCGAATATTTATGACCTGGGTCCCAGTCTGGGCTTTTGAACTCATCCCTGACATTGCCATAATTGGACATTTGGCTTGGGTTTGTTTCAAGCAGCAAGCCTTCGCTTATCCAGATTGGCATAAAGCTGGCTGATGGAACGGCCATATCAAATCCATGCGCACCGGCGCGAACCTTCGCTAAAGCGGTATCGTTGGAATCATAGTCGGTAATGGTGACTTTCACATCATATTTCTGTTCGAATTTTTCGATCAGCTCTGGGCTAGTGTAATTCCCCCAGTTAAAGATATTCAGCTCACCTGCTGCATAGGCGTTAGTAGCGGCAAGCATGCCCACGCCAGCAACCATTGCGGTAACATGTTTACGGATCATATTATTTCCTCCAATTTATATTATGATGATATCGTAATCTGATTTTTAGCATCTTGTATAGTAAAATTCTTAATAAACAGGCATAACCCGCGCTTTGGTCGCCTTTATTATCAAAAACTCATCTGATCCTTCCATTGCCTAAACAGTAACCATTTGTTTGTGAGGAAGAATGATGAAAACCCGTATGATTTTGCCTGCTTTTTTTGCTATGGCCGCCCTTTCTGCGTGTAATCCTGCCACTCTTGGCAGCAACAACACGGCAGAGGTGGTGGGCTTTCACCAAATGCGACTTGGTGATCTGCAAACTATAAATAATTTTGAAAGCTGTGTCGAAGAAGGCATTTCCCGTGACACCATGGCAAGGGATAATGGCGATCCGGCACAGTTTCTGTCGAGCGCAGAAATTCTTGAGGGCTGTGAATATCATGTCATTGATGGCACCCACCTCGTGCCAGAAGATCAACGGATGAAAGTTTATGCCCTAAGCATCCAGAATTATTTCATTGGCGGTGATGTCGCCAAAGCCAAAACGAATTTGGAAAAGTTTAGGACAACATTTCAAGGCAAAGACCTGATTTATGCTGATGGAACCTCATTCACGGACACTTATGATGTGCTGTTTTCCTACACCCATAGCGATAAGAAATCCTTACTTAACCTTGCATCCATGAATGCCAAACCATCGGTTAAGGATGAAGTGCGCCGTGTTTGGTATTGGGAAAATAACTAGGCCAAAGCGTCCGGAAAGGAATTACCATGATGAAAAAGACCATTCGTAACACGGTATCTGCCGCGTTGTTGGCGGCCACAACCCTGACAAGTTTGCCAGCACTAGCTAGCCAGACAGGGTGGAGTCCAAGCATCAGCGAAAAAATCCTTATGCTGCCATCCGAGCATCTGGAAACCGCCATTGAACAAGATTTCGATCGTTCGCCTTTGGCGTCTGAGCTCGGCAGTCTGGAAACAGACATTTCTAGCCAGATCAATTTCTTATCCCAGATTCAAGGTGATCTTGATCTCTATGAAGGGGAACAAAGGCTGGAAGCCCGGCATCAACTCATCGCTGGAAAACGCGATTACATTGAAATGATGGGCACGCAAATTGATCTGAAGAAAAAGCGGTTGGCTGTTAAGCTTGAAATTTATGAACGCCTCATGCGCAAAGCGCGCCAAGGGGCGGCGGAAAGCAGCCAAAGCGCCAGTTATGACGCCGCGCGCAGTGCAGTTGTCAATCGCATCAATAGTGTCGATAGCAGTCTGCGTGAGGATTTGTTCACCAACACTATGATGCCAGACTCGGATTTTGCCAAAGCCTATGCAGATAATCAGGCGGCCATTAGCCAACTGGTTGAAGCAATCAACACCCACCCATCTCAGCAAAACACCAGTACCATTGATGGTGAACCCATAAGCCGCGAAGAAGAATTGCGGCTGACCATTCATGATATCCAATCACAATTGGCTATCCTTGATATGGAAGAAGAGGTGCTGGGATATATGGCCAAATTGGTGGCACTTGATGCCAAGGCCTTTTCTCTTGATCTGGCAGAATATCAGTACGGCGCTGAAGGCTATACCCCTGCTGTTTACAACTCTCCTGCCAATAACCTGCAGATTTTTATTAATCGCTAAAAACCCCTATGCGAAAGGATACTCCTATGAAACGTTTATTTGCTCTCTCTGCCGCTGTGATTTGCCTTGCTGGTGTTACGGCTCCGGCTCAAGCGGACTCTCTTGAGAATCTGGAACGCGAACGCGCCATTGCTATATCTAAAATGCTGAATGCCGATATTTCTATCGCCCAGCGATCTGAATATATGATGGCCTCATGGCGGCGGCTGACCGATCTGGAAAAGATTGTCATCAATGATAAATCGCTTAAAACCAGCTCACCTGCTGCGGCCTTGCGTGCGTTCAATAGCTATGAGCTTACCTTTCTGAGCCATGCGGCGGCAGAAAAGAAACAGAAAATCACGCAACATTGGGCCGAGGCTGTCGGCCTTTCAACAAGTGATCTTCTGGTGTCGAGGGTCGGCAGATGAGCTGGGCTAGCTGGCATAACAATATCGGATTAGGTGGCCGTGCTGTTTCCTTAGTGATAGGTGCCATGGTTATCCTGCTGGCAGGGTTTTCCTTTGCCAGCAGCCTTCCGGCAAGTGCCATTTTTAACTGGATAGTGGATGTGCTTGGGCTGGGCTTTGTGTCCTTAACCATGATCCTAATTCTGGTTAGCATTTTTAGCGGCATGAAGTTGCTGGAAACCCGAGGTGAGGCCGCTTCAGATGCGGTTGATGGCTTTCGCCGGAAATGGTTATTAAGTGGACTTCAAGCCTGTAATGGCATTGCTACCATAGCCCTTACCTTTACCTTACTGGGCATCTCTCTTGGTATTGGTTCACTTTCTCATGGGGGGTTAACCCCTGACACCATCAATGATGTCATATCCGAGCTGACGCAACATTTCAGCATGGCCTTTATGACCTCGGTGATTGGCTTGCCGGTATCGGCTGTGCTTCGCCCCATCCTCATTCTGATTAATGCCACGGTGATGAGCGGAGATCGCCCTGCCCATCATGCTACCCCTCTTGTTGTAGGAGAATAATTCATGCGTTTCCTTATGTTCAATATTTGTGTTCTGGCTTGTCTAGGCTATTTGTTCACCGCCTCACCAGATCAATCCTTTTCCTCATGGTTGACTGGCACATCAAAAACCGTTGTCGCCGGAGTTGACCAAGTGATGCAAGACGGCAAAAACACTATCGATGATAGTGGTTTCACCGAAACCGCATCTGAACTGATGGCAGAGATCAAAGCTGATATCTTGGCCGCGCCATCCGAGACGGATCAACTGCGTGAAGATATCAAATCTCTCAAAGCTGAAGTTTCAAGCCTAAATGCACTTTTGGAAGATATGCAAACCCCGGCGGCGACTATGACCACGGTGGATGCAGAACAAAGCGTGGCCCCATTGCCAGAAAGCAATGCCAGCCCCTCAATCGTCTCAAGCCCAGCATCCGACAATTCTGATGTGGAGCCGGTAATATTGGTGGAACAAGCAGAGCCACCCGTGAGCGATATCGATATCGCCAACGCCTTTGCCGAATTAGCAGAAGCCGATCAGGAAAATATGGTTGCCCCTGGCCTAGATGCTGCCAAAGCAACAGACCAAATGCGGTATATGACCCCTGCGGAACGCCAACAAGACCTAGGCAAATTGATGCTGGATATGCAGGTGTTCTATCTTGAAAAATCAGGTACCTAATCATGCGGTTAGCTTCGGTGATATTGGTGATTGGGTTTTTGGCGTTTGTCTGGCTGGAACCGCAACAGGTGTTGCCAGACACGCCACCCAATACACAACCAACCGAACAAAGCCATGAGCCTGTGAAAGCAGACTTGCCGCCGCCTAACACTGCTAGGGGTGAGGCATCACCCCAAGAGACTTTGGCTAGTATCCGTTTCGTGACCTTGCCTGATGCGTTTCTTCCGCCATCAACAGAACCCGTGAACGACACCGATACCTCCAAAACCCCAAGAGAAGTTCAGTCAGAAGTTCGGCAGGACACGCCTGAACCTCTTTTGGCCGAATTGCCGCCAAAGCCATTACCGTCGCAACCTGCTCCTCCCCCTTCTCAGATCGTGCCGATGACCCCGAATATCACTACGGAAACCACCTCTCCACCGGCGCGGCTATTGCCAAAACCGCTTATGCTTGAACTTAAGGCTGAACCTAAGCTAGCGGCGTTTCCGGAAAACCAGATGGCCTCTCCGCTTGTGCCGATTAAGCCCTTGGTACAGCCGCTAGATGAACCGATCATGACCACTTCGGCGGCAGAGATCCCCATGGTGCCATTGCCAAAACCCCTTGCAAAGACCAATGACGCCGTGACCACAGAAAACCCCACCGTGACCATGACGGCTTCTGGCCAAGATCGCCAACACGCGATGAAGCAAATGGATGATGCAGATGAGACGCTTGAGCTTGAGCTGTTCTGGCCAGATGATAAAACCGACCGTGAAAAAGTGGCGGTGATTTTGCGCCAATGCTTTGGTCTGACAAGTGGATATTTGCTTAATAATGGAAAGCTCTATGATATCCGCGACGGCAAAGTAAAGGCGGCAAATCGCAATTTCTATTCGCCTTATTTGCGTTCACGCCAGAACATTGACGCCACAGAAAAAACCCATCAAGCAAACCTTCAAGCCCAACTTGGCAATGGCACCCCTGTTCAGCTTTTCAGCAAAACTGGCGATAGTTATATTATTGGGGGATTGCTTAACGCGGCAGGGGCAGATCAGCTTCAGGGCCGTGTATCAGGGTCATATAAGATAAGTCAAGGCCAGCTATTTATTGACGATATCCGGATAAAAGGGCAACCCATCTCTGGGCGCATTGCCCTTGGAAATGCGCGGTGTATCTAGCCGCTTCATGCCGTCTGCTTACGGGTTATCTTGAGACGCCATGCGTGCGCCAATGCCTGTGTCATGTAACCGTTTGCTAAAACTTATCGTCGGCCGGTTAACCCATCGTTCAAACCACGGGTACCAAGAATTATCCAAGTGATCGGATGTCGCCAGCATGATAACCATAGGCTGGGCAGACGCGGCAATTGGCATACTGCGCATATTTTCTGTTGGGGCAAGCGCCGACTGTGTCGGTTGCATCAAGAGCATATTATCCCCTTGATCATCATCACTTGGGTTCTGGCGCACAGCCACCGCCACCGCTTGCCGGGATGAGCCAACATTCCGGATATCAAGATAAAGCCGACAACGGTTGCTTGGCAGTGGCGGTAAAGTTTCCCCATCCACCAAATGTTTATGCCAGCGCATATCACTGTCTTCACATCCACCAAGACCATCACCCGGAACTGCCCAAACAAGATACACTTCTAACTCACGGATAAGCCGATCAGATTTCTGCCTTAAGGCTATATCCTCAAATAACCGAAAACTGATCCGCGCCATCGCATCGGGATTCTGGCGATAAGTTTTCAAGACACGAATAAGCTCAACAAGACGACCTTGTTTTTCGAGCATCATCGCTTCGTGAATGGGTTGCCATGGCGTCTGCTGATAAAGCCCGAAAACCATCAAAGCCGTAAGGCTATAAGCCACAACTTGACGCCGGCGCCAACCCCAAGACACGCTTTGCCGCCACCATTTATACCATGGGCGCAAGGCCGATGTCTGAACACCAGCATCAGCGGCTGGGGCAAAGGCAGGGTCTGTGAGCAGGCGGTCAATTTCTGTCACCCCGCGTACCGCATGACAAATAAACCCTTTGGATTTGAGGTCTTCGCATTCTGTCAGATTATCAGGATGCATCACCAGATGAATAGTGATGCCCTTGCTAAGAAGATCTTCAAATAGCGGCTGGCTTGCCGCCAGCTTTTCCTGAATATGCTGAACCGGGGTGACATTCTGATCAATATCCACTTGCCCGGTGGCCCAGATCATATGCTTTGCGTCAGTGAGCCGAAACCGCTTTTGGTGATGCAGCCGATGCGCCAATAGCATAGGCAACTGCCAACTGTTGCCCTGATCAATTGCGCCGCTAACATCCGTACGAAAGGACGCAACCCCTGTGAGCTTTTCAATCAAACCTGTGGGGCGGCGCACAAAAGCATGATAAGCCGCGCTGACAGGAAGACCTTCAAAACTGCCAGCAAGACAGATCACCGATTCAATATCCGCGCTTTCTTCAATCAGGGAGATAATCTCAACCGGATGTCGCGTCGTCGGTATATAGACTCTGGTCACTTGATATAAAGTTCCGTCTCTGGATCCCTTAAATCCTTCAACATGGGATCATCACTATGCCATAAAAGCTGTATGCGCTGATCCTTAATAGACGTCAATGGTTTCTGACGATAAATTCCGTCTCGGTAAGATACCAAAACACTTGGTTGATCCTGATCAAGTTGCATTTTTTGGTGGAAAAGCAACTGGACATAGACAAGCCCGTCCTGAGCAGCAGATGGCTTAATCCGGATATCAAAGGCACTGCCATGCCGATAATCGCTTGCACTAGATGCCGCCGCTTGACGCGGTTGATAAGCCATGGCGGTGGTGTCCAGAATAGCCTTAAATTGTTTTCTGGCCATGAAGTTTTGCGATATTTTTTGCATCTGCGTATCACTGGCCTTACCTTCGGCAGCTTGCCATAGGCTATGCAAATCCAATCCGTCAGCCTGTTTGGGCGCATCATCAAGATGCCGCCGCATCAGATTTGCATCGGTGAGTTTATCAAATAATTTTCCTGCATCAGACAGAATGGCCTTGCTGTGTTTATCCATCGCCATGCTCACTTTTATAAATGCGGTTAAATTGTTCCTTAAAGATCACCTGATCTTTGCGATAAAGGTCTTCGTATTGATCGCCCATGGCCTCGATTTCCTTGAGGAATATGTCTAACGCATGGGCAATCTTTTCGGCATATCCGGCGGCAAGATATAACCCATCATACCATGGGATAAGCTCATCCCTGTCAGCAGGTGCCTCTTTTAATCCAGAGCGGCGATATTTCCTCGCCCCAGATTTCAGTTCAGACAAGATCGCTTTGAGGGCAGTTTGCGCAGGACGGTTTTCCAGCAGATCAAAAAGGTTTTCCGCAGATAGCGTGGATTGATCAGATGAAACCCCTGCCTCCTGCATCAAATCGGTCAACTCGCGCTTGCCTTCATCATCAAGCATCGCGGTTAATAGGGCAAGGCCAGCTAATTGGCGTTCTTCAATAAGCCGCTGACACGCGGTGCGTGCTGTCCCCAGCGCAACCACTTGAATATCTTTCCATGCCTCAAGACAATCTTGATAAGGGTTGGGCGCGGCCTCTGCCATGAGCGCATCAATATCAGGTTGCTTTTTGCTCACTCGCGTGGCTTGGGTGAGGCGGTTCTGCAAAAGTGGGAACACCATACCGCGAAGCATAGATGGTTTAAGCGCCGCCGCTTGATCATCAGCATAAGCCAGCAATTCGATTTTATCACGCTCGGTATTGCTGAACATTTTGATACGATCTGCTGGCGGCATGGCAAGGCCGTCATAGCTCGTTTTCAACCCTGATGATTTATCGCCAGATAGCACCATACTGCTTTGGAATGCCTTTGGGCCTGCTTCCAGAAAACTAACATCATCGGTTTCACCATAAAAATGATCAATCGTAAGATCGTCTAAACGATGCTCATCATCGGTTAAACTATCCGCAGAGGAAAACCGCGACTGGCTCGCCATCACTACGCCGCGCCGAAAGGTTACCCAAGCCCTCAGGCAAGTGTCATAAAGTTTTAGACTAACCTCTTTATCCAAACTTTTTTCACACCAGAAATCTAAAATGATCTGATCGGTAATATCGTTTTCTGATAATTTAGCATCTGATGATAAAGATTGCTCAAGATAGTCTTGCAACAGCAAGGTGATTTGGCGTTCGGAGCTTCGCGGCAGATGCTCTGCCAAAAACCGATAAAGCCGCTTTGACAGATCATTAGAAATCGTCTTAATGGATGATGCCTCAATATTCTGACCGAGTTTATCATAGGCATCAAGAAAAACATCAAACCCCAAGGCTTCCGCCAGAAAACTAGCCAAGGCCACGGATAATGGCGCACGCGAGAACGCTTGCCGCCAAACCGGCTGGTGGGTTGCAAAAACCAACTGATCATCTTCAATTTTTAGGGCATCGGGACGATCCGCATCAGAAAACATCTGCCTGATCCGGGCTGGCGTTGCGCGGCCAGCAAGCAACAGCTCCCCTGGATTTAATCCTGATGCTGAAGCGCCAGCAATCATTGCGGTCATCCGATAAAGCTCTGGGCCATAAGATCGTGAGGCAATCATTGTTGTCAGCGTGGCGGCTGTGCGAGGTGAAAATATTGCCTGCCCGTAACCGTCGGTGGCGTCATGAATATGACGAAGACAGGTTAATAAAAACTCCGATGGGGGAGCAAGGCGGAATTCCGCCCATGAAGATAAAATTTCACCGGGATCACTCATCAACTGACCATAACCACACGCGTCACTAAACTGAAACTGCCCTAATGTAGCATAGTTACCGGGACGCGCCACCCTTGTTGACCATAAAGCGCGATCCCGATTTGCGCGGCCAGCATCTGATTGCAAGATCAGAGGCAAGGCAAGGGTATGAATATGCTGATGATATGATAACATCGTCTAGGGGTTCCGGTTGATCCATTGGCGAAGATGACTGCGGTTCTGGTGCATTCGCGTCACTAATTTTTGGCTATAAGACCATTGCGAAGAATGGCTAGAAATGGCCACATGCTGTTGGCCTTTATTGGTCAGCCAATAGTCAATTTCGGAAACATGATTCTGCCACTCAAATGTTACCTGTGCACGAGGTTGAGGATTGACCGTGATAAATCGTGGCGAGGTATCGTGAACAGGAACAACCACAGGAAAAACCCGATGATCAGGATTAACTATGCCCGGCCAGATGGTCTGATAATGCTGAGCCCGATTTAGGACTTTGAGCACATATCCTCGGGTTGCCGGAATAATGCTAGGCGGATTAGTACGGTTCACGCGCGAGCCGCCATTGTAATGAGATAAGGCAATATCCACGCGGCCATCATATTGCGCGATCAGATCATCAAGAAACCTTATCCCCAAACGGATATTCACATCAGGCTGATACAGGCGATTGGGGTTAACACCAAAAACATGGCGTGAGGTGGCAGGCATAATCTGCATCACACCAATCGCCCCTTTATGGCTAACAACTTGAGGGCGAAAACCCGATTCCACCTC
>Ga0181565_10001945_pt1 | contig 15824 bp, 17 predicted proteins | sample 101ome_16_FD_129661 | JGI IMG/M metagenome (GOLD analysis project Ga0181565, IMG submission 129661) | Coastal salt marsh microbial communities from the Groves Creek Marsh, Skidaway Island, Georgia - 101401AT metaG (megahit assembly) | ecosystem: Environmental > Aquatic > Marine > Intertidal... | reverse complement strand
TGCCTAAATGCCCAGTTTACTATTGCCTCGGCTTCATCGGCTCGTACGCTTTGACTCCTCAATCCGGTAATGACAAAAATCACTCTTCTGTCTCCCTGCAAGGCAGATCCAACGAGCCCATATCCAGCCTCGCTAGTATGACCTGTCTTTAATCCATCTGCCCCAATCCCTAAACCCAACAGAGGATTTCGGTTTCGTGTATTAGCAGCCGCTCTCCCATCAAATTCAAATATGTCTTCAGCAAACATTGAGTAATACTCTGGGAAATCACTTATTATTCTATTCGCCAGTATAGCAAGATCTTTAACGCTCATTTTGTGTTCAGGGTGTGGCCATCCATTCGAGTTTGCAAATACAGAGTTTAACATTCCCATTTTTTTTGCTCGTCGGGTCATTAAATCAGCAAAGCCTTTTTCAGTACCATCTGGGGAAAGAGCTTCAGCCAAAACGACGCAGGCATCATTACCGGACAAAACAATAATTCCGCGAAGTAAATCCTCTACACTGACCCTATCACTTGTATTCAGAAACATAGTTGAACCGCGATATTTTACTGCTGCATCTGAAACAGGAAGTTTTTCAGTAAGTTCTAATCTTCCTTGGTTGATGTATTCAAAAGCCATATAAAGAGTCATTAATTTTGACATTGATGCTGGAGGTAATGGTTGATCGGCATTTTTCTCTAGAAGTACTGTTCCGGTAGTTTGATCCAGAATAAAGGCAGCCTTTGCCGAGGTTTCAAAGGAAAGCACCTTGCTCGTTGACAAAAATATAAGTGATAACAAGATTGTGATTGAAAAATTAAAAACAGATAAAAATTTATTTTGATACAGCATAAGCATCACCAAAACCAACGGCTTTAACTTTTTGTAAAAGTGTGGATCGTTCATTCATGTCAACCGCAGGACCGACAATAACTCTCCAAAAAGTCTTATTTCGACTCGTTTGTTCTTTGACGGTTGGCTGAATATTAAGTTGGTTCATAACTTCGGCAGTGTTCCGAGCATTTTGCTCAATACTGAAAATACCAACCTGTATATAGGGTTTTGATAGCGCAATATTTTCACTTCCACTTTTTTGTTCGGAAGCAACCGTCGCTTCTGAACTTTTAACATCCAATTTATTTTTAATCGATTTCACCGTTTTGAGAGCTCTAAGGGCAGTCACAGTCACAATGCGATTTTCGTTTGCGTCTACGCCCAAAGAAGCAGCCGCTTCCGATGATAAAAGCATCCTTTTTTCATTCTCGTCACCGCTTCTATTGAAAATTGCACCAATCACTGACTTACCACCATACTTATCTTTTATTAAAACCCTAGTTGCCTGATCGACGTTTGGATGGGTTATCCAGACGCCGCCTAGTGAAGATTGACCATCCCAATACGCTAAACCCTCAGCATTAAAAATCTCGGGAGCCTCAACATCGTTTTCTTTAAATTCAATCCCAAGGGGTTTTGATAAAGTGCCAACCGTTTCATTATTTGCGGACTGGCATCCAACTAGTAAAAAACAACCTAAAGAAAACAGAACCAAAATTTTTGATGAGTACATTTTGATAACCCTAATGAAGTATTATGCGAAGGTTATAACCCTTTAGGTTCAAGGTGAAAAGGTGTTGCAGCGATGTATTAGTAAAGAACTTTATCTTTGTACTTTAAGAATCAAAAAATTTTCGATAATTGGACCGGTGACGGAGGAGTGGCAGAGTGGTTGAATGCACCGGTCTTGAAAACCGACGTGGGTTAACGCCCACCGTGGGTTCGAATCCCACCTCCTCCGCCATCTTTCAAATTTGAAGAACCCTACTTTTCCAAAATTTGAGTAGATCGTTGAGCAAGTAGCCATGTTATTTAATCTGGGAAAAAGTATATAAATAAATGTTCAATTCCGTAAAAAAGTTCGAGACCGAACTTAATGATCTAACTATTCCAAATAGAAATTTTCATGAACTTGCTTTGGAGCGTCAAAGTATTTTGACTAAACCTAAAGGCTCGTTAGGGCGATTGGAGGAATTAGCATGTTTTATGGCAACGTGGCAAGAGACCGAGCGTCCAAAATCTGATAAAGCGCAGGTTCTGGTTTTCGCTGGAAATCATGGTGCATGTGATCAGGGAATAAATCCATTTCCTCAAGAAATTACTCTGCAAATGGTCGGAAATTTTAATAAAGGTGGTGCCGCCATAAATCAGTTGGCCTTACAAAATGGTGCCGAATTGGATGTCATATTGTTGGCGGAAGGCAAGCAAACATCCGACTTTACAAAAGGGCCTGCTATGTCAGAAGAAGAGTGCCTTGATGCCATAAATGTGGGCGCAAATTCAGTTGATATCAACTCTGACATTATACTTGTTGGTGAAATGGGTATTGGAAATTCAACGATTTCTGCTGCTTTATGTCTCGCTAGTTTTGGTGGACACTCAAAAGATTGGGTTGGTGCTGGTACTGGATCCGATTTAGAGGGAATAGAATTGAAACGAAAGGTCGTTGACCTGGCGCATTCTGTAAATGCAGAAAATTTAAGTTCCTCTTTTGAAATATTGTGTTCTTTGGGAGGGCGTGAGCAGGCCGCTATTTGTGGTGCACTGGTTGCTGCTAGGAAACATCGTATTCCAGTTCTGCTTGACGGATTTATAGCTTGTTCAGCAGTTGCACCACTCTCATCGCATGAAGGAATTTTTGATCATGTGCTCGTTGCCCACAAAAGCGCTGAGCTCGGGCATACCTTGTTGTTGAAACATATAGACAAAGTTCCAATACTTGATCTCGACATGCGTCTGGGCGAAGGTACTGGATCAGCAGTCGCATTATCTGTTATAAAATCAGCTTTAGCATGTCATAATGGTATGGCAACATTTGCAGAAGCAGGTTTGACAGGTTGATAATTAGTGCTGGTCTCTTTTAGCGGTATCCAAATTTGGGAATAGTTATAAAGCTAGCCGCGTAATTCAACACGCATCACTCCAGGATCTTTTGGAGTATGAAGTTTAAAATCATCCAGTAGACAAAAGCTGCCGCCACTAACATTACTGCTATCGTTCCGAACAAGCTTTCAGGAAGTAGCGTTGTCATAAGTGATTCTTGATAATAAAAAAACCACTGGCCTTTGCCCGCGAATAGCAATTCGTGAAGAATGTGGAATACGGTTCTGGGCCCGATCACCATTACTATGCCCGCACCTAAGATTATAGTTAAAATCATTGTTGAAAACGATAAGATAGTGCCGACCGGTTTCCAAAAGTAGCGGGATCGGCTTACCTTATAATAAAAACAAAATCCGTAAAATATAATTAACAACGATATAAGAATTAGCACTAACTGTTCTGACGATACTACCAATTGACTTACATCTTTTAAGTGCGTGAGTTCATCCTCCGTTAGGAATGTATCAATCTTTTCTCCGGACGTACTAAAATATTCAATTTCTGCCAATCCATCACCTCTCGAATTAATGCTCGAAACAATTTCTGCAAAAATTCGATGGTGCTCTGTACTAGATGTTATCTCGAAGTTCGTTTTGTTTCGATTTTGAGGGGCGTATTTCTCAATCTGTTCATCAATGGCATGGAACTTATATAGCCTATCGAAAAAAAAATTTACTGTTGATAGAGATTTCCATGCTAGGAATAAGCATACAATAAATAACGTAATAGTAAGTACAGAATTAAAAGAATGCTTCGCCATTAAAAATGTCCGTTGGTTCACTGCCTTCTCAATAGTTTAGGTTTTTTTATATATCAACTTTAAAAACTTAAAACTCTATAATTTGAATTTATACAACAATTCCTTAAATCAAATCTTCTTTATACTTTTGGTCGACACTGATTCATTTTGCAAAATTTCTGTTAATGTTCGGGTTTTATGGCTTTAGTAACTTCAATTTGATCATCATTTAGTGCGCTGAAATATATAGCAATTTAAAGTATACCATTGTATTTGTTGACTTTTAATTCGTTAAGCCTCTTTTTAATGTATATGGACTGTAATTGAGGAGCGAGCCATGACAAAAGCCAACACCACATTCAATCTAGATATTAGAGACGTTGAATTAATCGAAAATGCGCTGAATTCAGTCATAACGAAGCAGTCTTCAACAATTATAAACACGGCAGGAAACGAGAACTCTGAACCCTCGTCCAAGAATTGTCCTGTTAAGGTGAAAGGTCAAATAGACGAACTCCGCGACCTACTAGGCAGACTGCACAACCAAAAAGTTTGGTACAGGCCGACAGGCGAGGCAACTTATGTTGGTGGTTGATCTAGTATTTAAGTTAATCCTTCAAAAATAGCTTTCGGCGTCTGCGATATACATCTTTGTTTGTTTGCTCCAAAAGTTTGTTGAAAATTGCATATATTTCTAACGGCATTTCAGTAACTTTTGGTTCTGGGTTTGTGTTAATATGAGCTTGAAGCATTTCTGAGGTAGCCACTAAGGTATCTTGTACCGACATTTCAGAATGCAAGATAAACTTCTTTTTGTCAGCATCCACAAGACGGGTTCTAATCACCAATTCGGAACCTAATTTTACCTCATTCAAGTAAAATTTATGATCTTCTAGGACGTATATAGTGCATCCAGATTGGGTTCTGTACCTCTCATCAAACCCAACGCAGTCCTGAAAGTGGTCGACTGCGTAGCTAAACGCTAATCCATAATATGCGTCTTGCATGTGTTTATTGTAATCGATCCATTCTGATTTCACAGGCTGATTAAAAACAAATTCGTTTAACATGGTGAGAAACGGTTTCTTTTCTAAGAATTACAGGTAAGATAATCGACACTTATCTAGTCGTGATATGTATCGTAATGTACTTTTATCAATAAGATTTAATAAACGCATTGGTTTCTGGATCTAAAAAAAAAGTTTTGGTGGCTGGCGCTACCGGTTATATCGGTAAAGCCGTTGTAGCGGAATTACTTGATAGAGACTACATTGTATTCGCAATTGTCAGGAAAGAAAATCAGTTAGAATATTCGGATCAAAGTAATCTCAATGTTATTTCATTGGAAATTGGAGAAAATTCAGATTGGACCAAGCAACTTCCAAAAGTTGATATTATAATTTCCTGCCTTGCGAGCAGGTCTGGATGTGAGCATGATACAAATTTTGTGGATTATAGTTTAAATTCCGATCTGTTGTATTTTGCTCTAAAAATAAAACTTCAACATTTTATTCTTTTATCTGCAATTTGTATTCAAAAGCCCAAGCTTGCGTTTCAACGTGCAAAATTAAGATTTAACAGTAAACTAATGTCTTCTGGATTGAGATACTCGATAGTATTACCCACCGCGTTTTTCAAATCATTGTCAGGTCAGGTAAATCGCATAAAAAATGGAAAGTCTTTTTTAGTATTTGGAACTGGTAAACGAACCAGTTCGCTTCCAATTTCAGAGATAGATTTAGCGAAATATATTGTTAATTGTATTGGATCTGAAGAAAGCTGGAACAAATCGCTTCCAGTAGGTGGCCCTGGACCGGCAGTGACTCCTATTGATCAAGCAGAAATGCTTTTTAAGATATTTGATAAGCCAAAGAAAATAAAACATATATCTCCGCGCTTTTTCGACTTTGCTTTAGTTTTATTATTCCCAGTTTCTTTTTTTTCTCAAAAAATAAAAGACAAGGTAGAGTTACTAAAGATTGGTAAATATTACGCCGAAGAATCTATGCTCTATTATGATGCTGAAGCAAATGCTTACGACGCGAGTAAAACTCCTCAATTTGGTGAAAAGCTCCTTTATGAATATTACTGTTCGTTACGTGATGAGCCGGAAAAAATACCTGATATGGGGTCACAAAAGCTATTTAGTTGAATGGATATTTTTTTAATCAACATGTATCAAAGGTAGTACCTTCATTTTGGTATTCATTTGGGCTTTTGTAGTTCATGTTAAATAGCTTGCCCTTTTGACAGTCTTCGGCTATTCCACATGTAGTTTACTAATATCGATCGCTGATCCTAAAAGACAGTCTCTCGAGTTTGGAAGACTAGGTCAACAGGGGTTGAACCCCTAAAAAAGGAGAAAGATCGATGGCTACAGGTACAGTAAAATGGTTCAACGGAACTAAAGGTTATGGTTTCATTGCTCCAGATGAAGGCGACGCTGACATTTTTGTACATATATCACAAGTTCAACAGTCAGGTCTTAATGACCTGCAAGATAATCAAAAAGTATCTTTTGACATTGAGGAAGGTCGAAACGGTAAAAATCAAGCTACAAACCTAAAATTAGCTTGATCCAAGGTTATAATTAATCTGCTTGTAATATCGCGCGTTCCCATTCTTTTAAGAATTTTTGCTTTTTAAATTGGTCTAAAAAAACCATTAAACCGGGTCCGAGTCCGATCCGGTTTAATGAAGTTTCCTCGAAACTATTTAAATCCGAATTGTATAGTTCATTCTTTGCGTTTGCTCCATATACCGTTTGAAGGACATGATCGATAAATAGTTTTGCTGATCGTTCGTTACCAGAATTTACTGGCAAGATCATTGATCTAGACATCACAGTTGTCATATCTGCAGGATAGACGACGTTGTATTTTTTTCTCAGTGGATGGTTGTTTGCGTAACTACCTAAAACATTGTAGGCAATATCAATATTTCCAGAAACAACATCATCTATCATATCGGACGAGCAGCAATATAAATTTGTTTCGAGTTGTCCCATGACTTCCGTTAATCTCCAGTAAGTTTCCGTTGCTCTTGCATCCTGGGTTGCAAATAGATAACCCAATCCAGATTGTCTTAAATCATATGTGCCCATTTTGCCCTTAAAACGAGCTGGATTTTCTCTTAATATACTTATTAATTCCTGACGTGTTTTTGGAAAATCATCGATGTTAAATGCTTTTTTTGAAATTACTATAGCTGCCGGTTCTTGGGTAAATCCGAAGATCATGTTATTCCAAATTGACCAAGATGGCATATTGATATTTATGTTCGGTTTGTAGGTGGTTGCAAATCCATCGTTTGCCAGCTTAACTTGCAAGTCCATAGCACTTGAAATTATTAAATCATAGGATGTTTGGCTGCCGTACATCGCGTTCATAACATCGGTAGATGAGGCCACTGTGTAATCAATTCCGTGGTTGGGGTTGCTCTCTAAAAACGAGTTTATCATCGGCGAAAAATATTTAATATCTGCAGTGGAAATAATTTTTAATTTACTTTTAGTGGTCTCACTGCCAAAATAAGCTCTTTCTTCTATTTCAAAAGCATTAGATAAACTTGAAAAAATCAATGTGAAGGTAAGAAAAAAGAAACGCATGCGCCTTCTCCTACTAGGTTTTTAATTTCTAAATGTCCTTTATGGGCTTCTACAACTTCATGCACGATCGTTAAACCCAATCCTGACCCAATGATCCCTTCAACATTTTTACCCCGATGGAAACGTTCTATTAGTTTTGAAGGTTCGTCTGAATTAAAACCTGGCCCAGTGTCATTCACGCTTATTTGAATTTTTTCATCAACCGATGAAACGGTAGTAACGATCTTGCTGTCAATCGGAGAGTATTTAATGGCATTGTCAATAATGTTGTAGAGCGCGTTCTGAAGTAAAATGGGATCCCCGAGCACACTGGCCGGATGGAGTAACTCTACTTCCAAAGATATATCTCGTAAATCAGCTAGAGGGCGTAGCCTGTCTACTGTATCATTTATAAGCTGGCAAATATTTACTGTTTCTAAAGCTAAATTGTCTGCTCGGAATGTTACCATTGCATGATCAAGAAGCTGTCCTGCGGCTCTCGAACTTTCATCAATGGCTCTTATAATTTCTTTTAAATTTTTGCGATTTCTCGGTTTGTCTATTTGTCTCAGTGTAATTTCTGCTTGGGCACGCACTACTGTTAAAGGTGTTCTTACTCTGTGAGCAGCCTCAGTAATAAAATCTTCTGATCGTGTTAAAGATTTTTCAAGCCGGTACATTAGTGTATTGAGTGACGAGACAAGAGGAACCATTTCTGCAGGAACCGCGGCTACTACCGGCCTTAAATCTTTTGGCCCGCGCTTGGATATTGATCTTGTTAATCGTGCTAATGGGTTCACGGCTGATCTGGCGAGCATAAAAGATAGTATTGCTGCAATCAAAAAAAATGTGACTCCAACAATCAACGAAACTCTACTTGTGTTAGCTAAAGTTTTTCTGAGCCCATTCAAAGTTTGAGCAACACTTACCTCCAGAGTAACTGGTTGGTTATTTATTGAAAAGAGACGTTTTACAGTTACAATCCGTACATCCTGATCTAAAAAGTGACTTGAAAGATATGCAGTATTGTTGGACTTGAATACATCCGCTTGTGGTAAAAGTTTGTAACCAGATAAAAATTTATTTTCTAATTTTATTGAATAAAAAACTCTTTCGTCTGTAACTGTGTCGAGCATTGAGAGAGATGAATAAGGCAAATCAATACTAAACTCGCCCTTGTTAAATCTACTGCTATCTACGATTGAAATTGCCGATGCCAGTAGAATATTATCCTGACTCGATTGTGCGATTTGTCGCGCAACTGATTGTATTAGGAAAAATAAAAAAATAGCAATTATTCCTGCAACTATTGTTAATAATACAGAGAGACGTCTCCTTATGGACCCCTTGATAATTGGCTTTTTCATAAGAGTTCAGATTTCTCTAACTTGTAACCCAAGCCACGAATTGTTGTTATTGATAGGTCTGCGTCTACCAAATGACGTCGAAGTCTACCGATATAAACTTCAATTGCGTTTTCAGTTACTGATTGATCGTATGAGAATAATCGGTCAACTAGTTTTGATTTTGAAAAGATTTGGCCAGGTGAGCTAATCAATAGCTCCAATAGGCGCAGTTCACGCGTTCGCAAGGTCACATTTTCTGTTCCTACTTTTAGCAAAGCTGAGACGGGATCAAATGATACATTTCCATGAGAGAAATTTGTTTGAGCGGAGCCCCCTTTTCGTCTAAGCACCGCCCTGCAACGAGCTTCTAACTCAGAAAAATCTATTGGTTTTGTCATATAATCGTCAGCACCAAGATCTAAAATACTGACCTTATCGGAGATTTCTGACCTGGCTGTTAAAACAATTATTGGCGTTTTAAGGTTTTTGCTTCCTCGGCTAGCGAGGAAATCACGCCCGTCCCCATCTGGTAGCATTATATCCAGTAGAATAAGATCATATTCGGTTGTAGCTGTGTATTCGTCTGCGGTCGCGATATCTTTAGCATGGTCGATAACATGACCGTCTAAAGAAAGCCTATTTTCGACCACTGCGGCAAGGCTTATATTATCCTCAATTAATAAAAATCGCATAAACCGGTACTTCACTTTCTCGTGTCAGGCCAGTGTCAGGTTGAAAAATCACTGTCCGATTCATGGGCAGAATCGCCCTTTATGTCAATTGGGAGGAAATTTTATGACATTGAAATTTGGCCGAAGAGCTGTGGTTGCTGCTGTAGCGGCACTGTCTTTTGCAAATCCAGTATTTGCGGGAGGGCATCAAGTAGTTGATAGTATACATTTTTTGATTCCAGGAGGAGCTGGCGGTGGTTGGGATGGCACAGCTAGGGGTACTGGAGAGGCTTTGACCAATGCTGGTTTAGTTGGTTCGGCATCATTTGAAAATATGTCTGGCGGCGGTGGCGGTAAAGCCATCGGTTATCTTATAGAGAATGCAGCTTCGAACCACGGCACACTAATGGTGAATTCAACTCCAATCGTAATAAGATCACTAACGGGTGTTTTCCCTCATAATTTTAGAGATCTTACTCTAGTAGCTGGAACTATTGGTGACTACGCTGCGTTGGTCGTTGGCAAGGATAGCTCTTTGAATTCAATGGGAGATTTGATGGGTGCTTATCGTTCCGATCCTGGTGGAACGGCAATCGGTGGCGGATCTGTCCCCGGAGGCATGGATCACCTCGTGGCCGCTATGGTTATGCAGGCGGCTGGGGAATACCCAACAGCAGTCAAGTATATCCCTTACGACGCGGGTGGAGACGCTATGGCCGCTTTGTTGTCTGGTGAAATAAATGCACTTTCAACAGGATTTTCCGAGGCTGTAGCTCTAGCACAAGCTGGTGAGGTAAAAATACTTGGTGTAACATCTGACGCTAGAGTGCCAGCATACGATAGTGCTCCTACGATGAAAGAACAGGGAATAGATACATCCTTCGTTAATTGGCGTGGTTTCTTTGCTGCTCCTGGTTTGCCTTCAGATACTTTGGCTGCATATCAAGATGCACTTACCAAAATGTACGAAACTCCGGAGTGGGAAGCTGTAAGGTCACGTAATGGTTGGGTCAATATCCACAACAATGGTGATGATTTTCGAGTATTTTTGGAAAATCAAGAAAAAGTCATTGGTGATTTAATGCGCCAATTGGGTTTTCTTTAAATAAATTAGAAATCGGCTTACTTTTCTGTAAGCCGATTTTCTATTCTGGTATTACTACATGATGTCGTTGGATCGTTGGATTGCATTAGTTATATTAAGTATATCTCTGCTGTATTCATATGCTGCATTTTTTACTATGGACCAGTTATTGCCTCCGTTTATGCAACGAAATCCTATTTGGCCATCGACATTTCCTAAGATTTTAGGCGTATTATCAATTTTGGTATCAGCCATTATTGTTCTTGGGTTTGAAAAAAATAAAGATAGTAAAGATGGGACGGAGATCGACTACAGACGTCTTTTTGATTACAATCTTGGTCAAGCGGTATTTCTAATCATAATGATGGCCGCTTACGCTCTTTCTCTTCGCCCGTTAGGCTTTTTTATCTCAACAATTACGTTTCTTACTGTTTCTGGTTACGCTCTAGGTGAACGCAAAATTTTTCGTCTGTTTTTTATCATCGCCGCAGCGTCGTTTATTATCTGGTACTTGGTAGAGCAAGTATTGGGTATATATTTGCGGCCGCTTCCATCGATATTTTAGAGAGGCAACATGCTTGAAGGTCTATTGATTGGTCTAGAAACTGCATTTTCTCTGAAAAATTTATTTATGGTTATTGGTGGGTGTATTATAGGAACGTTTATAGGGATGCTGCCGGGTCTTGGCCCTATGTCCATAATCGCTATAATGATACCGGTTGCCATAACTTTAGGAGATCCATCCGCAGCCTTGATACTGCTTGCAGGCGTTTATTATGGTGCAATCTTTGGGGGCTCTACCTCTTCTATTCTTTTAAATGCTCCAGGCGTAGCTGGTACTGTCGCGACAAGCTTTGACGGCTATCCGATGGCCAGAGCGGGTAAAGCGGGCAAAGCACTAACAATAGCGGCAATTTCATCCTTCGCTGGTGGGACTATTGGTGCAATCTTGCTTATGATATTTGCGCCAGCGTTGTCCTCCGTGGCATTGTTGTTCCATTCAGCAGAGTATTTTGCTTTAATGATTGTTGGATTGAGTGCGATAGCTGCCTTCGCGGGAAGCGGTCAAGTAGCTAAGGCAATCTTAATGACAATACTGGGTTTGATGATGGCCACAGTAGGTGAGGGGGCATTATTTAATATGCCTCGATTTACTATGGGGCTAATGGATTTGCAGTCTGGTTTTAGTTTCATAACTCTAGCAATGGCAATTTTTGCCCTTCCAGAAGCAATTTTTTTAGTTTTAAACCCAGCAAGAGCTGCACACAGTGAAAGTGGAAAAATTGAGAATTTACGTATTACAAAACAAGAGGCAAAATCGATAGCTCCAGTAATAGGGCGGCAGTCTGCTCAAGGATTTTTTATTGGCGTTTTGCCCGGTGCGGGCGCGACTATTGCCTCATTTTTGGGATATGCGGTTGAACGCAATATTGCGCCTGAGCATGAGAAGAAAGAGTTTGGTAAAGGATCTATAAAAGGGCTGGCAGCCCCTGAAACAGCAAACAATGCAGCTTGTACTGGGTCATTTGTGCCTCTTTTAACGTTGGGAATTCCTGGGTCAGGTACAACGGCTATCTTACTAGGTGCTTTAATTGCATTAAATGTAAGCCCAGGTCCAAGATTAATGACAGATGAACCACAGATTTTTTGGGCCGTCATCATTTCAATGTACATTGGGAATGTAGTGTTGCTTATTCTGAATTTACCCCTAATTCCCTACATCGCGAAAGTACTTACAATACCTAGAACGTTTCTTATCCCGTTTATCTTATTTTTTACTCTCATGGGAAGCTACATTGGACAAAACAACTCCACTGAACTTTTAATCCTGGTTGGGCTTGGAGTTTGTGCCACCATAATGAGATTTGCTAATTATCCAATGGCACCTTTACTTATCGGATTTATACTGGGTCGCATGCTAGAAGATAATTTTAGCAGGTCTATGCAACTGTACGATGGTATTAGTTTTATCGTTGCAAGACCTATGACAATGATCCTTTTATTTCTCGCAGCTTTTTTGGTTGTCTTACCGTATTTGCGATTAGCCAAATCAAAGAAAACAGATTAAGTATTGCTGGGTTTTGATAGCAATCTGAGACTATTTTTGATTATGGAAAATGAAGCCAAGAAAATTTAAAAGAAGTTGAGCCGCAAGTATTGCGGTTGATCCAGAGTGATCGTAGTCAGGGGCAACTTCCACCAAATCTATACCCACAACCTTATTTTGCTTTGCTAGACACTGTAATATTTCGAGAACGTCATAGTATAGAAAGCCACCATGGCTTGGCGTACCGGTTCCAGGAGCAATCGACGGACAAAAAGCGTCTATATCGATAGTAACGTAAACTTTTGCGTCTTTAGGAATTCTGCCCACTAATTTTTTGGGTCCGATCTTTCGCGTTTGGCGAACTGATAAAATATCTGAGTTCATTGCCTTTGCACTATCATATCCTTCTTTTGCAGTGGAACTTACATTTCTGATCCCAACTTGGGTAAGCCCAGTAACATAGCTTTTTTCAGCAGCTCTTCGCATTGGGTTTCCATGGCCATATTTTACACCATGCCTTATATCTACAAAGTCGAGGTGTGCATCTATTTGAAGTATGTGAATTGGGCCATAATTTGAAAAGGCATTTACACATGGAATATTTACCGAATGGTCCCCTCCAAGCACAACTGGTAAAGCACCTGCGCTTATTATAGACCTGACCCCATCTTCAATATTTTTATGACTTTTTTTTGTGTCGGTGTGAATAATGTCTGCATCCCCAATATCCACAATCTTAACGCTTTCGTTTAAGTAAGTTATGTCGTCTTCATGATCATATGCGCCCGAATGTCCGAAACTGAACAAAGTTGATGCTTCACGAATGCCTCTTGGTCCAAACCGAGCTCCAGCTCGCCACTGCGTGCCAAAGTCAAAGGGTGCGCCCAGAACTGCTGCATCCGCATTAATTTGTGACCAGTCTGTAACCAACTCACGCTTTGCAAATGTAGAAACACCTACAAATGGCAAATTTAATCTGCCGGTTTCATAGCCATGATCTGACATTAATTTCTCCTTTAAATAATCGATATGTTAAGCTGTAGAATAAATTAAACCAACTAAAACCTCTTCATGCATGCAAAGTCTGAGAGAAATTACCCTTGCATTTTTAAGCTTATGCGCGAAAAACAAGTAAATCAGAAGTTCAATGCTGAAAATCGGTAAAGGATATTCTTTAATGACTTATAATAGCTTTCATGAATATAAAGATTGGGGATTTCCAGTTCCTATATTTTACGGTCCGGGACGTATCTCTGATATCGGCTCGATTTGTAAAAATTTAGAAATTCAAAATCCACTAATTGTGACTGACAAAGGAAGCTACCAGTTATCATTTATTAAGGAATTAAACAGCCTATTATCCAGGGATGGAATTGCCAGTGAGCTATTTTTTGAGATTTCTCCTAATCCAGTAGGTTATGAAATTGAGGCCGGATGTAATGCTTATAGAGATGGAAACCATGATGCTATAATTGGTATCGGTGGAGGAAGCGGCATGGATGGGGCAAAAGCCATTTGTCTTACTGTAAACAATGAGATTGATTTATGGGCTTTTGATTACAATAAACCGGTGCCACATGTTAATGCCACAAATCCATTTCCGAAATTAATTATGATACCTACAACTGCTGGTACAGGTGCTGAGACTGAAAGTACTGCAATGGTAACAGATTCTGAAAAGGGTATGAAGTTCTGTCTTGATCATCCTAGGCTGAAGATTAGTGCGGCCGTCCTTGATCCAGTGCTGACCGTCGGGTTGCCTCCTGACTTAACGGCCTGGACGGGCGTTGATGCATTAACGCATGCAATTGAAGCATATACTGTCCCTGATTTTAATCCTTTGTGTGATGGTGCAGCTATTGAAGCATTAAAATTAATCGGTAAATATTTGATAACTGCAGTTGAGCAACCGGAGAACCTAGAGGCTCGTGGTGGCATGCTGGTTGGATCTTGCTTGGCGGGAGTTTCATTTCTGAAAGGGCTTGGTTTTGTTCATGCCATTTCCCACATGATCGGTGCGGAGTTTGATACCCAGCACGGCTTGACAAACGCAATCGTGTTGCCAGCAGTTCTTCGCTATAATCTTCCTTCTTTAGAAGAAAAGCGTCACCAAATGGCCCAGGCTTTAAACATTAAAAATAAAACCAGTGATGGATTTATAAAAGAAATAGCGGCCAAGCTTGACCACCTTAACATACCTAAATCCTTAAGTGAAATTGGTGTGCCGTTGGATTGTTCGAGCCGAATTGCTGATAAAGCGATGCTTGATAGTGCCGCGTCCACAAATCCGGTAGCCGGGGACGCATCAGACCTAAGAAATCTTATTGAACAAGCTATTAAAAAAGCGAGATAGACTGGGTAACTAAAAACGATCTATAGTAAGAAATTGCTCTTTTTTCTGCTCATGGCTCCAGCTAATATCTAGGTTAGGCGACATTTCATTAGCAGCTACAGATCCAATTATTTCATTGAATGCGAAATTAGCTTTTTGGACAATATCATTTGTCGTTTCAAAAACATCTGATTTAGTTTGTATTTGTTTTTTACAAAGCATATTTACCCCCGTTCATAATTCGTATACGAGAGCAATGCCCGTGCCAGATCAAAAAAAATTATTTAAATCATGGTGATAAAGAATACAAATAAGGGCTCAAGCTTGTAAGTGTCAAAAACTTGTTATTTAATTGGTGTTGCCCCAGTTTCGACTTTTATGAACTTATCATTCCTTTTTGTCCAAACTGCTAGGACTGCTTCTTTTGATCCATCAGGGAAAGACATAAAACTATGTTCTACCATAATATCATCGTTTTCATATACGCATCTTTGGTCTGTGACTTCTAGACTATCGCTTGACATCATACCCCTAACCATTTCGGCAAATTCTTGTTTGCTGCGTTCCGTTTGATTTTGATGGCTTACCATCACAAAATCCTCGTCAATCATGGAAAGGAAGGCATCCACGTCCCTTGTTTCATTAGTTTTAACCATTTTATCGTATAGCATTACAAATCTCCTTTGGAATTTTGATTTTAACATTGAAGATATTTAGCACAAGTACATGAATTGTATCTGTTATAATGTCATTATTAATTAGAAAATAACTCTAACATTTTAAATTGGCAGCATATCAAAAACCAATTCTGGTCGTTGTTATTGATATACCCGTTAGAACTGCCAACAGTGCTAAACGGTTTAAAACAGTTAAATTCTTGAGAAATTTCTCTTTAGGTGGTGCATTCATTTTAGCTTTATTTAAAAGGTATAAGTTTACGGTAATCGTTGAAATAAGAAGAATGCTGGCACCAATGATTTTGACTGTAAAAGCCCACCCCATATTCAAAGTTCCATAAATCTCAAAAGCTAACCACAATCCAGAAATCCAAATTAAAATCATTGCAATTAATGAAAGTTTGACCAATTTTAACATTGT
>Ga0181565_10001938_pt1 | contig 15847 bp, 16 predicted proteins | sample 101ome_16_FD_129661 | JGI IMG/M metagenome (GOLD analysis project Ga0181565, IMG submission 129661) | Coastal salt marsh microbial communities from the Groves Creek Marsh, Skidaway Island, Georgia - 101401AT metaG (megahit assembly) | ecosystem: Environmental > Aquatic > Marine > Intertidal... | reverse complement strand
AGTTTGCCTCTCATGAAGAACTCATTCAAGCTGGTGATGTAATCGGCTCAGGTACTGTTGGTACAGGCTGTGGGCTTGAACTCGATAAATGGATTCAATTCGGTGATGAAATTGAATTAGTTGTCGAAAAAATTGGAAAACTTAAAAACAAAGTCGGCCAAAAAAGAAAGCATTAAAATTAGGAATACAGTATGGAAAACTTTAAATCATCTGGAACATATTCAAAACAAGCACACGTGGATATCCCCGATGGACTCTACGAGGAAGAACATGGACGAAAAGGCTTTTTTGGGCGCGTTAGTCATATTTATCACGAAAACCCGCCTGTTAATTGGACAAAAATTGAAGGTGATTTAAAGCCACGCTGCCTTCCTCCTGTATTTGGCGAGACTCTCGATGCGAATAACTTTACCCCAATACTTTTTAATAGTGACGTTCAAATAAGTGTGGCGACTATAGTTTCTACTGATGATTTCTTCTTTCGAAATGCAGATTTTGATGAACTCTTTTTCATTCACGAGGGTGAAGGAAAGTTTGAAACGATTTATGGACACCTTGAATACAAAAAGGGTGACTATATCGTTATGCCCAGAGGAACAACTTATAAGCAATTTATCAGCAAAAAAACCAAATGCTTAAAAATTGAATCACGCTCAGAATTTGAAGATCCAAGTCGTGGAATTCTAGGACCTAATGCACTTTATGATCAAACCACACTTCGAACTCCTGAGGCAGCTCTTGGAAGTGAGCAAGATCTTAAAAAAAATAAACTTCAGATTAAACGCCTTGGCGAGATAACGACCGTCACTTATCCGTTTAATCCATTGGATGCAAAAGGCTGGAAAGGCTCCGTTTATCCTCGTGCACTTTCCATCTATGATATTTGCCCCGTGATGAGCCACCGCTATCATATTCCTCCAAGCGGACACACAACTTTTGTCGCAAATAATTTTGTCATTTGTTCTTTTGTTGAGCGCCCACTTGAAAGCGCTGAACATAAAGTTTTAAAAGTGCCTTTTTATCACTCAAATATTGATTACGATGAAGTGATTTTTTATCACCAGGGCTCATTTTTTAGCCGTGATAATATCGATCCAGGTTGCTTTACTTTTCACCCTCAAGGAATTCACCACGGCCCACACCCAAAAGCTTATGAGAATGTAAATGATCGCGAGCACACAGATGAATTTGCCGTGATGATAGATGCAAGATATCCCCTTCGCCCAACTGAGTGGTTTATGAAAAATGAAAATCTCGATTACTGGAAATCTTGGCAATAATTATAATTAATAGGAATCACTGCCATAATTTTAATCACTGGAAATCATGGCAGTAAAAAATCAACAGGAAAAAACTATGAATATGAAAAGCTTTGATGCCTCAGAAAACTTTGTCGATAATTACAAGTTTCTTATTGGTGGAATACTTCCACGACCGATTGCTGTCGTCGGAACAAAAAATGCTGATGGCTCAAACAACCTAGCTCCCTTTTCCTTTTTTACCGGCATCAGCGCAAAGCCGATGATCATTGCCTTTTGTCCACTTATTCGCTCATCGAATGGTGAAAAAAAAGACACAGTGATCAACATCGAACGAGAAAAAGAATTTTCTATTAACATGTGCACGCGCCCCATTGCCGAAAAGGTAAACATGAGCTCCGCTGAGCTTCCCTATGGTGAGGATGAATTCATATTTTCCGGACTTACCCCCAAACTTGGGGAAAAAATTAAAGCGCCACTACTTGCTGAGAGCCCTGTGCAATATGAATGTATTCTTCGTGACGTTTTAAATTATGGCGATCTGCCTGGAGCAGGAAGGCTTATTACTGGCGAAGTTGTCAAAATTCACATCGCTGAAGAAGTTCTGGACTCTGGCCGAATTATCACACAAAAAGCTAAACCTGTTGGACGAGGCGCTGGAAACGACTGGTTTGAAACCAGTGAACCATTTGAATTAGAACGCCTGATGAAAGCTCAAATTCAAAAATAAAAAAAGCCCCTCATCAGAGGGGCTTAAATTTAAATAATTTTTTAAATTAATTACTTAATTTTTAAATCAGCTTTTAGAGCAGCAAATGTTTTTTCTTCTTTGATTGCATACATCATATTCTTTTTCATTTGCTCATTGGACATGTAGTACTCTCTAATCTTGTCTGCTTCCATTCCAGATGACTTAACCATCTCATCAACTTTAGCCTCAAGATCAGCTTCTGTACTCTCTACGCTATATTTTTTCCCGAGCTCGTCAAGAATGAGACCAGACTTTACTTGAAATTCAGCTTTTGACGTTACATCTCCGGCCCATTTAGAAAAGTACTCAGTCATCATTTGCTCGTTAAAACCTTGCTGAGCCAGATTTCTTTTTAAATCTTCTTTTAAATATTCTTCTTGTTGAGTAACCATTGCCTTAGGGATTTCTAGCTCGTTTTCAGAAATTAACTTTTCTAGAATTTCTTGGTGAAGCTTTTCATCGGCTGCTCTATTTCTTTGAGCAGTCATTGCTTCAGTATTTTTTGTGTTGAAATCTTCTACAGATTCATAACCAAGCTCTTTTGCTGTTTCATCATTCCACTCAGGAAGAATTTTTTCTTTGATTTCAAGAAGCTTAACTTCAAAAGTTACTTTTGCATTTTTTAATTCATCAACATGATAATCAGCTGGAAAAGTAAGATCTAAATTCTTCTCTTCACCTGCTTTCATTCCCATCATTCCATCTTCAAAACCTGGAATAAATTGGCCTGAGCCCATTTCTAAGACGTACTCAGAACCTTTCATGTTTTCAGGACGAGAACCGTCTTCTTTAACACCTTCAAAATTGAAAACTGCATGGTGACCTTTTTCAAGAGCAACATCACCCTCTACTTCTTTCATTTCACCTTTTTGATCAAGGTGGTTCTTTCTTACGTTTTCAAGATCTTCTTCACCAACTTTTACTTCATCACGAGTAAACTCAAGAGTTGTATAATCTTTAAGCTCAATAGTTGGAAAAATTTCAACGAGAGCGTCAAATTTGATAGACTCGCCTCTTTTATAATCCATATTTTCAAAGTGAGGGTAACCAACAACTCTTAAATCTTCTTTTGTAACTGCTTCAAAAAATTCACCTTGAATGAAATTATTGACAGCATCAGACTCAATTTGTGGGCCGTATACATCTTGAACCATTTTTAAAGGTGCTTTACCTTTTCTAAAACCTTTTAGGTTTGCTTCTTTTTGTTTCTTTTTAACAGCTTCAGTAATTTGTTTTGAAAGATCTAAAGACTCAAAGCTGAATACTAATTTTTTTGTACAACCATTAACAGTTTCAACAGTATAGGACATGTTTCCTCTCTTATTTGTGCTATGCGCAATTAACGTTAAACTTTAGCGGAAAATAGCGATTTAACCGCAATAAGTCAATAAAATGGCCATATCTGAATAAATTTTGACGTCTAATACTTAACGGAATGAAGGTACAATCCAGCGGAAGGAGCAACAGGAGCTAAGTGCTTAACTTTATTACCACGTAACGAGTTCTGCAAATCACTTATTGAAATTTTTCCTTCATTTAAGGAAAGTAGCGCACCCACCATCAAACGAACCTGTTGTTTTAGAAACCCACTACCCTCAAACTCTATTTTCAAAAAATTGCCATTAACTGAACAGTGATTAAATTCAAAACAATTAATAAAACTAACATCGGCATTGTAGATTTCTCGAACTGTAGTCTTTACCTCAGTTCCAACGCAATAATAGTTCAAAAAGTCATGCTTTCCTCTAAAACAACAGATTCCACTATTTAATACATCTAAGTTTACTGCCCTCGAATAAGCTAGAAAATTTTCCGATAAAAATGGAGGCAACTCATGAAGAGATAAGACATATTGATATACCTTAGACTTGGCTGAAAAGATGGGGTGAAAATCAGCGTCAGTACTTTCCACTCTATTAACTCGGATATCAGAAGGTAATCTTTGGTTAACCCCTTTAATAAATACCTCATTAGGCAATTTTTTATCAACCTCAAGCAAAACGACTTGCCCTAAAGCATGAACACCTGCATCAGTTCGGCCAGACCCAACAGTTTTAAAGTTTGATATATTAGTTACGGCCCAGAATGCTTGATTTAACTTTCCTTGAACAGTTAATTCCGTTTCTTTTTGAATTTGCCATCCAGAATATCTTTGACCATCATAGCTAATATAGAGTTTATAAAAATACTTTTCCATTTATTAAAATTACATAAAGTTAAAACTAATGCCTGCACCCAAGGCACTGCCTTTGATTTCAAAGTTTTCTTGAAACTTTGAATACTGCTGAAATCGATATTCGATATTAAGAAATGTATTAGTCACTCCATAATCTCTAAACATTGCCAGACTGAAGTTTTTAAAAAATGAGCTCAATCCAATATTCAATTTAGCAGTTACAAAAGGTCCATAACCGAATTGAAAAATAGTCTTTTCTTCATTTTCAGGGCCCAAATCACTTCTACTTTGAATGGCCGCAACTCCGCTGATTCCCGCTCCAACTAACATACGAAGATAATTATTAAACGAATAAACACCTGACAATCCAAAATCAATGGGCAGAATCCAGAGAGTTATTCTCATATCAGCTTCGCTCCCATCATCAGCAAAATAGCCACTACCTTTAAAAAAAGAAACACCTGCACCTGTTAAGTAATTTAGCGAAAGTTGATGACCCAAAATTTTTTGATCTAACGAGAAAACAAGACTTCCCAGCATTGAGTCTGCTTTCTTAGCATCATAAAACATTTTTTTAAACTCAGTAGAATAATCATGTTGAAATCCATAAAATGTTAATCCAGTATGATACCGAGTAAAACTTGAAAACTTTTGTAGCAGAGCACTCTTATCAGAATAGGAAATCTTATTTAAATTTTTAAGATTAAAACTTAATTGCTTACCAGTAGAATCACTTTTCCCATATGAAAGAGAGTCTATTTGAACGTTTGACTCATTTTCAACACTATCTAAATAACCTGAGTTTGGGATCTCCTCATATTCATTCTCATAAATTCCTGAAGCAATTTGCCCAGAATTATTTTCATAAATTGATTGCGCAAATGATACCTGAATTAAAAATATGCTAATAAAAAAAAACTTTATCATTTCTGAAATCTTCCTTTATTAAAAATAAAATAACCAAGACTACCAAATGTATAGAGTTGAACGATGATAAATATTGCAATTTTGTCATATACAACGATGAAGCAAATTAACCCGATGATTACTAATAATAAAAAATTGAGATGTTCTTTAACAAAATCAGACTTTTTAAATGAATTAAATGGAATATTTGAAATCATCAAAAAACTATAAAAGAGTATATAAGGAATCGTCAGGTAATGATTTGGAAAAGGTAGCGGCACTACCAAGCTAATTAAAGTATAGCCTATTAGCGCAAGAGCACCCATCGGTATTGGAAGCCCTTGAAAAAAATCAGAAGGAACGTTATCGATATTTGCATTAAACCTCGCGAGACGCAATGACCCACATAGACAATAAGTAAAACAAACAATGATACCAAGCCTTCCGTGATCATATAAAAAACGATGGTAAACTAAAAAAGCGGGAGCCAAACCAAATGAAACCACATCTGAAATAGAATCAAACTGCTCTCCAAAACTTGAATTAGTTCCAGTGAGACGAGCAATTCGTCCATCAACAGAATCAAAAAGAGCACCGACTATCAGAAGTAAACAAGCCTCAAAAAAAAGTCCTTGCTGTACTGTAATAATTGAAAAAAATCCACACCCTAAATTAAGCGCTGTAAACATATTTGGTAGTAAATATGCTATTTTTTTTATTTCCTTATTATTTTCCATTTACTTATTCCCATGAGGCAAGAGGTGTTCGACCGATACGGATCTTCTCTCCTGCATTTACATTAATTTTAATATCTTTTGGTAAAATTATTTCAACTTTAGAAAAATTCGGCATCTCTGAGAATAAAGATCCAGAGTAACCAAAATCACCGGCCCTCAAAATTTTATTAAAGGCTTGAAAGGAGTTCATCTTTATTAATATTTTAATGAATAAACTCTCACCTCTCATCTCTAATCTTACACATTTATTAAGAAAAAAAGAATGATGCTTAAAGTCTTTAGCTGTCATAAACTGGGTAATTTCACCACTTATAGGAAAACAAATAGCGCTTGGTAAAATTAATGATGCTCCACAAATAATCACCTTTTCGTTTTCTCGCTCAAGGACTTTCTCGACTCTCCCATTAACAGGGGCATACACAGGTCCATTTTGAAACTCTGTAACAGAAATACTTCGATGAGAGCCTACCCTGTAGATATACATCAACTTACGAAATAAAAACAAAAGCAATATAAATGAAATTAAATGGCTTTTGAGAATAAGGCTGTTAAGAGCTATCAATACTATGTAAAAGAAAATAGTTTTGAAGTTATACCAAATCATTTATCTTTCTTTTCTCTTATAAACTCGTCACTAAGTTTTCTAAAGTAAAATGGATCCAAACGGATTTTTAACTTTGCCAGCTCACTAAAAACTAACTGAGATTCATCATGAATTAAATCATGAGTACTAATAATCTTATTGGTAATAGGTAAATCATTTTCAGCTTGATTGGAATACAGCTGATCAATTGCACAAATTTCTGTATTTTCCTCTAAATCACTTTTTGTCATCAGTTTTTGATTTGTCTGAGACTTATTCCAGGAGTGAATGAAAAACTCTCCCTTAAAGGCTGAACAAATAAAGACCCCTTTCGAAACTCCGGCAAAAAATGGAACCTGGAAGTGATGAAAACTAATTGTCTCTATTTCCTGCCATTCAAAAACTTGAGCAATACCTTCCCCTACTCGAACTCCAGTATATGAGCCAGGGCCGTTAACCAGAAAAATCATTCCGATGTCTTGAACCCTCTTACCGCAGTCTGATAATAATTCATTAATGAGGTGGTGAATTACTCCAGAAGATTTCACGTCATGAGTTGAGGTATACTTCTCCCACCTAAAATCATCACCAAGAAGGCCGATAGATAGATGATTTGAAGTATCGATAAATAAACTACTCACGCTTTAAAACAACCTAGAAAAATCATTAAATAGGGCGGCAAATGTTAGAAGTAACAAAATTGATAATCCAAACTGTTGTGCTATTTCCATTTTACGCCTTGAAAGAGGACCTCTATTTAGAATTTCTAAAATAATAAACATTATATGGCCCCCATCCAAAACAGGAATCGGAAATAAATTAATAACCCCTAGGTTGACAGAAATTAAGGCCATAATTTGAAAGAAGTATGATATTGATGTATTGAAACTGTCAGTTGCCACTTTGCCAATTGAAATTGGGCCCCCAATATTTTTAAACGACACCTCACTTGTAATCAGCTTTTTAAAGCCTAGTACCGTCTTTGTTATCGCTCCCCACGTTCTTGAAAAAGCAAATTTAAATGACCCAACAAATCCCTTTGATTCAGTTTTAATGAGCATTGGTGGCAGCCACTCTCCATCGCTATAAATTCCCAATAATTTAATGGTTTTTTTATCAACAATTTTCAACTCAGGAGTAATTTTTTTATCAACTTGTTTCCCTTTACTAAAAACACTAACAATAAAATCTACTGAGTCAGAACTATTTAATACTTCTTTTAATTGCATAAAAGAAACAATGGGATTGTTGTTAATAGCAACAACGACATCACCTGCTTGAACACCCGCTTTATCCGCAGGAGAATTCATATTGATACTCTTCACTCTTAGATCAACCGGGAAATATCCAGCCTGCCCTAGCTGTAAAAAGAAATCATTACTCCCATTAAGTACTAACTCCTGATTTTTACCGCCATCGTCTTGTAAAATGATTTTATCCACTAAGCTTTCAGCTAAAGAGTCTAAGTTAATCACTTCAAGCTCTTGTCCATTTTTTATGGCCGAAGAAATTTTAAACTTCTCACCAAACTTGTTAACAAGCATAGGCGCTCTTAATATAGGTGAGTTATTAACAATCTCGCCAACAAGATCTTTGCTAAAGACATCCGTATTCAATTTTTTTAACTCACCAGACCTGAGGACAGTGACAGAAAAAATTTTTTCACTCTCTCCAAATGGGATGTCAGTGAAATCAGTAATTTTATTATTATTCACTTTTTTAATTGAGTCCCCAGTTCTAAAGCCCTGAGTGTGAAGAATAGTCTCCTTCTTAACCACTCCAAGCTTAATCTCTGGAACTTTCTCTCCACTTAAAAGTAGAAAAAAGAATATAAAATAAGTGAAAATAAAGTTCGCTAAAGGGCCACCGAAAACAATCCAAAATCTCGCCCATTTACTTTTATAAGTAAAACTAACGTCACGATCAGACTCAGGAATTTCATCCATTTTCATCGGATCATCACCGAACATTTTAACGTATCCACCAAGTGGAATTAAAGACCAGCAATACTCAGTATCCCCTTTTTTGAATTTAAAAAGCTTAGGTCCAAAACCAAGAGAAAATACTTCAACTCGAACGCCAAACAATCGAGCAAATAAAAAATGACCTAGCTCATGAAAAAACACAAGCGGGAATAAGAAGAGAGCAAATATAAATATTTTTTCGATCAAGTGAACCTCTATGTTATCTATGCCAGGTAATATTGTACCAAAACAAGATAGAAAGGTGTCAAAAAGAATAAACTATCTACACGATCGAAAACACCACCGTGTCCAGGAATTAGGTTTGAGCTATCTTTAATACCAGACTCTCTTTTTATCTTGCTTTGCAACAAATCCCCTAATTGAGAAATTGCGCCAAATAAACAAAATACAAAAAATTGTGAAATATAAAATTTACCAAATACAAAATGAAAAGAACTACCACCCAAAACACCAGCAAATAACATTCCACCAACAAGCCCTTCGATTGTTTTATTTGGACTCACTGACGGCCATAACTTGTGCCTTCCTAAATTCTTACCAACAAACCATGCTCCAGTATCCATTCCGTATGTAATAAAAAGAAGCACAGTTAGTAACTTCCACCAACTGGGATGAAAGAATAAGTGACTTAGCGAAAAGATATTTAAAAGAACATAAATACCGATAAGATATGAATGATTACGAAGTGTACTAATTAGCTTAAATTTACTTTTTTGAGGTAAAAATAAATAAAAAAGCAAACCAATATTCATCAACAAACAAAAGTGAACGACTGCCTGGTTGGAGAATATTTGCTGACTCTTAATAAAAAAACTTAATAACATTGGAACAATAAAAAGTAGAAAAGACGATGAATATTTAAGCGATGTTCTCTCTGCCTTTAGAAAGTTAACTTGCAACTCATCAAAGACGAGTGCTCCAACTAAAATAAGCATGACAAATGATGCTTTAGGTCCCAATAAAACAAGGCTAACAACAATCCCAATCATAACAACTGCTGAAAGAATTCTAGGAAGATCCTTTGTCATTATTGCGAACCTCTAATTTCCCTTGAGAGAAATAACTTTTTATTTTTTTCAGCCTTTTTAACAGAGTCTTTTAAGCATTTTTGATTATTTACCATTCCAAAACGTCTCTCAACTTTTCTGAAACCATCTATAATTTTTTCAAATTCTTTAGTTGAAAAGTCAGGCCATGGGGTATTAGTAAAAACTAGCTCAGCATATGCAACCTGCCACAATAAAAAATTTGAAATTCGATGATCGCCACCTGTTCTAATTAAAAGATCTACGTCGCCTAGATCTGGCACCATTAGATTAGACTCAAAAGAAGAAGCATTCATTGGGACTCCTGGATTATCCTCAATCCACTTATTTGCTGCATTAACTAACTCAGCTCGCCCACCATACCCAAATGCGATTGTTAATTTAAGCCCCTTAAAATCATTAGTTAACTCTTCAAGCTCTGATATTAATTTCTTTGTTTCCTCTGGCAATGAGCTATAGTCCCCCATTACCTTAAACCTAATTTGATGCTTGATTACTCTGTTCTTTTCTCTAACTAAAAACTTTTTTAATAATTTTAAAAGAGTAGAAACTTCACCGGATGGGCGCCCCCAATTTTCTGTTGAGAAAGAATATAAAGTTAAGGACTTTAAGCCTAAATCACTAGCTTTTCTTATAATTTTAGAAACAACAAATGAACCACGAACATGCCCCCAAACTCGACGATGAGATCGGTTTTCCGCCCAACGGCCATTGCCATCCATAATAACCGCTACATGTTCAGGAGAATTATTTACCATAATAAAGTATTAAACCTTTAACAGTTCTTTTTCTTTATCTGAAATAATGATGTCAATTTGAGAAATATATTCATCAGTAACTTTTTGAATCTCAGCTTGAAATTTTTTGGATTCGTCTTCTGATATCTCTTTATTTTTCTCACTCTTTTTTACGAGGTCATTTTTATCTCTTCTAATATTTCGAATAGATATTTTAGAATCCTCTCCAAACTTTTTTACTTCTCTAACTTGTTCCTTTCTTCTTTCCTCAGTTAGTGCAGGAAATGGAATTCTTATCAAATTGCCATCGTTTGATGGTGTGAGACCAAGGTTGGCCGTCAATATAGCTTTTTCAATTGAAGCAATCATATTTCGATCAAAAGGTTGTATTTGTAGCAATCTAGCTTCAGGTGTTGAAATTTGGCCGACTTGATTGACCTGAGTCATCGTGCCGTAATAATCAACTTTTACTCCGTCTAGAACAGAGGCGCTTGCTCTTCCTGTTCTAACTTTAGATAATTGATATTTTAAAGAACTTATCGCTGAATTCATCGAATCATTCATTTCACTTTTTATTTCATCGATCATGACACATCTCCTAAAATTTTATTTTACTGATTTTGTAACAAGAGAGCCAATCTTATCACCAATTACAACTTTTTGGATATTACCAGATTCAAAAACATTAAAAATAATAATATCAATTTCGTTATCCTTACAGAGGCTAATCGCTGTTGAATCCATCACTTTAAGGTCCTTATTAAGAACCTCAAGGTAGTCTAGTTGATCATATTTTTTTGCTTTTTTATTTTTTGCTGGATCACAATCATAAACGCCATCAACTTTAGTTGCTTTTAATATGACATCGGCATCAATTTCATTTGCTCGAAGGGCTGCAGCAGTGTCAGTTGTAAAATAAGGATTTCCAGTTCCCGCAGCGAAGATAACAACTCGCCCCTTTTCAAGATGCCGCGCGGCACGTCGCCGTATGTAAGGCTCTGCAATTTTTTGCATTTCAATCGCAGATAAAACTCGCGTTTTAATCCCTAGGCGTTCAAGGCTATCTTGTAGCGCTAAAGAGTTGATGACCGTAGCCAACATACCCATATGATCACTGGTTGTACGATCCATTCCTCTCGTCGCACCTGCCACCCCACGATGAATATTGCCGCCACCTAACACAAGCGCAAGCTCAACACCCATTTCAGACAAAGACTTGATCTCCCGAGACAAGGTTTCTAGAATTTCAGGACAAATCCCTACTCCTTTATCACCTGCCAGAGCTTCACCAGATAGTTTTAATAAAATTCTTTTATATTTCATTATCTTCCTTAAAAAAAAGGCACCCAAAAAGGGTGCCTAAAATTTTTTTCTAATTATAAAGAATTATTGTTGCCCTGTCATCTTAGCAACTTCGTCCGCGAGGTTGTCGACTTTTTTCTCAACACCTTCGCCAAGAACTAGGCTTCTAAAAGCGACAAGTTCAACTGAAGCACCTAACTCCTTCGCTACTGCATCAACGTGTGCAGATACTGAAAGATCAGGGTTTTTAACAAACTTTTGCTCAAGAAGACAGACTTCTGAAGCAAGCTTCTTAAGCTTACCTTGAACGATATTAGGAATCATTTGCTCTGGCTTACCTTGCTCTTTAAGTTGCTCAGTATAAATCTTTGCTTCTCTTTCTTTAAAAGACTCATCAATATCACCAGCTGCTAAAAATCTTGGAGATGCTGCAGCAACGTGCATAGATACGTCTTTTAAAAGCTCGTCAAGCATTTCGCCGCTAGCTGTAGTCTTTGCCTCAACAACAACACCAATTTTTCCACCGTGATTATAGTAACCAAGTTTGTTATCAGTGGACTTAGCAATCATTCTTCTCAGGTCAATTTTCTCACCACACTTAAGTGTAAGTTCATTAATCGCGTCAGCTTTTTGGTCTCTTAAAGCTTCAGATGACTCAACACCATTTGATAGAGCGTAAGCTGCCATTTCATTTGCGAAGCTTCTAAAATCATCACCTTTCGCAACGAAGTCAGTTTCACAGTTAACCTCTAAGATAACTGCTTTTGAACCTTCAACAACATTTACAACAACACCTTCCGCTGCTGTTCTAGATTGTTTCTTCTCTGCTGCCGCTAAACCTTTTTTTCTTAGGTAATCAACTGCCGCTTCAAAGTCTCCATTTGTTTCCTTAAGAGCTGTTTTACAAGCCATCATACCTGCACCAGTTTTTTCTCTTAATTCTTTAATTGTACTAGCTGTTATCGCCATTATTATCTCACTTGTTAAAAAAGTTAATTATTCTTTAAGGTCAATATCGTTTTCAAACTTACTTAAGATCTCTGTCTCAAGATTTGTATCTCTATCTGGAGCAGACTTAGTTGCTTGTTTAGCTCCTTTAGACATTGAAGAACCCTGTGATACAGAGTTTGCAAAGTATTCAGCAAACAATGTGATTGATTTGATAGCATCATCATTCCCAGGAACGACATAATCGATTCCTTCAGGGTCACAATTCGTATCAGTAATTGCCACAACTGGGATATTGAGGTTTCTTGCTTCATTGATTGCAATTCTTTCTGAGGATGGGTCAACAATGAAAATAGCTCCTGGGAGTTTTCTCATGTCCTTAATTCCACCTAGGTTTTTTTCTAGCTTGATAACATCTTTTTCAATTTTAGATCTCTCTTTCTTTGTCAGAAGTTCAAAATCACCATTTTCTTTCATTTTTTCAACTTTTCTAAGTTTATCAATTGAAAGTCCAATTGTTTTAAAGTTAGTTAACATACCGCCTAACCATCGATGAGTTACATAATAAGCACCACAACTTTTCGCTGCTTCCATTACAACTTCAGAAGCTTGTCTTTTAGTTCCTACGAAAAGAACAGGACGACCTTCAGAGGAAGTTTTCTTAATGAAGTCATAAGCTTTTTTTGCTAGAGGAATAGTTTTTGAAAGATCCATGATATAAATACCATTTCTCTCCCCATAAACATATGGCTTCATTTTTGGGTTCCACTTATGAGTCTGGTGACCAAAATGTGCGCCCGCTTTTAATAGATCTTTAATTTCTAGAGTGTCAGACATAAACGTCTCCTTGAGTATGGCAGTTATTTCTTCTCAATTTAGACTACAAAAGTAGACCGCCAATAAAATTGAGTAGATTTCCAGTAATTTGGTTAGAAACTTCGTATCACAATAGACATAGTGAGTAAAGATTGATTTTAAAAATAGAATTAGAAAAAACAGTTACTTAGAAGCTATTAATACTTTCCGAGGCTTAGATCCTTGAGCTGGCCCTACGATGCCCTTCTCTTCCATTAGCTCAACTAGGTTCGCCGCCCTATTGTAACCAACTTTTAACCGACGCTGAAGCATCGAAGCAGATGCGCTTCTACATTCAGTAACAATTTCGACTGCTTGATCAAACAACTCATCCCCAGCATCTTCTTTTAAGGAAGGTAAGTGACTACCGAAACTATAGGGATCCTTTTCCTTTTCTCCGCCATTTTCAAGAAACTCAATAACCTCTTCATCAAAGCCAGTTTCATACTGAGCAAGGCTATAAGTTAATTTTTCAATTTCTACTTCATCAACAAAACTTGAATGAACCCGAACTGTATCAACTCCATGTTTATAAAGCATGTCTCCTTTACCAAGGAGTCGCTCTGCTCCAACAGAGTTCAATATCGTCCTAGAATCAATAGAGGTTGTTACTCTAAATGAGACCCTCGTAGGAAAATTTGACTTGATAAGACCAGTAATAACATCGACAGATGGCCGCTGAGTAGCAATAATAAGGTGGATTCCAGCAGCCCTAGCTTTAGCAGCCAGTCGACATATATTATTTTCAATTTCTTTTCCAGCCTTAGTAAGAATTAAATCAGCAAACTCATCAACGATAATGACAATATATGGAAGTTTAAAACTTTTTTGATCATCTCTGAAAAGATGCTGAATCTTTACAGTAGATTGAGGTTCGCTTTTAAGCTTTTCATTGTATCCATCAATATTCCTAACACCAAGCTCTTTAAGAATAGTATACCTTCTCTCCATTTCATCAACGGCCCAAAGTAATGATAAAGAAGCACGTTTCGCATCAGTCACAACCGGCATAATCAAATGAGGCAAGGTAGAATACAAAGCAAGTTCTAATTGTTTTGGATCAATGAGAATAAGCTTCATCTCTTCGGGAGTTTTTTTAACAAGTAAACTAACTAAAATAGTATTAATAAATACAGATTTACCTGCACCAGTTGCCCCTGCAACCAACATGTGAGGCATTCCGACAAGGTCGACGATAAATGGCAACCCGAAGGCGTCTTTCCCCATTGCAAGAGGTAGTCGATCGCCGGTTTTTTTAAACTCTTTGGTATTAAGTAGCTCGTCCAAATATATAACTTCTCTCGGGTTTCGAGGAACTTCAATACCAACAGTAGTTCGTCCTTTCATTGGATAAACGATTCGGATGGGTGCTCCGTATAAAGCAAGACTAAGATCCTCGGCACTACTTGTTACTTTAGAGACTTTAACTCCACTACCAAGTTCAAGTTCGAATGTATCGACAACAGGACCTTTTAAAATATTGATTATTTTTCCGTCAATTTTAAATTCCAAAAGCTTATCTTCAATTCGATTAATTATTTGTTGAAAATAATTATTATCTGGAGCATTAGCTACAACGGAGTTTCGCTTGCCGGGTTTTAGATTAACTGTTTCGAAATAGTTATTAAAATGGACTTCTCGCTTATGTGATCTTTTAGCTGATTTCTTCTGAGTGATTACGGGAAGCTTTGATTTTAAATCATCAATCACACTATTGTGGTTTACTTTCCCGGGAAGAGTAGAATCAATCGATGATTCGACGGGTTTAATTTTAAGTACCTGGTTATTTTTTTGAGGAGAAACATTACTAGCAGGTCTAACAATTGAATCTTGCGAATTTTCTGGGAATTTAGTTGATTTATTTTTACTTAAACTAACAAATGATATTTCGCTAGAAAGATTCAAAAGATATTGATGAATATTGTTTGCAAATTTAACTAAAAGGTTTTTTCCACCATTGTAAATGTAATCAGTAGGGTCAAAGCACCAAATAATGAAAATAAAAAGAGAAATGGAGCTAGAATATACATAAATAGTATCAAACGTCGAAAATAAACCAAATAGAGGTTTACTCAAAAAACTCGGTAGAAAAAGACCAGTTAAAAAAAATAAAAAGGACCATACCGACAATTGATAAAGACTTAGAGAAAATAAATTTTTCCTCATAAAGCTAAGGTAATGAACAGTATAGAGAACAACAGAGGGAACTATCGTCCAAGGACCGAGGTAATAAGCAAGAAAGGTCACAATACTATTAAGCCAATAAAATAATATAAATTGATTTGAATGATCTGAAATTCTTAAGAAGTGATCAGAAATATGATCATAGTAACCAAAACCAGCAAAGCTAATTAAACTAATTAATAAAAGAAAAATCGAAAGATATTTATTAAAATTTACAATCACTTAATTATTTTAAGTGCTATTTGGACCTGTGTCCACAAGACAAAAAAAAAGCCACCCATAAGGTGGCTTTTTTATATAAAATAGGTGCATCTTGCTAATCTCACACACAGTCTCCCGTGCACTACCTTCGCCGATGGAGGACTTAACTTCTGAGTT
>Ga0181565_10001937_pt1 | contig 15851 bp, 17 predicted proteins | sample 101ome_16_FD_129661 | JGI IMG/M metagenome (GOLD analysis project Ga0181565, IMG submission 129661) | Coastal salt marsh microbial communities from the Groves Creek Marsh, Skidaway Island, Georgia - 101401AT metaG (megahit assembly) | ecosystem: Environmental > Aquatic > Marine > Intertidal... | reverse complement strand
GTAAATGAAAAGTTTATTTTTTGTATTTCCCAAGGAACCTGTGTAGGGGACAACAATTTTATTTAGCTATTTTGGTCGTGACCTAAATTTAGCTTGTTATTTAAAAGGAGATAAAATGGCCAAGAGTCAAAAATCTAATGTAATCCAATTCCCCTCTCCGGAAAAAAAGATTCGTGGAAAAAAAGCAAAAGAGAAAATTATTATTCAGTCAATGTCTTTAGTAAAAGTCGTTGCAAAAAGAATCGTTAGAAAGACTCCGCCAAATGTGGAACTCGATGATCTCATCAGCGTTGGAGTCATTGGATTAATTGACGCAATTGAAAAGTTTGACCCTGGAAAGGGGACAAAATTTAAAACCTATGCAGAGCATCGAATTAGGGGTTCCATTTTAGATGAGCTTAGAGCACAGGATTGGGTTCCTCGCTCGATAAGACGAAAGGAAAAAATTATTGAAAAATCAAGACAGCGTCTTGAAGTAATAAAAGGTGGAGAAGCCACCGCTAAAGAAATTAGCAATGATTTGAAGCTTGATACCGATAAAGTTCATAAAATGTTAACAAGTATTACTCCTGCAAAAGTTGTTAATTATGATGATTACACAAGCTTTAAAGTTCATGATGCGAGTGGTATTACGAATTACCTTGATGGAGTCAATAAAAATAATCCATTTAAAGATGTGAGTCTTCGAAGCTCTCAAGAATACATCCTAAAAACGATGGAGTCTCTAACTGAAAATGAGCAAGTTATTATGATGATGTATTATTTTGAAAGTAAAAAATTAAAAGAGATTAGTGATCATTTAGGCATCACTGAAAGTCGAGTGAGTCAGCTTCACATGCGAGCAAAAGGTAAAATGAAAGATTGGCTTGAAGGAGAATTCGAGTCTCATAACGATTTGGTCGCTTGATAAAAAGCTAATTAATTAAATTGATCTCACCACTTTCTTTATTAACGATAGGAGTGGTGAGATTATCTCCAAGCTTAATATTCTTGCCATTAACACTGGCGCCATCCTCAACAATTAAACCACTTTGACTACTTGAAATTTCCCCGTTTAGAACATTTAATTCGCTTTCTTTTCCAGTGACTCGTATCCCCGCTGAACGATTATTTTCAAATTTAAATAAATCAATATTAATTTCCCCACCGTCGATAATATCAAGAGCAAAGAATTTATTATTCGATATATAAATTTGGTCAATATTGGCCACTGAGTTTCCTGAAATAATAAAACCTGATGCACTTTTGGAGATAGAAATATTTTTACTCGAGAATCGCCCGCCATGCAGATAAATGGCGGAGCTCAGGCAATGACTAATTTCAATATCCTTTAAATTAATGATGCCAAGAAATTTGTTATGGTCAGATTCGATTGCATTTTTAAATTTGATAAATTTATTACCTTCTGCATGAAGCTCAGCATTTTCTGTTAGAAAGATGCTTGTATTTTTGTTCATCCCAATAAAGTGATTGTTTAGTGAGCGAAACCTACCATTTTTAGCTACATAAAAATCTTGTTTTGTGTTTGTAAATTTAACTTTAATATTATCAGTGAGCAGCTCTCCATTTGTGATGGATATGGCACTTTTCATTTTCAGGTGATTGGTTAAAAACAAGTTTTCAAGTTTAACATTTGCCCCATTAATTAATAGAGGGTTCTGTAGGGAAATGTGAATATCCTCAGGGGTTCCACTTAAGCCTCGGATGGTGAGGTTTAATTTCGGAAGGCTTTGGATCTCATATTGCCCGGGACGAACTAAGATGGTGTCGCCATTTAAGGCGTGATCGATCGCCTCTTGAAGGTTCAATGTATCTGCGTCATTAAATTTAGGATGCTCTCCAACCACCCATTTTCCGACCACTTGAGGGTGCAGCCTTGGTTTTCTCGAAGGACGTGTTGGGTTTTTTAGATTATTAAAATAAAGAATTATCCCTATGATGATAAAGGGAATTGAAATAGAAAAGTATTTTATCTTTGTCATGATTGATCCATTTTTATTCTATTGATTTAGTATAGTGGAAAAGCTGATAATAATGCAGCGCTTTTTCGCACACCTCGTCTTGCCACATTGAGTAATTTTTTGAAAACTACACCGTTGAAAATATTGAACTTTTAATAAAGGAGCCTCGATGGAGGTTTATCAGTCCAAAGTTGTCGCAAACTCGGAAATTTTTAAAGAAAATGAGGCATTTCAATTAGGCCTCAAAGACGAGTTGAAAACATTGATTAATCAAAATTTGAAAGCTGGTGGAGAAGTTAATGTTATTCGCCACCGTGAACGAAATAAAAAACTGGCACGAGAGCGAATTGAAGAGATTCTTGATGAAGGGTCTCCATTTATAGAGCTCAGTCAATTTGCCGGTAAAGACCTTTATGGAAAAACGGAAGTTCCATCAGGCGGTATCGTGACAGGTGTTGGAAAAGTTCATGGTGTTGACTGTATGTTTGTCGCTAATGACGCTACGGTAAAGGGAGGAACGTATTTTCCGATTACCGTCAAAAAGCATTTAAGAGCACAAGAAGTTGCGCGAGAGAATTTTCTTCCCTGCATTTATTTGGTTGATTCAGGAGGAGCATTTCTTCCGATGCAAGATGAGGTGTTTCCAGACAAAGAACACTTTGGTCGTATCTTTTATAATCAAGCCCAAATGTCATCAATAGGTATTCCACAAATTGCCATCGTTTGTGGTTCCTGTACGGCCGGAGGTGCATACGTTCCGGCCATGAGTGATGAATCAGTTATTGTTGAAGGAAATGGCACAATCTTTCTTGGTGGCCCTCCACTGGTGAAAGCAGCAACAGGTGAAGAGGTGACAGCAGATGAGCTCGGTGGAGCTCGGGTTCACTCAATGAACTCTGGAGTGACTGATCATTATGCCCAATCTGAGGATGAGGCTCTTCACCTTGCTAGAAATATTGTGGAGAATTTGAACTACGTTTCTCCAGGTAAAAAAGCTGGGCAGTTTTTAAATCACAAAGAAACTGTCGCCCCTAAATATCCTGCAAATGAAATATACGGAATCCTATCAAAGGACACTAAGAAACCATTTGATGTCCGAGAAATTATCGCCAGACTTGTGGATGGAAGTGAATTTCAAGAGTTTAAAGAAAACTTTGGGACAACTTTGGTTTGTTGTTTTGCCAAGCTCTACGGGCAGACGGTGGGGATTGTTGCCAACAATGGCATTCTTTTTTCTGAAAGTGCTCAAAAAGGAGCTCATTTTATAGAGCTTTGCGGGCAACGGAACATTCCTCTCATTTTTCTTCAAAATATTACGGGCTTTATGGTCGGGAAGAAGTATGAATCAGAAGGCATAGCGAAACATGGAGCTAAAATGGTGACGGCCGTTTCAACTGTTAACGTTCCAAAATTTACGGTTGTTATTGGTGGAAGTTTTGGCGCCGGTAATTATGGAATGTGTGGACGTGCCTACTCCCCGCGTTTCATGTGGATGTGGCCTAATGCTCGAATTTCAGTGATGGGCGGTGAGCAAGCAGCCGGTGTTTTATCCACCGTTCGGCAAGGAGCCTTAGAAGCAAAAGGAAAACCATTAATGACGGACGAGCAAAAAGCGGCTTTTGAAAAACCAATTCTCGATAAGTATGAAATAGAGGGAAGTGCATATTACTCATCTGCCAGGCTTTGGGATGATGGGATAATTGCTCCATGTCAAACCAGAAAGGTTTTAGGATATGCAATTCAGGTGAGTCTCAATGCTAAAATTATGCCAACGAAGTTTGGTGTATTTAGAATGTAATAATCAAAAATAAAAGCAGGGAATAAACATGAGCTATCAATATTTAGAAATCAAAAAAAATGACCATGGTGTTGTTCATTTATATTTAAATCGTCCAGAAATTCACAATGCTTTTGATGAAGTACTGATTTCAGAAATAACTAATTTTTTCACCCTCGCAAAAGACGATGCAACTATTGAGATGGTTGTTTTTGGTGGCAATGGGCGATCTTTTTGCGCAGGAGCAGACTTAAATTGGATGAAAAAAATGGTTAACTATTCGGCAGAGGAAAACTTAGCCGACTCAAAAAAACTAGCGTCTATGCTTCAAACCATGAATGATTTTCCTAAGCCATTAATTGCTAGAGTTAATGGAGCAGTTATGGGTGGCGGTGTTGGTTTAGTGAGTACCTGTGACTATGTTGTCGCTGTAGAGCGATCATTTTTTGCGCTTAGTGAAGTGAAATTGGGTATTTTACCTGCTGTTATTTCTCCTTTTGTTATTCGAAAAATTGGGGAGTCCGCAGCGAGAGCAACATTTTTAAGTGGCTCCAGGTTCAGTGCTCATAAAGCCGAAACCTACGGACTTGTTCATGAGGTTGTTAGTGATGAAGCAGCATTGGATGATGCCATTGATAAACATATAAACGAGCTAAGATCTGCAGGGCCTCGTGCGCGCCTAATGGCCAAGGATTTAATCAAAGCTCTTACTTCTCCAAATAAGACCCAGGATGAGTTAGTTGATATGGCCTGCCATTTAATTTCAGAGGTGAGAATTTCAGAGGAAGGCCAAGCAGGAATGAATGCACTACTAAATAAGGAAAAAGCACCATGGGCCAAGTAATAAAAAAAATCTTGATCGCGAACCGAGGGGAAATCGCTTGTCGAGTGATGAATACTTGTCAGGAGATGGGGATCAAGACAGTGGCGATTTACTCAAAGGGAGAAGAAAACGCCCTTCATGTTCAAATGGCAGATGAAGCTTATGATCTTGGAGAAGGAACTTTAGCCGAAACTTATCTAAATAAGGTAAAGATTCTTGAAATCGCAAAAATGACTAAAACTTCAGCTATTCACCCAGGATACGGTTTTTTGAGTGAAAATACTGAATTTTGTGAACTTATTGAGAAGAATAATATTATTTTTATTGGGCCTAAATCAGAGCACATACAGCTGATGGGAGACAAGATAACTTCTAAAAACAAAATGATGGAAATTGGAGTTCCGGTTATCCCTGGTTATCAAGGAAGCGATCAAAATGCAGAGACCCTCAAAAAACATGCAAATATTATTGGTTTTCCGGTATTAATTAAAGCGACGGCCGGCGGTGGCGGAAAGGGGATGCGTATTGTTTTCAAGGAAGAGCGTTTTTTTCAAGAGCTAGAAGCAGCTAAAAGAGAGGCGTTATCATCATTTGGTAATGATCATGTTTTGATTGAAAAATATATTACGAAACCGCGACATATTGAAGTACAAGTAATGAGCGATACTCATGGTAACCATTTACACTTCTACGAAAGAGAATGTTCTATTCAACGGCGTTACCAAAAAATTGTCGAAGAAACACCATCTGTTGCCCTGAGCGCAGAGCTACGAAAAAAAATTTGTGAAACGGCGACTGTTATTACTAAAGAAATTAATTACCGGGGAGCTGGGACGGTTGAGTTCATTTTAGATACTGATGGCAAGTTCTATTTCTTGGAAATGAATACGAGGCTTCAAGTGGAGCATCCAATAACTGAGTTAGTGACAGGCGCCGATCTCGTGTACTATCAAATTCTTGTCGCCAAGGGCGATAAGATTAACTTAAGGCAAAAGGATATCACCCAGCGTGGCCATGCCATTGAGGTTCGGTTGTATGCAGAAGATCCGAGCAATAATTTTTTTCCAACGACAGGAACCGTTCATTATGTGGGGAAGCAAAAACGACCTGGAGTGAGACTAGATACCGGAATAAAAGATGGTGACATCGTGGGAGTAAGTTTTGATCCAATGGTCGCCAAACTTATTACGAGTTCTCAAACTCGTGAACAGTGTATTGAAAAAATGAAAAGAGCAATTGTTGAGTATCCGTTTTTAGGACTACAAACCAATAGAGAGTACTTAATCAAAGTTTTGTCCGAGGATCAATTTATCTCAGGCGAAACCTTTACTAGTTTTGTTGAGGAAAATTCACATTTAAGTGAAAGCGAGATTTCTGATGAGCAAAAAGCAATGGCCACATTGGCTCACTTTTTAAGCTCTCGGGCAGCTAAAGGCCAAAAGAGTGGTTCTACTTCAGTTGTTGATTCTAGCGATATTGTCCAAGATTATTCTGGTTTTAGGATTCAAGATATATGAGAAAAGAAATTACAATAAATGGTGAAATATCCCATTATAGTGGAGTGAGCGATAAAAACTCTATTGCAATAGAGCTGAATGGGAAAAAATTTATTTTTAACAATGTATCCGTTGATAATGAAAATATTTATTTTGAATTCAACGGTGAAAATAAAAGTCTTAGTTACTTTACCCACTCTGGTTCTACCTTTTGTGATGTGTATGGTAAGTCATTTCATCTTAAAAAAGTAGAAAAGAATTTTTCTAAATCGTCTGTTGGTTCTGGAGAGGGCTTAGTTAGTCCAATGCCTGGAAAGATTATCAAGGTGTGCCGTGAGGTTGGTGATTTGGTGAAGTCAGGGGATGCAATTATTGTGATGGAAGCAATGAAAATGGAGCATACTTTAAGTGCACCAAATGACGGTGTGGTGAAATCAATTAATGCCAAAGAAGGTGAGCTTGTCGAAGGTGGTCTTCATTTAGTTGATCTTGGAGAGGTTGATGATTCCAAATAAAGTTAAAATTGTTGAAGTTGGCCCAAGAGATGGCCTTCAAAATGAAAAAACGATCTTATCATCTGAAAAAAAAGTACAGTTCATCTCAGATCTCTTTCACAGTGGAATTGAAAATATTGAACTAACTAGTTTTGTCCGGCCTGATCGCATTCCTCAATTAAGTGATAGCGAACAAGTATTTAAAGAGGCGTCTAACATTTCTGGTCTTGATCTAACGAAGTGCCCTGTCCTCGTTCCTAATCAAAAAGGGTTTGATCGTGCAAAGGATCTAGGGGTGAAAAGGATTGCACTTTTTACGGCCACTTCAGACAAGTTTAATTTAAAAAATATTAACTGTCGTATTGATGAGAGCTTGGCGAAGTTAGGCGAAGTTGCCAAACAATGCCCGGCCGAAAATATCTCTATTCGAGGCTATGTATCTACTGTTTTTGGTTGCCCTTACGAAGGCAAAACGACCTCAGGTAACTTAGAGCGTATTATAAAAACGTTACTAGATTTGGGTGTTGATGAAATATCTTTAGGAGATACGATCGGTATTGGAACTCCAAATGAGGTAGAAAAAATACTAGATTCAATTTTAGCTTATTGCCCTATTGAGAAAATTGCGATGCATTTTCATGATACTTATTCTCGTGGGTTGGCAAATGTCTATGCGAGCTTGAAGTATGGTGTTTCTATTTTTGATACTAGTGCTGGAGGAATGGGCGGCTGCCCTTATGCCAAAGGTGCAAGCGGGAACCTAGCAACAGAAGACTTGGTTTGTCTCTTAGATGACTTAAAGATAGAACATGGAGTTAATCTCTCGTCCGTAGCCAATGCATCTCAAAAGGTTTTAAGTGCTTTAGGTAGAGAGAGCTTATCCAAAGTTTACCAGGTGGTTCGTAATGGAAAATAGATTAATTAAAGTCGAGCAGGTTGGATTTGTCACCAAGGTTCTACTCAATAACAAGTCAAAAAAAAATGCTCTAGATAATGAATTAATTAAAGAGATTGTTATTACTTTAGATGAGCTTAATAAAAATAATTCCTGTCGGGTCGTTTTATTAGGAAGTACTTCAAATGTTTTTTGTAGTGGCGGTGATGTAAAGGCCATGATGAATAAAAATGAAATGTTTGAAGGTGGGAGTATTGACCTACGAAATCAATATCATTTTGGTATTCAAGAAATGTCTCGGGCGATGGAGAGATTTAAAAAACCTATTATCGCCGTTATTGATGGGGCGTGTGTGGGAGCAGGTGCAGATTTGGCCTGCATGTGTGATCTTCGGGTTGGAAGTGAAAATTTAAAATTTTCTGAAACTTTTTCTAACCTCGCATTAGTTCCTGGTGATGGGGGAACCTTTTTTGTTCCCAGAGTTTTGGGTTATGCAAAAGCAATGGAGTTATATTTAACCGCAAGAACAGTGAAAGCAGAGGAAGCTCAAAAAATTGGGTTGATCAATTTTTTATATGATCATAGTTTATTATGGAAAAATGCCCTTGAGCTTGCTGTAGGTATTAGTGAAAAACCTCCAGTATCTATTGAAATGACAAAACAAGCTTTGAAAGAGGCTCATCAAAACAGAAATCTTGAAACTAATCTAAACCTTTTATCGGCGTTTCAGGCAATTACTCAATTGAGTAATGACCATCAAAAAGGTCTAAAGAGTCTAAAAGAAGGAAAACAAATTTTTGAAGGCAATTAAAGCAATTTGCCTTCTCGGCATTCTACATTTTAGCTCGGGGTGCACGACCTTATCTTTTAAAAGTTACGGTGAATTTCCCATTTATATTGGCGCAAAAAAATATCATGGAACGATACAGGAGTACAAAGGGGAGAAAGATTTTTATCTTTGGGGTATAATCCCTTTTGAGCAAAAAGTTTATATAGATGATATAATGAAAGAATTTGATTTTTTTTCCGCGGCAAATGTAGAAGTTGAAGAGTATCAAACCATGAAAAACTTTATTTTTTCAGTTGTTAGCCTTGGACTTTATGTTCCGAGAAATTATCGTGTGAAGTTTTATGGTAAAAGATAAAATTTTAGTAGTTCTATTACTCATTTTTTTTCAAGGATGTTCGAGCCGGTTGTTGGTATCAACCAAAGGCTGCTTAACGAATGCTCGGTGGAATAACGTGGAAAGAGAGTTTGTGAGTAGTATCGGTGATAAGTATGTGACGGATATTAAATATCAAAAAAAATATTTTGATTATGTGTTTGTCGAAAGGATTTGGACGCCTCTTGGGCAAATGTCTCGAGAAAAGCTCAACCTGAGAGAGCTTTTATGGTTAAATGGCCTTCAATGCTCTCAGATTAAATCCATTGAAATCACCTACTTTAGTGACACTATTGATGCTTTTTCCAGCATCATTCCCTTATTGTCCTCAAGAAGTGTAATGTTAAAAGTTAAAACCCATTAACTCTCAAGAAATTACTTGTAAAATCTTCCTTTGCGGTGCGCAATATTGTTCTTTTTATTGCTGAGTTCCTTCTCTACCTGTATTTATTATGAGGTTTTTTTTATCACTCGATTTCTTTTAGACAAACGATTTATAGAAGGTAATCAAACTTTATTTTTTTCAAAAGGAGAAAAGATGAAAACAGTAATTTTGGGTTTAATGTTAAGTTTAGGCGCGCAGGCAGCAACTTCTACTGATGCAGATACATTGTATGCAAATAGAGGTGTTGATTTTAAAAATGCTCTACAAGCAGCAGATCTTTACAAAGCAGCAGCAGAGGGGTCTAGATCTAACAAAGACTTAGTTGATAATAAAATCGCTGAATCCATGGCATTATACTTTTACGGTAATAAGGTAAACTCTAAAGAGACAAAGAAAACTATTTTCACTAGAGCTTATAAGTCTGCTCAAACAGCGATTGCAAAAGCTTCAGCTTCAAAAGGGACTCCTGCTGAAGGATTCACAAAAACTGATCTGGCAAAAGCTCATTATTTCTATGCCATCAACCTTGCTCGTTGGGGAAATGCAAATGGCATCAGCGCTTCAATTGGGAAGCTTCCAGAATTGATGGATAACTTAGAGCTTGTTAATAAATTAGATGAAAGCGTTGAAGAGTTTGGTTCATTAAGAACTTCTGGGCGTGTTCGTTTTAAAGTTCCTGCCGCGCTTGCACGTTTAAGAGGGTTATCAAACTTCTCTACAGAAGATGCGCTCGATGATCTATTTAATGCATTTGATAATTCAATCATCACTGTTGAGGAAGCTGATGTTGAAACTTCATCAAATACAACAACAACAGTTTACCTTTTAGATGTACTTGCTGACCTTGGTGAGAGAGGGGATTTTTGTGAAATCTTTAGTGGAATGAAAGCGCTCTCAACTTTAAGCGACGAAGTACTAGTTAAATACTTCCCAACTAAAATGCCAGAGTCAAAAGCTGATATCGCTAACTTGATGGCCTGTGCTTCTAACAAAGATAAGTGTGAAGCAGGTGACTTCCAATCTGGAAAGGAAATTGCTGAGCTATCAAAGTTTTGTCGATAATTAAAAAAAACTTGGGGTTTAAAATGAAAAAAATTTTAATATCTACCTGGGCACTACTTATTAGTAGTGCGTTTGCAGGGGATCTAAAAGCACCATTTGCTTTTCCAACATCACAGGTCTTACCAAAAGGTGTTAGAAATTTAAGTACAAAGGGTCTATTTGCATCAGCAAGTGAGAAGTTTGATGGGAATGGAAATACGGTTTCTCTTGGGAATCCACTTAACAGCACAATTACTTTTCAAAAAGTAATGGATTCCAAGCGTGAGGCTTGGGAGAAGTCAGCTATTGAAAATGTGATGAATTACTTGGGAAAAAATCCTGAGGATAGTTTTGGTACAGCAACGGGAAATGTAAATGTCGTTGCAACTGCACGAGTGCCAGTATTTGCAATTGGTCTAACTAAAAAACTAACTGTTGCAATTGCAGCTCCAGTTGTTAAGTCAGATATGAAAGTTGCTCTTGGTGTAGTTCAAGAAAACGAAGCTCTTCATCAAGAAATGATTTCAGCGCTGAATGCAAGTGGTGCTAGCTCTAAAGTTGCGGAGTTCACCGCCAAGCTTAGTGCTCCTGTTGCAGAAAAGCTCAAAGAGTATGGATATGATCAGTTACAAAATGCTCAAAAAGATGAACTTGGTGATATTAAGCTCGTTGCAAAATACAACTTCTTAAAAAATGAGAAAGTCTCGGCAACAGGGCAATTTGATGTGACAGCACCGACGGGTAAAGATCAAGACATTAATAAAATCGTTGATGTTGCCAGTGGTGATGATCAAACGGATTTAGGTTTGGGATTATTTGTTGATTACTTCGTTACTCCAGAATTTACCCTAAGTGGCACTCTTGGATATACTAATCAACTTGCTGATACAAACCCTGAAAGAATTCCTGAGGTTTCTTATTCTAAAGCAACCCCTGATGTCGATTATAACACCAAAAGAGATTTAGGGGACATGACTAATCTCCAGCTAGCTGGTATGTGGAGTTATAAAGGCTTTAATCTTGGTGCGGGTTATTCTTATCAAACAAAAAGTAGTGACCGATACTCTGGTAAAGAGTTCACTAGTGAACGTTACGACTGGTTAGAGCAAGACACAAAACAAAAAATGGAGTCGGTTCAGTTAACAGCAGGGTTGGACACAATATACTTATTTAAAAAGAAAGCTTTTCCTGCACCGTTAAGAGTAATGGTTAGCTACACTAATGTTTTAAGTGGAGAAAACGTGGTCAAGGATCCACTTTATTCACTGGATTTTAACCTATTTTTCTAAGGAGAATTGAAATGAAAAAAATGAACTTACTTCTTTCACTAGTTTCCTTAGTATTGGTATCTTGTGGAAGAGAAGCGGATATGCCACAGGCTGATTCGCTTGTTTTTAACCAAACAGGTATTAGGACTTTTTCGACGTCTAAAACTCTTTCAAGTGATATTCGGGCAGCGACAATTGTTGTGTACCCAACAAAGGAAGACGTCGCGACTCTAGAGTTTAAACCATTTGAAGGAACTACATCTTCGGAGTGGAGCGGATTGTTTGCAGACTTATCTTATTCAGATCAGCTTGCAACTTCTTTTTTAAAAGAAACTGATGCTTTTGAAAAAGCGCTAAATGTTACTCAGTTAATTTTTGCATCTGGCCGTTACCGTGATGAAGCATTAAAGAGAATTGAGGTTTTAGACGCTCTTATTGCTGATGAAACTGCTAAATTAGAAACGTTTGAAACTGAAAATAGAATTGATGAAATTGATTGTTACTATGTTGAACGTCCCGGTTATGGAGAGCCATACATGTGCGCTCTGAGCGCAACAGCGGAGACTAGAAGTCGTCCAAAAGCTTTTTATACTTGTGAGGATTGGGCGCGCTTTGAGTTAGTTTCAGGCCAAGAGTCAGAAGCAAATTATGAGCGTTACACAACAATTAAAGCTGAGTGTGATAAGAGGTCAAAAGATCTTCTTACTTATAGTGATGAAAGTTCAATGAAAAAACTTAATCGTGTCTCAGCGGAAAACGTGGTTCTTGACTTACTTTTAGAAACAGAACTTGTGACGAATGTTGTTTTAGCCGCAAAGGTTGCTACACAAGAAAAACCTGATGACATTGGCCCTGAGTCAGTGATTACATTTTCACCGGATTATTCAAGCGTTACTGAGTTTAAGCTTTTTGTCGATTTTCTGCCTGGAAATGCTACTAAAATTGGTTACGGCGAGTACTCTCTTGAAAATGGTTTGATTAAAGATCTTTCAGTTTACAATACAGCTGATGGAATTAAGAAAATGAAGTTTTCAGTAGAGCTTCCGGATATGACTATTTCCGTTGATGGGGATTTGACTATTGATGATAGCGTTATCGGAGCAAGGCTAGTTGATTCTCAAACTTATGTCACTTTTAAAAATGGTGAGAAGAGAAGGGGCGTATTCAAGCTTGAATTGGACGTTCTTTAATAAAAGGTAAAATTCAACAAACTAATTAGGGCACTCAGATTGAGTGCCCTTTTTTTATTTTAGGCAATTCATCCCACCATCACAGGAAATATTTTGTCCCGTTATCCATGACGATTCACTGCTGAGTAAAAAAACCGCAAGATTCGCCAAGTCATCTGGAGAGCCGATTCTTTTTAGGGGATGTTTTGCCGCACTGGCCTCGCGCATTTTTTCATTACTGGTTATTTTTTCAGCTAAAGGCGTCTCTGTCAGAGAAGGTGAGATACAATTAACTCTGACTTTTGGAGCGTACTCTGCAGCAAGTGATCTAGTAAGGCCCTCAAGTGCGCCTTTTGCGCCAGAAATACTTGAATGAAATGGCATGCCCGTTTGGACGGCAACGGTGCTAAAAAAAACGACAGAGGCGTCATGTTGAGATTTTTTGAGCTTTGGCATTATCTTTTGGAGGATTTTTATATTTGAAAGGTAATTGATATTTAAATCATTCATGAACTCATCAATGCTTAAGCGCTCAAATGGCCTAAGGTTAATACTACCAGGAAAGTATATATATCCGTCAATCTCCTCCGGAAGAGAATCAAGGTGAAATTCGTCATTGATATCATACGGGTGATAATGAAGAAGTGCTGAATTGTGAGTTGGTGCACTTCTTGAATATAGATGAACATTATATTCTTTTTCTAGAAGTTGACTTATGGTGGCGGCGCCAATTCCCTTTGAACCACCGATGCAAATAATAGTTTTTTTCATAGTCATCCTTTTCGTTATTTCGTGTTTCTTTTAATGAAGTCTTGGGCCGCTTTTGAGATCAGCTCCTTTCTCTCGGGTTTTATTCGTTCGTACTGTCTTATTGAAAGACTCATTCTTGGATTTTTTCCAAAAAACTCACGATTGTTATTGATAAAACCCCAGTAAAGGCCATCAACCTCATCACACCAGTCTGCCTTTTTGTAATTACTCATCTTAAGCAAATAGTTGCTTCCGCAAATATAAGGCTTCGTGGCAAAAATTCCTCCATCACTAAATTGGGCCATTCCAAAAACATTGGGCCCCATCACCCAATCACTTGAATCAACAAACATTTCCATGAACCATTGATATACTTCTTGCGGGTCAATTTGCGATAGTAGCATGATGTTAGAAATAATCATGAGGCGCTCAATATGATGACAGTAACCAAACCTGCTAGCCTTTTTTATTGCGTCATCAAGTGGTGCGACACCGGTCTCGCCAGTGTACCAGTTTTTGTTTAATTTTCGCTTATGCTTCCAGAAATTAGCAGTAGATTGGACTTGATGGAAGTTTTGGTAAATGCCTCGGATGAATTCTCTCCAACCAATTATCTGGCGAATATACCCCTCTAGAGAGTTCAAAGGGATGTTTTTTAGCATTTCATCAGTTGTTACTAACTTGATAATCTCCTCTGGCGTTATGTGGCCAACATTTATATTCGCGCTTAGGAGTGAATGGAAGTTAAAGTTATGCTCCGAGTGAATAGCGTCCTCATAATCCCCAAATAAGGCAAAGCGATTTTTTAAAAAATCCTTAAAAAATAATCGAGCATCCTTGATATTTATTGGATATAGGAAATCATCGGTGCTTCCTGGATGATCTGAAAACAACTCTTCTACAAGTTCTAAACAATCTTGATAGTTTTTATTCTTATTGTAAATTGGCGTTCTTATCGGGGGAGGAATGACGCCCTTTGGGATTTTTTTTCGATTATCCTCGTCATAACTCCATTTGCCGCCATATGGTTTATTTGCAATGGTGAGTATCTGGTGAGCCTTTCGTTGTCTTTCATAAAATGTTTTCATAAAAGGACGTTTAACACTTGCTAAATATTGCTTAAACTCATCTCTAGAGGTGAGAAACATCGGTGATTGAAGAATTTCCAGTTCAATCCCATTTTTCTGGCAATATTTATTTATTATTTTTTCAAAAAAAATATCTTCAATTTCAAAACAAGTTATTTTCTTTATCGATTTATTTTTTTTTAGAAAGTGATCAAGATGTTGAGTAAATGTTGTACCATTATTTTTTTTACTGAGTTGATAATAATCAATATTGAAATTGTTATCTTTTAAGCCCTGTGCGTATTCTCTCATGCTAGCAAGAAAGAATAATATTTTTTGCTTGTGGTATTTAAAATGGGTGCAAAGCTCATTCACTTCGGCCATAAAGAAGTGATGATCATCTTTAAATTGAGAGATGTTTTTTAGTGGGAATTGCTGGTTTCCTAATATGATGAAAAGATTAGTCTTCACGTTTGATTTCCTATTAATAGAAAACTTAGGATAATCGCGCGAGCTGACCAAAAGATTGTTCTTGGCCAGTTCGTTAAAACTAGTTCGCTAATGAGTTTGATATTTTTAGAATTAGATAATTTGTTGTGGCGAGGCACACTCATCATGGCCGTGCTTAACCAGGTGAGAAGGACAAGTGCAAGTAAGATGATCGCATAGATATTAGGAAATAGGTATGTTAACGCTATTGCTGCAAGAAGTTCAAGAATCATTGGTATCATGACAATAATCGAAATTTTTCTTACGTGAAATAAATGAAATTTTGTAAACAGTTTTTGATCGATGTAGATAAAGCTAGGGTAGTGGACAACTTGGATCGTTAAAATCAATCCAAGAAGATAGAAGGTGGTGGCTAAATTGATAATAAGAATTATATTTTCACTCATCGCAGCCGACCTATAAAATTGTGAACTTTTTCTTGAAGTGAAGATTTTGACAGTTTTTGCAAATAGAAATCGCCAGAGTGAAGCCTCGGTAAAACGTAATCAATGTCATGATCTAAAATCGCTGATATATCTCGAATCATTTCATCTGAGTAATCAAACTCAATATTCGGGAACCATTCACCTTCTTTTATTATGATATGTTCATCGACGATGAGAAAGTTTTTTCCTTTTTGAGAGAGAATAAACCAATAAAGAGATTCTGGCTTTTTCCATGGAAAAGAGATGTCCTTGTCGGCAAAGTCCTGCCCGTAAAATTCTGTTTTGAAATTAGGGTTGAAGTCTGAGCCTTTTGGGTTAGTTAATAAGACGGATGCACCGTATTTTGTAAAGATTTTTGCTTGAGAATGACCAATCTGCCCCACATTCGTAAAGAGCTGTTTTCCCACGCCACCTTTCGAGTTGAAATAATCATAAAACATCTCCGTGCTTTTAGGGGAAAAAATTAAATAATTCAGGTAAGGTCGATGAATAAAATTGCTATTTTCAAAAATGCCCTGATTATTTTTGTAGCTTTCAAGTTTGTGGACGCCAAGATTAATTAACACCATTTTATCATTCCAATTAAGCCCATAATTATTGGACTATTTTTTTTATTTCCTGTTCTAT